>Ga0265297_10008517_pt1 | contig 13640 bp, 9 predicted proteins | sample Munlanlwell13791_FD_192502 | JGI IMG/M metagenome (GOLD analysis project Ga0265297, IMG submission 192502) | Leachate microbial communities from a municipal landfill in Southern Ontario, Canada - Leachate well 137-91 | ecosystem: Engineered > Solid waste > Landfill > Unclassified | place... | reverse complement strand
AAGCGCGCCGCCTGCCCGACGGCATTCTGGGCCCGATCAAGAACAAGCCGGTTCAGCTTGCCAACGGCGACATCCTTTGCCCAACCAGCACCGAAACGAACGAGAAGCCGAGCCAGTGGCGCGTCCATTTCGAGCGCTCGTCCGATCTCGGCAATACGTGGACGAAAATAGAGCCTGCTTCCGCCGCAGCCGGTTCCGCGATGAACGCGATTCAGCCGAGCATTCTTTTTCATCCCGGTGGCAAACTCCAGGCCATTGGCCGTTCGCGCGACAAGCGACTGTTCCAGACGTGGTCGAACGACGGCGGCAAGACGTGGAGCCCGCTCACGCCAACCGACGTGCCGAACCCGAATTCCGGCACCGACGCCGTCACGTTGCGCGATGGCCGACATCTGCTGGTCTATAACCCCGTCGAGCGCGGGCGCTCGCCGCTCAGCGTTGCCGTCTCGCGTGATGGCAAAGTGTGGCGGGACGTTCTTGTTCTGGAAAACGAGCCGAAAGCAGAGTTCAGCTATCCCGCCATCATCCAGACGAGCGATGGCCTCGTTCACATCACCTACACATGGAAGCGGCAGAAGGTGAAACACGTCGTCGTGGATCCGACAAAGCTGGCCCTGATCGAGCCGAAGCGCAGCCCGATCACCAATGGCGCTGAGTGGAAAAATAACCGGCCGGTCTCGCTGCCCGGCGCGGCGCGGCCGAAGGTGGAGAGCGTGCTCATTTATCAGCCGACGACCGAATGGACTTATTCGCATCATCAGAGCCTGACGTTCTTCAAAGGCCGTTTCCACGCGATCTGGTCGAACGGCCGGCAGGACGAAGACGCTCCCGGCCAGCGCGTGCTCATGGCGTCGTCGGCGGATTTCAAAAATTGGACCACGCCACGACCGCTCGTGGACTCGGTCAAGGACGACAAGGGCGTCGAACGCGTGCTCACAGCTGCAGGATTCCATCAGCACGATGGCACGCTCGTCGCTTACTTCGGCAACTACGGGCCGAACAAGGAAACGACGCACCTGCAGGCCGTGACGACGACCGACGGCGAGCGCTGGAGCGCCGTGCGCGAGATGGGCGTGCCGGTCAACCCCAATCACGGTCCGCAGTGCACCGCATCGGGCCGGCTCATCATCGCGGGCAATATCTCGTTCCCATACACTGACGATCCGGCCGGCCTCGCCGGCTGGCGCATGACTGGCATCTATCCGCGCGACATGGCCGCGACGATCAAGGATGACCCGTCGTCGTTCTGGGAACTAGCGACGCGTCAACGATGGCCTGCGGCGCTTTGCGAAGGCTCGTTCTACCAGACTGACGACGGCGTGTTGCACATGCTGTTGCGCAATACCGCGAAACAAAACTCCCGCCGCCTCTGGCTCACCGAAAGCCGCGACAATGGCGCGACGTGGTCTGCGCCCAACGAGACGAACTTCAGCGACACCAACGCCAAGTTTCACTTCGGACGCCTGCCTGACGGCCGCTTCTACTACATCGGCAATCCCGTCGGTGGCGGTCGCACGCCGCTGGCGCTCTCGCTCTCGCGCGATGGCGTGCGTTTCGACCGCCACTACATTCTCGGCGACACGCACTACGAACGTCGCAAGCCTGGCGCCGCGAAGGGCGGCGAATACGGCTACCCCCACAGCATCATCCACGCCGGCCACCTCTACATCATTGTCTCGCGCCAGAAGGAAGCGGTGGAGGTGCTGCGCGTGGCGTTGAGCGAACTGTAAGAGATGCCATGATCGCGGATTGGCAATTCGTCCGCTTTGGGTTGTTTGTGAGCGCCGTGGTTGTCACCTATTGGCTGGCTTTTCGTTGGGTCTTCGACCGATTGCGGGGGAATACGCCACGTTCGCGGCTCGATCACTGCTTCCACTCCAATTGGACGGGCGGCGTTTTGCTGAGTCTGGCAGGACTTGGGATTGTGTGCATGGCTTACGGCTTGTTGCTCGAACCGCGCCGGGTAACGGTGACGACTTACACAGTCGAGACGCCCAAGCTGCCGCCCGGTCAGCGGCTGCGACTGGTCCATCTTGCAGACCTGCATGTGCGTGAGGATGGACCGCGGGAGCAGACGTTGCCGGATATCGTCCGTTCGCTCCACCCGGATGTCATCCTCCACACGGGTGATTTCTTTGGGACTCGAACGGATGTGAATTCCATCATCGTAAAACTGCTCCGTTCGTGGGACGTGCCGCAATACGCTTCCGGGGGGAATCTCGATGATCTGGGCGACTTCGAAGGTTGTATGAAGCAGGCAGGCGTCATCGTGCTCGACGGGGGCGTTCCGAAAACCTGTGGCGTCCGCGGGATTCGCCTTTCCATAAGCGGCTTCCTGTCCGGGATGGAGGGAGCCATGCGCAGCAGCTTGGATCGCCTGCCTCGGGACACCTTTAATATCGTGCTTTATCATCATCCGCAGGGATTTCCAGAGACATGGAACCCGCCCGCCGACCTCATGCTGGCCGGACACACGCACGGCGGCCAGATTCGGTTGCCCGGGTACGGTGCCCTGATCACGCTTGATCGTTACGGCAAACGGTGGGAGTCGGGGTTCTTCGATGAGCGCGGTGTCAAGCTGGTCGTCTCGCGCGGCCTTGGCTGCGAGCCTGGCATCCCTGAAATGCGCTTCTGCTGTTCGCCCGAGGTTGTGGTGATTGATTTGATCGGACGCGCGCCATCAGCAACCCAGCATTGAAGGATTACATATGAACCGATTGAGCCGGAGAGACACGATCAAGGGCCTCGCTTTGGGCGCGGTTGCGGGTCTGGGTGCGCCGTTTGGTTTCGCTGCCGGAAATGTTTCGGCGCGTGGCGCGGAGGTTCAGAAGCGCGCCGGTGAAGCAAAGCCTGTGCGCGAGGAGATCGTGTGGTCACGCAAAGTGCCCGTGCGCCACGTGGCCGACGTAGCGGTCATCGGCGGCGGCATCGCGGGCGTGGCGGCAGCGTGCGCGGCGGTGAAGTCGGGTGCGAAAGTCGTATTGGTTGAGCGGTTTGCCATCACGGGCGGCAACATGACCACCGGCGGCGTGGCGTCGTTCTGCGGCGAGACGGCGGGGCAGGGCGAAGTGTTCGACGAGATTCTCACGGACATGGAGAAGTTCAAAGCGGTGGCACCTTACAAGCCGTATCCACAGCTCGACCATCGTGTTTTTGATCATCATATCCTCGCCATCGTGCTTCAGGAACTGCTGCTTCGACGCAAGGTCAAGCTGCTGTTCCACACCCGCTTCGTGGACGTGCGCGTGACCGATGGCGGACGGATCACCGAATGCATTGTCTGCGGCAAGTCCGGCCCTGAGGCGTTGCGTGCGAAGCAGTTTATTGACTGCACCGGCGACGCTGACGTGGCGCGCACGGCGGGTTTTGCGACGATGAAAGGCCGCCCCGAGGACGGCCTGCAACTGCCGATGTCCATGATGTTCTTCGTGCGGCCGGCCTGATTCTGGTTCATGAAGCGGCTGCGGAGAACTGCAACTGCCGATGTCCATGATGTTCTTCGTGCGGCACGTCGAGGAGGGTCTGGCGGACGCACAATTGCCTGAAGGCTGGTTCCAGCCGTGCCGCACGCCGCAAGAGCTGCCCATGACCAGCGTCTGGCCCAACGGCCCGCGCAGCAATGCGATCAAGGTCAAAATCCCGATGTTCGACTCGACCGACACCGAGTCGCTGACCGCCGCCGAGGTTCGCGCCCGCCAACGCGCGTGGGAGGTGCTGGACTACTACCAGCGCAGAAAGGCGGAGCCGTGGCGCTATGATGGTTGTTCGCCGCAGATCGGCATTCGCGAAGGCGCGCGCATCGTCGGCGATTACGTGCTTGCGCTCGCCGACCTGCGTGCTGCCCGGAAGTTCGATGATGCTATCGCGCGCGGCGTGTATTACCTCGACGGCCACAAGCCCAACGATGACAAGCGCACCTACATACTCAAGAAGGATGAGATGAAAGTGCCACCCTATCAGATTCCGCTGCGCAGCCTCATTGCGAAAGACGGCGCGAACCTGCTGATGGCAGGCCGCTGTTTCTCCGCCGAGCAACTCGCGCTCTCCTCCGCCCGCGTCAGCACGAGTTGTGCAATGATGGGGCAGGCCGCCGGCATCGCGGCTGCGTTGAGCGCGCAGAAGCAATGCGATGTTCGCAAGCTTGACCCGCAAGCCGTGCGGCGCATTATCGAGGAACGCGGCGCGCGACTGGCCGTTTGAGCCGCGAAACTGAATCTGGAGTTCGCTATGAAACGATTTCTTGCCGCCATCGCCCTGACCACCGTTGCGCTGGCTCTTGTCAAACCAACAACCGCCGCCGAGCCGGAGCGACCGAACATTCTCTGGCTCGTCAGCGAGGACAACGATGCGTTGCTCGGTTGCTATGGTGACCCGCTGGCGCGGACGCCGACGCTGGACAAGCTCGCGCGCGAGGGCGTGCTGTTCGAGCGGTGCTTCACGCAACCGGTTTGCGCGCCGTCGCGGTTCACGCTGATTAGCGGCATGTATGCGGCTTCGTGCGGTCCGGCGCAGCACATGCGCGCGCAAGGCAGGATTCCGTCGTGGCTGAAAGGATTCCCGGCATGGCTGCGGGAAGCGGGTTATTTCACGTCGAACAACGCGAAGACCGATTACAATTCGCCGATCAACGTCCGGGAGGCGTGGAACGAATCCGGTCGGAAAGCACACTGGCGCAACCGGCCCGACGCGCGGCAGCCGTTCTTCAGTGTGTTCAACCACGAGGTCACACACGAGAGCTGCCTGTTTCCGGAGGAGGAAAAGCCCCTGGACTTCCCGCCGATGGATCCGGCTCGTGTGCGCATCCCGCCGTATCAACCCGACACGCCGGAGATGCGCGCGGACTGGGCGCGTTACTACAACCACATCACGTTGATGGACGGCCAGATTGCCGCGAAGCTGAAGGATCTCGCCGACGCCGGCCTCGCGGAGAACACCATCGTCTTCTACTACGCCGACAACGGCGGTGTGTTGCCGCGCAGCAAACGGTTCTTGCAGGAGAGCGGCACGCACGTCCCGCTGATCATCTACTTTCCCCCGAAGTGGCGTCACCTTGCGCCCGCCGCGCCCGGCTCGCGCATTTCGGCGCCGGTGCATTTCGTGGACTTTGCGCCGACGGTGTTGTCGCTGGCCGGCGTGAAGAAGCCGGGCTACATGCAGGGCCACGCGTTTGCCGGGCCGGCGAAGGAAGCGCCGAACGAATTCGTGTACTGTACGCGCGACCGGATGGACGAGCGTTACGACATGATGCGATCGGTCATGGATTCGCGCTGGCTCTACATCCGTAACTTCCGGCCTGATCTGCCTTACGTGCAACCGCTGGATTACATGTTCCGGGCGCGCGGCTACCAGTCATGGGCTCGCGTGGCGCGCGAGGGCAGGTTGACGCGCGCGACAGCACAATTCTGGGGCGAGAAACCATGCGAGGAGCTTTACGACATGGGCGCTGACCGTGACAGCGTGAATAACCTCGCCGCTGATCCGGCGCATCGCGCGACGCTGGAGCGGATGCGCGCGGCGTTGAAACGACACACACTGGAGATCAACGACAACGGTTTCCTGCCCGAAGGCTCGGCGTTGGAAGGCCACGATGCGTCGCGCATGCCGGGCGCGTTTCCCGTGGAGCGCGTATTTGATCTGGCGGTGCTGGCCTCGGAGCGCGACGCAGCGAACCTGACGAAGTTGGTGGATGCGCTCGACGATCCGAACGAAGCGATGCGCTGGTGGGCCGCGCAAGGTTGCGCGATGCTTTGCGAGAAAGCCTCGCCCGCCGAAGCGGCGTTGCGGAAGCGGTTGAGGGATGCGTCTGGCGCGGTGCAGGTTGCCGCGGCCGAGGCGTTGGCGCGCATCGGCAGGATCGACACGGCTTTGCCGGTGCTGGAGCACTGGGTGAAGAACACGGAGGCGCCTTTCTTTGCGCTACAGGCGGCCAACGCACTCGACCATCTCGGTGAGCGCGCACAACCGGTGTTGCCAACGTTGAAACGATTGCTTGAAGCGGTGACGAAAGCCAAGGGCCGCAATGCCGAGCAGCGGTACCCAAAGCGTATTTTGGAGCGCATCGTCGCTGTGCTGGAGGGCAAAGAGTCGGCCCTGGTCTATCCCAAGCCGATGCCTTGACGCGTCAGTCCGAGTGGAAGACTTCCTCCATGTTGGACCACCACTCGCCTTCGGCGCGGCTGGCAAGCGGGGCGTGGCAGGGTCTGCAGAAGCTCCACCAACGTTGCGTGGTCGGGTCGGCGGCCATCTTTGCCATATCGGCGGCGAAATCATCGCCGGTGTATTCAAGGTAGCTGAAGAGGTAGGGTTTCCCATCGTCGAGTCGATGGAAGTAGATTGAGTAGTTCCGAATGTTGCACGCCTTGACCGTCTTCAACACGTCTGGCCAGACGGCGGTGTGCAGACGTTTGTATTCCTCCACCTTTTCCGGGTGCATCCCGATGACCCAGCCGAATCGTTTCATGGTTTCTCCTGTTTCGATGTCGCGGGATTCTCGCCGGCGAATTTCCACGACGGTTTCATGTCGCGAGAGAGCGGCAGCTTCAGTAAAGCGGCGCGCAGCAACTCGATCGGCATCGCGTTCTCCATCAGCACGGCGTCGTTGAACTGCTGCTCGGTCATTTTTCCCGGGCGGACGCATTCGTCGTGCAGCGCTTTGATCTGCAATCCTCCGAGCAGATAGCCGGCTTGGTAGAGCGGCGGCGCGACGATGAACCGCCGCACCTCGCTCGTCGCGCCGAGTTTCTCGTGGCCCACGCGGTTCACCAGGAAATCCACCATCTCCGCCGGCTTCATCCGGCCGAGGTGATACTTGAGGCTGACAATGACCCGCGCCGCGCGGTTCATGCGCCAGAACAACATGCCGATCCGTTCCTGGGGTGTGCGCGCCCAACCGAGATCCCAAAACCGCAGTTCGCAGTAGAGCGCCCAGCCCTCGACGTAGAATGGCGTGCTGAACATGCGCCGATACGGGTTGTGCCGCGCCCCTTGGAAGTTCTGGAGGTGATGGCCGGGAATCAACTCGTGCGCTGTCGTCAAGCGTGTGAACGCGCGGTTGTTGCCCCGCATGACCATCAGCTTGTCCTCCTGCTTCATCTCATCCTTCGCGTAGGCCACCATCATGTTCTGGTTGTTGTAGGCCGCGTAAGGAATCATCTTCATCGTCTCCGGTGACATCATCGTCAGCCGCCACGTTTCTTCGCAGAGCGGCGGCACGGTTGCGAACTTGTGCTTCTTGACGAAAGCGATCGCCTCGCGGGCGGTCTTCGCAACGAAGTCGTCCTGCTGGCCGGGTGGGACGAAATCCGCCTTTACTTTCGCCATCGCTGTCTTCCAGTTGTCACCGCAGCCCATCTGGCGCGCGGCGCTCTTCATCTCGCTCTCGCACCACGCCATCTCGCGCTCGCCGATGGCAATCAGCTCCTCCGCTGTGTAAGGCAGAAACTCAAACCGGATCGCTTCTGCCACCGCGTCCGCGCCAATCGGGTCGCCGACGAGCGGGTCTTCATCCTTGCCCTTGAGACCGGCGACCTCTTCGCGGAGAAACTTGGCGTAGGCCTCCAACTGCTTGTCGGCTTCCTCGTAAGGTTTTTTCACCCACCACTGAAAATCCGGCTGGTAACCGTCGTAGAAACCGAACCACTTCTTCAGCGCGCTGCGCAACTCCGCCACGGCCCCCGCCGCGCGTCGCGCCAGCGTCGCAGAAACGGTGATGGCCGCGACACCGTCGTTCTTCTCTTTCGCCAGTTCGGCCTTCGCCGGCTTTTCCGCAGCCTTCGCCTTGACGCCCTTCTCGACACGCTCCTTGAGTTGCTTCGCCTGCTTCGTCAGGTCGAGGATCTTCGCCGCCGCTGATTGTGCGTCGGCGGGCTCGCCGCGCCAACGGCTTTGCTCCAGCTTGTGGACGATGCCCCGGAACGTCAGCAGAGAGTCCATCTCGGAAAGTCGTTGACGTTCGCGCGCGATCTCCGCCAGCGATTGCTGGAGTCCGCTCCGCAGCAGCAGGTAATCCACGCGGCTTGCTGGATTGAGCGCATCGAAATTCACCGCCGCCAGCCGTGTCTGCCAGCCAGCATAAAGTGTTTCGAGCCGGTCAAAGCGGGCCGCTGACCGTGGCAGGTCGTAAAAACTGGATACGCCGCTGTCGTCCGCTTCGAACTCGCGGACGAGGTTCGCCAGTGACGAGGCGGAAGCTGCGGCGGGTTTGGCCGATGGTTTTGGCGGCGCGGCTGAAGCGATCAGCGGCATCGTGACGAGCAGGCAGATGAAGGGAATCGTTCTCATATCTATCCTTCGAGCAACCACAGTGCCATCTTCGCGGCGCGCGGAAAAACTCTGGCGGCTGATTGCGACTCAATGGCCGCGCCAAGCAACGTCGCTTCGTCGTGGTTGATGACGGGCAGCGACTTCAGCAGCGTGCAGGCCTCACTGAGACAGAACGTCTGCCGGATCTCCGTGCGTTCACCGATGACGCGTGCGAGATGAAACGTTGCCTGCACCGGCCCGAACTCCGCCGCGATGTCCACCAACGTCAGTCGTCCCGGTGCGAGTTGGCTGGTGGTCTGCGCAAGCAGTTCGACCGCGACGCGACGCGAGCCGGCGGTGAACGTAGCGCGCACACTTTCGGGCGTCACCTCGCGCGCGACTGGCGTCCACTGCAACTGCCCGGCCAGCCAGCCGGCGTAGAGCGCCGCCGGCAGTGTCGCCGTTGGCCCGCCGGATGGCGTCGCGTAATGCACCGTCACCGTGTCGATGAGGCGCAGGGCATCGCGAAGTTGCAGCGGATCGAAACATTGCGCAGTCAGTTCCCGCCAGTGGCTCATCGTGTGCCAGATCATGATCGTGGCTTTGTCGGCGGCGTGCTCGCGCAGGCACAACCGCAGGCTCGGCGCGGCGCTCATCATCCGCAGTGTCGGATTGGCCAGCGGTTCGGCATGCACAATCACGCGGTCGGCCAGTTCGCTCAGCGCATCGAACAGCGCCGTTTCGGCATCCGCTGCCACCGCCCACCACAACACCACCGGCAGATCCGGTTCGAGCAGCGGCAACACGGCGCCCGGCAGCTTGTCCGCGTTGCGGTGGCCGGAGTGGAGCGTGATGAGCTCGCTGCAAACCTGCGGGTTGCCCGGCGACGGCAAGTGGCAAAGCGCCGTGACGTCGGCGGTAAGCACGGCGTCGGTGTTGGCCGGGTCAATCTGCAGCCACAGGACGCGGCACGGGAAACGGGCGCTGAGTTTCTGGAGCGTGTCGGCGTGCCACGCGTTGTTGGCAACGTCACCGATGACCACAAGATTGGCGAGGCAAACACGCGTGACCGCGGTGCTGGCATCGACGCTCGTCTGTTCCGACGCCGGTTTCCACATCGATGCCAGTTCGCGCTCAATGGCCGCCGGTTCCACCGGCACGGGAATGCCAGCGAGGAACTGTTCGAATGTTGTGTTGTTCGTAATCGCCATGAGTTCCATGAAGAAGCTGAGAGCGAACAGTCAACCATTGAAGAATGACGTTCTTCCTCCAGCTCTTCATCTTTTCACTCTTCTCTTCTGACTTCCTGATTCACAGTCTTCGCCATTTTGCGCCGGTTCCTTCCATCAGGCGGTCAGCCTCCGCGGGTCCCCAACTGCCGGCGGCGTAGTTGGGGAATGCCGGTGGCGGCGCCTGTTGCCAACCGGCGATGATTGAGTCCACGAACCGCCACGCGTGCTCCACCTCGTCGGCGCGCGTGTAGAGCGTCGAGTCGCCGAGCATCGCGTCGAGCAGCAGCCGTTCGTAAGCCTCCGCCGGTTGCTGGCCGAACGACGAACCGTAACGGAAATCCATCTTCACCGGCTGCAATCGGACGCGCATCCCCGGCACCTTTGCCTCGAACGCCAACGAGATGCCTTCGTCAGGCTGGATGCGCAGCGCGAGCAGGTTTGCGTTCGGCGGCAAACTGGCGTCACCGTCGCCGGCGAACAGGCGCGTCGGCGCGCTCTTGAACTGAATCGCGATTTCCGTGACGCGCTTGGGCAGCCGTTTGCCGACGCGCACAAAGAACGGCACGCCGGCCCAGCGCCATGTGTCGAGCCGCAAGCGCGCAGCGATGTAGGTTTCCGTGGTCGAGCCGGGCGCGACCGCTTCTTCTTCACGATACCCTTTGACGGCTTTGCCCAGAAGCGCGCCGGGACCGTATTGACCGCGCACGACCTGCGCCGCGACCTCGTCGGGCCGGAGCGGCCGAAGCGCGCGCATCACCTTTGCCTTCTCGTCGCGGATCGCGTCGGCTTCCATCGCCACAGGCGGTTCCATCGCCACCAGCGACAACAACTGCATGATATGGTTCTGCATCACGTCGCGAATGGCGCCGGCGGTATCGTAGTAAGCGCCGCGCCGGCCTTCCATGCCAAGCTCCTCGGCGGCGGTGATCTGGACGTGCTCGATATATTTCTGGTTCCAGAGCGGCTCGAAGATGGCGTTGGCAAACCGGAGCGCGAGGATGTTCTGGACGGTTTCTTTGCCGAGATAGTGGTCAATCCGGAACACCTGCCGCTCATCCAGCACGGACGCCGCCGAGCGGTTCAATGCCAGCGCTGAAGCCAGGTCGTTTCCGAATGGTTTCTCGATCACCACGCGCGTCCACGGATGCAGCGACGTTGCGTCTGCGATGAGACCTGCCGCGCCGAGATTTCTGATGATGACCGGAAAATACTCCGGCGACGTGGCGAGGTAGAACAACCGGTTGCCCTGCGTGCCGCGCTGGCGGTCCACCTGCTCGAGCCGCTGCTTCAACGACGCGTAAGCCGCCGGATCGTCGAGGTTGCCGACGTGATAGCCGATGGCGGCGCCATAATCCCTCCACACCTCCGGCAGCGCCGGCCTCAGACGCGAATACTTGTTGATCGCGTCCAGCATGTCCGCGCGGAACTGCTCGTCTGTCTTCGGCCGGCGCGCGAAGCCGAGGATCGAAAAGCCGGCAAGCAGCATGCCTTCGCGCGCGAGGTTGTAGAGCGCCGGCACCAGCTTGCGGCTGGTGAGGTCGCCGGTCGCGCCGAAGAGCACCACCACACACGGCTCCGGCGCTACCGCGCGCGGCATGGCTTCGCGCAGAGGGTTGACGTAACCTGGCTCGGCATTCATCAGCAGGAATCTAGCAGATGTCGGCGTTTCCGGCACGCGCGGTTTTGTGGCGAACAGTTGTCCAGAGGCCGGAACCGACCCGCACGTGGCTCGCTCCTTGACTTTGGCGGGTGGTTGAAAAACACTTCCACCATGACGGTCCGCCGCCATCTCGCCGCGCTTAGCCTCCTGGCTTTGGTCCTTGCAGCCGGGTGCAAGCCTCGCATCCAAGACGATGCTGTTGTCATGATCTGCCTCGTGCAACTATCTCCGATTCTCTTCCTCGGTCATTTTGTGTTCGGCGTCCCGTTCTTAGCCATGCGGACGCGAAACTGTAGAAGCTCAGTGAGCGCGCCATTCAGGCGATCCGGTGTCCACTCAGCGTAGCATCGGAGCTTCGCTCCGCTTCGTCCGAAGCTATGCCTGTTTCGTCAGACATTCTTTGGTTTCTTTTGTTTTCTTCTTTCCATGTAGAACCCCAATCCAGACCGTGGCACCCGACAGCCGCGAAACGAACTAACCTGGGTGATTTCTTCAGCAAAAAGCTTTGGTGGGTCGTTTGGAGAGTTTTGAACTATCCGCTTCAACTCGTTGTCTTTGCGCAGAATGTCGACAGCCAAGAGCTCCGCTTCTCTGTGGGAATTTGCCCTAACGGACACAATTGTATAGAAGCCGATCTTACGAAGATCCTTGGGACTGGATCGCCGTCGAAGCTTGGTGATTTTCACTTCGTAATATCGGTGTTTTGGGGGTGGTGGCGAGTCTAGCTGGGAAAAGAAGTTCCTTCCGTTGATCAAGACTCGATATTTCTTGAGTTTCATGGGATGGCCTAACAGATATTCGGCGACCTCTTTGAGGTATTGTAAGGAGACACAACGGACTTTGGAACCTGGCTTTCGCACCGTCCAGAATTATTTGTGCGATGGGTGGGTTTCATGTTGAACCCGCAAGACCATCACATCGCCGCGCTACAGCACATGGTTAGGCCACACAGTCATACTCAATCACAATCTGAATATCCATGGTGCCTGCCGCAATGCAGACACTGGAATACGTATGCTGTCGGGCTGCCATCTTTGTTCAGGGCGCGAAAATAACTCTGCCAGTCTGCGCCATCAGCCATGCCACACTCCCGCTGAATGGATGGAATGGCATCTGGCCACCGGCGCTCAAGCTCTGCACAACCTGCTCGACCGACGAACGCGGTAGCATCGCCACAGCAAGCAAGCCAGTGCTCCTGCTGCCAACCCGAGAAACCCGGCGTCCGAAAAGCTACTTCCTCAATAACCGAGTTTGGAACGATGGACGGTTTGGAATATCCTCCGACTCCTGCTGCATCCGTAAACTCTGCGTCGAACTTTTCATGAGCCGAGCCGTCTACAATGCACTAGGGACAAATGCACTCGGACAATTCCTCGACCGAGAAGACCGGGCCGACGTAGATGTAGCCTCGCTGTTGGCCGCAACACTTACACTCCGTGTTGGACGGCTTGATGCTACCCGTTGCGATTGGGTCTGGATGATACTTGAAGATTGGTAAGCTCATGGTTTGTAGTGCAATCCAACATGTATTGGACATCCGAATTGACGTCTTACAGGTCGATACGACGAACTTTGGAACCTGGCTTTCGACCCGTCCAGAACAATTTCCGCGATGGGTGGGTTTCCTATTGCGCCTGCCAAGGCCAGCCGAACGCCGCGCATGGAACGGGCCGCAGCGTTAGCCCCGGCTCTTTTGCGCAGTCGCAGGTTAGCCTTGATCGCAAGAATCGCCCCCCCGGCTCACCGGGACGGTTCGCCCTGCCGATGAAGCGGTGGACGCACTGTGGGAGGCTCCGCAAGAAGCCTGATGCAACGGTATTTGTGAAGAGGGTGCTGGAGGATGCGGTTTCAACCAAACCGCGGGGTGATGTTACGGACGAGGTCTCTTAAAAAACCTCTTGAACACTTCTCGCGTGTCTTTGTCATTCAACACGTCGTTGAGTGAGCAAACCTGAACTTTGTCGCCGCCCCCATCGAGAATGGCTTGCAGTTCCAACGTCAATCGCTCAGGGCCTTTGACGGGATAGAGCTTCGGGCGGGTATACACGCCGACGAGTGCCACACCTTCCGCCTTGGGGAAATGCCTTTTCTCCTGCCCGAAAATCACGCGTGAGTAATCCCGAATCTTCTCCCGGCTCCAGAGCGGATCGAAATACCACGCGGCTGTCTGGCCGCAATAATCCACGTTCAGCCGGTTGCCATACAGCGGCTCCGGAAGAAAGACCGGATAGACGTGACACGCGACTCTCGCCTCGCGCCGGAGGGAGCGTGCGTAATCGGCAAGGGCATTCGTGAAATTCACGAGCGTTTCCAACGAAAATCGCCCCACCGCCTTCCCAAGCTCAAGGTCGGGATGCTGTTTGTGCCACTTCTCAAACGCAGCCCGGGACTCCTTGCACCGGCAGCACCGGTAGTTGCGGTAACCGAAGAAGTCAAACGCGATGCCCTTGAGGCCCGGGACTGCGAGCACATCCCTGATTTGTTCCTTGAAGAACTCCAGCACCACC
>Ga0265297_10008516_pt1 | contig 13641 bp, 9 predicted proteins | sample Munlanlwell13791_FD_192502 | JGI IMG/M metagenome (GOLD analysis project Ga0265297, IMG submission 192502) | Leachate microbial communities from a municipal landfill in Southern Ontario, Canada - Leachate well 137-91 | ecosystem: Engineered > Solid waste > Landfill > Unclassified | place... | reverse complement strand
AAAATTTCTTACCGGCTAACAAGGTTTGTTATTTCGTGTCGTATTACGATTATTATCAGCCGGAAAGCTATCTGCCGCCGTCCGACACGTATATTGAAAAGGACGTGATGATCAATGAAAAAATTGAGCGCCTGCGCTTGGAAGCGGCCACGGCCTTGCTGTCCAGAAAAGACGTGATTGTGGTGGCGTCGGTTTCCTGCATTTACGGTTTTGGCACGCCGGCGGACTTTATCGGCCAAAGTTTTGAGGTCAAAATTGGCGAGCGGCTGGATCGGCAGGAATTTATCAAGCGTTTGGTAGACATCCAATACGAAAGAAACGAGATGGAACTCAAGCCGGGGCGGTTCCGGGCTAAAGGCGGCACCGTGGACTTGGTGCCAGTCTCAGCCGGCAGTAATATCGTACGCGTGCAGTTTTTGCCCGACACCGTGGAAAAAATTTTTGAAATTGATCCGGTGTCCGGCCGGATTATAAAAACTTTGACAGAGTGCTTTATTTGGCCGGCGCGGCCGTTTGTCGTGCCACCCGACCGCGTGCCCGCGGCCATGAAATCAATCCGCGAGGAACTGGCCGAACAGCTGCCGAAACTGGGCACGGTGGAAGCTTACCGGTTAAACCAACGCACTAATTATGATTTGGAAATGATTGAACAGCTCGGTTACTGCAAGGGGATTGAGAACTATTCGCGGCATTTTGACCAAAGGAAACCCGGGAGGCCCCCGTTTACGCTGCTTGATTTTTTCAATTACGCTTATCCCGACTGGCTGCTGGTGGTGGATGAAAGCCATCAGACTATCCCGCAGGTTTCGGGCATGTATTTTGGCGACCATTCGCGTAAGAAAAATCTGATTGATTACGGCTTTCGCCTGCCGTCCGCGTTTGACAACCGGCCGCTGAAATTCCACGAGTTTAATCAGCGCGTTAAACACGTGATTTTCACTTCGGCCACGCCGGCGCCATATGAGCTGGAAGAGAGCGGCCAGGTGGCCGAGCAAATTATCCGCCCGACCGGCCTGGTGGATCCGCCGATTGAGATCCGGCCGATTGCCGGCCAGGTGCCGGATTTGATTGAAGAGATAAAAAAGGCGGCGCACAACGGCTATCGGACGCTGGTGACGACTTTGACTAAAAGAATGGCTGAGGAACTTTCCCAATATTTCACGGAACAAAAAATCAAGTCGGTGTATCTGCATTCGGAAATTGACACGCTGGAACGGACGGAAATTATCAAGCAGCTGCGGCTGGGCAAATACGATGTTTTAGTGGGCATCAATTTATTGCGCGAAGGCTTGGATCTGCCCGAAGTGGCGCTAGTGGCGATTTTAGACGCAGACAAGGAAGGATTTTTGCGTAATGAGACCAGTTTAATCCAAACCATGGGCCGGGCGGCGCGCAATGTGGAATCAAAAGTAATAATGTACGCCGACACCTTGACGGGTTCAATTAAGGCCGCGATGGCCGAAACCGAACGCCGGCGGAAAATCCAGCTGGCTTACAACCAGAAAAACCGCATTACGCCCCAAAGTATTATCAAAGCCATTGCCGAGGAAGAAGTAGTGATTGAACCGGGGGAGAAGGGACAAGAACTGGCGCTGGACAAGCTGATTATTGATCTGGAAGGCCAGATGCGCGCCGCGGCCGAAGCCATGGATTTTGAAAAAGCGATTGAGTTAAGGGATAAGGCGGAGAAGCTAAAAAAAGAAATAAAGAAATAGAGAAGTAGAGAAATATAGAGATTAGTTAATTTGCAAGTTCCTCCCCTTGGCGAGGGGAGGAAACCACCCCCTAACCCCTCCTTAAAAAGGAAGGGAACTATGGCAAGAAGTTTCTTTAAAAACAAAGACCCCCAAACCAGCGAGTCTTTGCTCACCGCAGGGGGTCAGGGTGACCGGACTAGGAATCCCTTTGAGCCACCAGTTCTGCTATCTTTTTCTCCACTTTCGCAATTTCCGCCCGTAGGGAATCCGGCAGACCGATTGAGAGTAATCCTCCAAAAACGTCATCGAACGGCACATAAGGATGTGCTAATTGCGCGCGAAGCCGGCGCAGTTTCCGTCTTTGATTGTACAGCGCCTTGGTTAATTTCTGTCGCGGAGTTTTCATTTTTGCCCTTTCAGTATTTCTGACGATTTGCCAGAACCTATTTGTGCCCGGTCAATCCGTAGCAACAAAGAGAGTACTAAATAATAAGCGCTTTCTTCGCTGCCACGGATAGAAAGTTTTCAAAAGTACCAATGGATAATTATTGCATATTTTAGCAATTTTGTAAAGAATTGTACTATAAAGATAATTTGTCAATCGAAATTAATTTAATTAAAAATTGAAAAATATTTTATTTATGCCAAACCATAAGTACATCTCAATCAAGGGTGCGCGCGAGCACAACCTCAAAAACATCAGCGTGGAAATTCCGATTGACAAGCTTACAGTCATGACCGGTCTTTCCGGTTCGGGTAAGTCGACGCTGGCTTTTGACACCCTTTACGCTGAAGGCCAGCGGCGCTACGTGGAATCTTTATCCGCTTACGCGCGGCAGTTTTTGGGCCTGATGAATAAGCCGGACGTGGATAAAATTACCGGTTTATCGCCGGCGATTTCCATTGAGCAGAAATCCATTTCCAAAAATCCGCGGTCCACCGTAGGCACAATCACGGAAATCGCCGATTATCTGCGCTTGCTTTACGCCCGAGTCGGCATCCCGCATTGTCCCAAGGGCGGAAATCGCATCCGCTCGCAGTCGGGCGAGTCCATTGTGGAAATTTTGCGCAAAGAAAAACCGGGGACAGTGGTTTCCATTTTGGCGCCGGTTATTCGCGCGAAAAAAGGCACTTATGAAAAGCTATTCATGGAGCTGCACAAAAAAGGCTTTAGCCGTGTACGCGTGGACGGCGAAGTTTCCAGCCTGGCGGCTTGGGAAAAAATTGCTTTAAACAAACAGATCAAGCACGATATTGCTGTGGTGATTGATAAAATCGCGATTTCGGAAAAGGCCGTCAGCCGCTTGACGGAAGCGATTGAAACGGCTTTGGCGGAAGCCGAGGGTTTGGTTTTGGCGGTCGTCGGCAAAACGGAAAAATTATATTCCCAACACAACGCCTGCCCGGATTGCGAAATTTCCCTGGAAGAACTCCAGCCGCGCAATTTTTCTTTCAATTCGCCGTTTGGCGCCTGCCCGACTTGCCACGGTTTGGGTTTTACGATGCAGTTTGACGCGGATTTGGTCGTGCCGGACAAAAATTTGTCGCTGGCCGAAGGGGCGATCAAGCCTTGGAAAACGCACGGCGAGGGCTGGCGCACCCAGCTGCTTGACGGGCTGGCGAAAAAATATAATTTTAACCTTTGGGCACCATGGAAAAGCTTGCCGGCAAAAATCCAGCAGATTATTCTTTACGGTTCCAGCGAGGAAATGAAATTTGACGTGAAGTCTTTTGACCGCGGCATGAGCCATAGCTGGACGGGCCAGTTTGAAGGCGTGATGCCGCAGCTGGAGCGGCTTTACCATCAGACCGAATCGGAATGGCGCAAACAGGAAATGGAAAAATTCATGCGCATCGGATCCTGCGAGACCTGCCAGGGCAAAAGGCTGAAGCCGGAAATTTTGGCGGTCAAAGTCGGCGGCAAAAATATCTGGGAGGTTTCGGAATTTTCCATTGAGCAGGCTCTGCAATTTTTTTCCGAGTTGAAACTAACTGCCACGGAAAAGGAAATAGCCAAATTGATCTTGCGCGAGCTCCAAAGCCGCTTGAAATTTTTGATCAATGTCGGGCTGAATTATCTGACCTTGGCGCGCGAGGCGCGGACGCTTTCCGGCGGCGAAGCTCAGCGCATCCGGCTGGCCACGCAGATCGGCTCGGAACTGCGCGGCGTGCTGTATATTTTGGACGAACCCTCAATCGGCCTGCACCAGCGCGACAACGCCAAACTGATTGACACGTTAAAAAGCCTGCGCGATTTGGGCAACACGGTCGTGGTCGTGGAGCACGACGAGGAAACGATTTTAAACGCTGATTACGTGATTGACCTCGGGCCGGGAGCGGGCATCCATGGCGGGGCCGTGGTCTGCGAGGGAACGCCGGAGCAAATCAAAAAATGCCCGGAATCCTTAACCGGCCAGTATTTGGCGCGGAAAATGGCCATTACTGTGCCGGCCAAACGGCGCCACGCTTTTGACCATCTGGAAATTTTGGGCGCGGCCGAACATAATTTGAAAAATATTGACGTCAAAATTCCGCTGCAAGTTTTTACCTGCGTCACCGGTGTTTCCGGCTCTGGCAAAAGCAGTCTGGTTAATGATATTCTGTATAAAGCCTTGTACAAGATTTTTTGGGGCACTTTGGATAAACCCGGCCGGCATAAAGGGCTGAAAGGTTTCGGCCTGCTGGATAAGGCCGTGATGGTGGACCAGTCGCCGATCGGGCGCACGCCGCGCTCCAATCCGGTGACTTACATCGGCGTTTTTACCGCCATCCGCGATTTATTCGCCGCCGTACCGGACGCGAAAGCGCGCGGCTATAAAGCCGGCCGGTTTTCGTTTAACGTTTCCGGCGGCCGCTGCGAGGAATGCGAAGGCGACGGCGTGAAGAAGATTGAGATGAATTTTTTACCCGACGTTTACATTGAATGCGAAAAATGCAAAGGCACGCGCTATAACGCCGAAACCCTGGCGGTCAAATACAAGGGCAAAAACATCGCCGACGTTTTAGCCATGACCGTGGAGGAAGCGCTGGAGTTTTTTAAGAACGTGCCGGCGATCGCCGCCAAACTGCAGACGCTTTTTGACGTCGGTTTGGGCTATATCACTTTGGGCCAGCCGGCGACCACGCTGTCCGGCGGCGAGGCCCAGCGCATCAAGCTCACTTCCGAGCTGTCGCGCAAAGGCGGCAAGACCATGTATATTTTGGACGAGCCGACCACGGGTCTGCATTTCGCGGACGTGGAGAAACTGCTTGGTGTTTTAAATCGTCTGGTAGATAAAGGCAACACGGTTTTGGTGATTGAACACAATTTGGACGTGATCAAATCCGCCGACTGGGTGATTGATCTCGGCCCCGAAGGCGGGGATAAGGGCGGCCGGGTCATTGCCGAAGGCACGCCGGAAAAGATCGCCAAATGCGCCAAGTGGAGCTATACGGGGAAGTATTTGAAAGAGGTGTTAAAATAAAAAAACCTGACGCAATCAAAGCTGACTTGTCAGGAATGAGAAAAATGCATTTACTGTAAAGAGCATTTACTCGAAAGAATACGTCACATTTGGCCATTGGCTTTCTTCCGGTTCCGTAAGCCAATCGAGGCCTTCTTTGACGGTAACCAACGATTCTTTGGCCAGCCGCAGAGCGTCTTCCATTGATCTCGCCTCGCCAAAACGCAAGGTATGTACATTATCCGCTTGGAACAAATCGTTTCGATGGATATGCTGCGGATTGTGTGAATCTGCCAGCTTCCAGAGTAACGAATGGTAATGGACATACCACGACAATGATCTTCGGGTTAAGACGCAAACCACGCCTTCCGCGAATTCCCATACCTGTTTGTTCGCTTCGGTACCCAACCCGCGCATCCTGGCATTCTCCCGCAACATTATTACTCTAGCGATAAATTGCCCTTTCATACCCCCGTCCTTTCTTTCATTGCAGTTGTTCTGAAATTATGGGTTCATCACGATTTATTGATTTTATACTAGTCTAAGCGGATATGTTTGTCAAGAATGATTTTCTAAAGAGTCATTTTATGGTTAAATAATATGAATATTTTGAATAAAATAAAATCAGCACCCAAACAGCCCGGCTGTTATCTTTTCAAAAATTCCGCCGGCAAGGTTATTTATGTGGGCAAGGCCAAAGATATCAGTAAGCGCGTGCCTTGGTATTTTAAAAAGGAAAACCAGGATGGCAAGACCGCCAAGCTGGTTTCCCAAATCAGTGACGTGGAATTCATCGTTACCGACAATGAAGTGGAAGCGCTGATTTTGGAATCAACCCTGATTCGCAAGCATCAGCCGCGGTATAATATTGATTTAAAATCCGGCGTGCGCTACGCCTACGTGCGCATTACTAAAGAAAAATTTCCCCGCTTGGAAACCACCCGTCTGCCGAAAAAGAATGAAAAAATATTCGGGCCGTATGTTTCCGGCGCCGCCCGGGCCGAGACCGTACATTTGGCCAACAATTTATTCAAACTGCGTGTTTGCCGCCGCCTGCCCAAACGCGCCTGCCTGCTTTATCATATCCATCTTTGCAGCGCGCCCTGCATCAATAAAATTTCAGAAGATGATTATCAAGCCAACGTCGCCAAAGCTGAACTGCTGCTAAAAGGCAAATCAGCCGAGCTGGTGAAACAATTGGAGCAGGAGATGAAAGATTTTTCGGACACGTTGGATTACGAAAGCGCCCGAATCCGCCGCGACCAGATATCGGCTCTACAAAATATCGCTCAGCGGCAAAAAGTCTCGCTGCAGCGGCGGTACAACCAAGATGTGATTAACTTTGTGGCCGCGCCCAATAAAATTTATATTCAGCTGTTTAATATCAATAAAGGCATAATTTCGGGCCGCAAGCAATTTGCCGTTAAAACGCCGCTAGGTTCGGATAGCAATCAGAATCTGGCCGATTTTATCCGGCAGTACTATTTTGAAAACGATATTCCCCAGGAGATAATCGTGCCCGGGCATTTACCGGAGGAAAAAGTTCTGGAACAATATTTAACCAAACTAGCCAAAGGCCAGATAAAAATTTTAGTGCCGCAAAAAGGCGACAAGGCCAAGCTCCTGGACCTGGTAAAAAGGAACATAGCAATAACTTTGCAAGCCGGGGAGAGCAGCGCGCTGGAACTGCAGGAGAAATTGTCTTTGCCGTCGCTGCCGCGCGTCATTGAATGTTTTGATATTTCCAATTTGGGCGCCGCCGCTGTGGTCGGCTCCCTGGTGCATTTTAAAGACGGTCGGCCGGACAAAAATCATTACCGGCGGTTTAAGATCAAAACCGTGGCCGGCCAGTCGGATTTTGACTGCATGAAAGAAATTGTTTTCCGCCGGTATTACGGCTTGCTTAAAGATCAAGGCCGGTTTCCCGACCTGGTAATGGTTGACGGCGGCAAACCGCAACTGTCTGCCGCCACCGCGGCCTTGCGGGAGCTGGGGCTGACTTTGCCGTTAATCGCGCTCGCTAAAAAAGAAGAAGAGATTTATACTTTAAATAACCAGTATCCGCTGCGTTTGCCGAAAACCTCGGCGGCGCTGAAACTGCTTCAGCGCGTCAGAAACGAAGCCCATCGCTTTGCTATTACTTATCACCGGCTTTTACGCAGCAGATTGTAAAGACGCGCAATTGCGCGTCTCCGCGCGCCACTCGCTTAATTATCAAAACCATATGCGTCCAAAAAGAAATCCGCTTGAAATGAAATATCTCAAGCCTGGCTATCTGGCCAAAGTGGCCGGCGTTAACGCTTCAACCGTCAATTTTTTCCGCAAGCACGGCTTGCTGGATGATTTGCTGGCCAAACAGTCCCGCCCGGATAATCTTATGTTTAAGCCCGAAGCGATTGAGCGCCTTAAAACCATTCGGCGGCTGCAGACGGAGAAGAAGCTGTCGCTTGAAGAGCTGAAAAATGCGTTAAAAAGCCAAAAATATAGTTGACAGACCGGCAGGTATATACTATGGTATTTTTAGTAATAGAGTGAGAGGAGGGTGGCTTTGATGAGCCGCCTTTTATTAATCGCGGGTTCTTTACATTCAGGGAGGAAAAGAATCAGAAACAGGCAGTTGGTTATGGGGTTGCCTGCCGGTGCGGGCAATCAATTTTGATGCGGAACGAACAACAAGCATAAGGAGAATCAAGATGACAAGACAGATTGGCATTGGGATAGACAGCGGCACCAGCGGCACCAAGGCGTGCGCTTACGGTGAGGATGGCAAGCTGATTGTCGCCAGCGATGTTTTCGGCGGGTACCCGATCCTGGGTGACGGGATCGGCAGCAGCGAGCAGGAGCTCGCCGCGATCAAGCAAGCAGTTTTTGCCGCTTTGCGGGATCTTACGGGCAGACTGAGCGTCCTAGGGTATGTTTCCGCCGACTTGCTCGCCGGCGCCATGGCGGCGACGTTTCAGATGCACACGTCCGTGCCTTTGGATGAGAATTACCAGCCGGTGCGGGATCGGGTGATTCTGTGGAACAACGCGGTGGGCGGGGAATTTGTGAAGCAGATGATTTTCCATTTCGGTCTGTCCGAAGTCATCAAGCTGACAAACAATCACCCGACCACGGGCTACAGCCTCATTCATACTCTGTTGGTCAAGCATACGCTGGACCAAGCGTGGCAGAAAGCCCGGCGCGTTGGCCTGCTCAACAGCTTGTTTGGCTACTGGCTGACGGGCCGGCACGTGCTCAACTGGAACGACGCGGCCGGCACGATTGCGTTTGACGTGGCCAACAACCGCTGGAGTCCGGAAATTGCCGATTGGGCAAAGGTGCCGGCGGAATTTTGGCCGGACGTGATCGCGCCCGACGGCCTAGTCGGCGAGATCCGCGGCATTTTCGAGGAAACCGGTATTCCCGACGGCATGCGCCTGTATGGCGGCCTCGGCGACTGCGCGGCCGGCGCTCTCGGCTGCGGCGTGGTTACTCCGGGACAAGCGTGCGCGATTTTAGGCACGGCCGGAATCTTTGTCGTACCCACGGCTAACCTGATCGTGGATGAGCAAGGCGGCGGCCGGGTGCAGTCCTACAACTATGTGGCCGGCCGATCGCATCTGCTTTCCACCAACCTGTCGGCCGGCGCCTGCTTTGAGCAGTTCCGCCGGTTGTTGCTGCGCCTTAAGCCTGGTGAAGTCTTAAGCGATGAGGAGCTGAACCGGCGGCTGAGTTTCGCCGCTTTGGACGCCGAGGCTTTGGCGGTTCCGTTCGGCAACGATGCGCTGTTGATTGACACGCGCATCGCGGGCGAGCGCACAGGCATGCCGGGCTGGAAGCCGAACGCGCGCGGCAACTGGCTGGGGTTGACGCCGACGACGACCGCGGCCGAGGTATATCTGGCCATGATGAAAGGCGTGGTTTTCAATCAAATGATGCACGCCGCTATCTGTACCGACCTTGGCGTGGCGATGAACGACATTACGCTGATGGGCGGCGGCACCAAAAGTCCTTTCTATGCGGGGCTGCTGGCGGCTGGCATGAAAGCTGTCAATCCCGAGGCGAAAGTCCGGATTTTGGGCGCGGGCCAGGGCGGCGGCGCGCGCGGCATGGCTTTGCTGGCGCTCAAAGGCGCGGGCGTGATTACGGATCTGGCGGCTGTGGCGGCAGACGTGGAGCGCGGCGAGGCGCTGGTCACGACGCATCCGACCCAGGGCTTGGATATGACGCCGGAAATGAGCGCGCAGTACCAACGCTGGATAGGCAGGTGTTACAATCCTGTCGTCAAAGTCGTGGATCACGACATTTTCTGAGAGAAGATTCGGAAGGAGGATTCGGGCTGGCAGTTGTCTATCAACTGCCGCCCGCTTTTTTTTAAAAAAAAATACCCCCCGAAAGGAGTACCCCCTAAAAATCATAGTGCGTTGTTCATTTAGCCTTGTAAGGCTGAAACCAAGCTTGGCACTTGGCGCATTGTATCGTCTTGACTGGCCGGCCTTCAATGACAATTTCCTGCCCCTCGTTTGGATAGTGATGGCAGAAGGGGCATTCCTGGTCCGAATAGAAGGCATGAGGCAAATTTCTCAATACATTCATGGTCGCGGGCGGTTGATGGCCTGAAGATGCCGTGGTTTTGCGTGGCGCGGCCGAAGTTTTGGCTGGCGCCGCCCAAGCGGGCAACGGCCCTATCTTTGGCCGGGGATGCTTTTTACATCCCTTTCTCGGCCCGTCGGTATATCGCGGGCACATCTTATGGCTGCGGCCTTTGCGGCGCGCCATTTTACTTTGGCGGCCGCCGCGTCCAGCATGATTGCCGTGCTTACCCATATCAGTTCCTTTCGTCATTGGCTGCGGTTTAGGTACCATTTGTCTGCATTTATATTAAATTATTATAGTATTTGAGTCAATTAGCCTGATTTTCTTGAAAAAAAATGATATTTTTGCCATAATATAGATATGGCTACTTTATATATCGTCGCTACTCCGATCGGTAATTTAGAAGATATTACGCTTCGCGCTCTTAGAATATTGAAAGAAGCGGATTTAATCGCGTGTGAGGACACGCGGGTGACCAAGAAGCTTTTGGATCATTATGAAATTCAAAAGCCGTTAATCAGTTATCATCAGCACAGCAAAGTGGAAAAGATTGATTTTTTGGTCTACAAGGTCAAAGAAGGCAAAAACGTGGCCGTGGTTTCCGATGCCGGCACGCCGGGCATTTCCGACCCGGGCGGTTTATTAGTGAAGGCCGCGGCGGCTGCGGGGATTAAGGTTGAGGTGATTCCGGGTGCCAGCGCTTTGGCGGCCGCGGTTTCCCTTTCCGGCCTGGCGATGGACAAATTTATTTTTTTGGGGTTTTTGCCGCACAAAAAAGGCCGGGAAACTTTGATTAAAGAAATCATCAGCGCCAAATACCCGGTCGTATTTTACGAATCCGTGCACCGCATCCAAAAAGCGCTGGAGCAGTTATACGAGTTCGGGCTGGATCGCGAAATCGTCGTCTGCCGCGAGCTGACTAAAATGTTTGAAACGGTTTACCGCGGGAGCGTTAAAGCTGTTTTGAATCAGTTGAGTGATAAGGAAGTGAAAGGGGAGTTTGTCGTGATAATATCTCAAAGGTCAAATCTCAAATCTCAAAGCTAAAACTGAAAGGTCAAAGCCAATAAAGTTTTGCAGTTTTGAGATGCAATTTTGAGATTTAAGATTTGAGATTTGAGATTTATTTATTATGTCTAAAAAGTTTTACCTCACCACCGCTATTCCCTACGTCAACGCCGCGCCTCATATCGGCTTTGCTTTGGAATTGGTGCAGACCGACGCGCTGGCGCGGTTTGCCCGCCAGCAGGGGAAAGAAGTGTTTTTTTTGACCGGCGCGGATGAGAACAGCTTAAAAAATGTTCAGGCCGCGGAAAAAGAAGGTTTGCCGGTTAAGGATCTGGTGGACCGCAACACGCAGAAGTTTATTGATTTGACCAAGACTTTAAACATTTCCAATGATGATTTCATCCGCACGGTTTCGGCCAAACATTTTGCCGGCGCGCAAAAATTGTGGTCGGCCTGCAAAAAAGAAGATATTTATAAAAAGCAGTATCAAGGCTTGTACTGCGTCGGCTGCGAACAGTTTTACACGGAGAAAGAGCTGATAAATGGCGTTTGTCCCGAACATAAAACTCCTTGCGAGAAAATTGAAGAAGAAAATTATTTTTTTAAACTTTCAAACTATCAGGACAAACTGGAAAAGCTGGTTGAGTCGGATAAATACCAGATTGTACCGGCTACGAGAAAAAACGAAGTTTTAAGTTTTATCCGCATGGGTTTGCAGGATTTTTCCATTTCCCGCTCGCAGCAGCGCGCCAAAAATTGGGGCGTGCCCGTGCCGGGCGATGAAACTCAGGTAATGTATGTCTGGTTTGACGCGTTAAGCAATTATATTACCGCGCTGGATTATGACGCGGACGGCAAGCAGTTTAAGAAATTCTGGCCGGCTGAGGCCCATGTGGTCGGCAAGGGGATTATCCGTTTTCACGCCGTTTATTGGCCGGCGATGTTAATGTCGGCCGGTTTGCCTTTGCCCAAAAAATTATTCGTTCACGGTTACATTAATATCGCCGGCGAAAAAATGTCCAAGTCCTTGGGTAATGTCGTGGATCCGTTCGCGCTGGTGGAGAAATACGGCGTGGAACCAGTGCGTTATTATTTATTGCGCCACATTCATCCGTTTTCTGACAGTGATTTTTCAACGGAACAATTTGAGCAGGCGTACAACGCGGATTTGTGCAACGGGCTGGGTAATCTGGTTTCACGCGTGGCGGGGCTGATTGAACAGAACGGAATAAGAATTAAGCCAGATAAGCAAGATAAGCGAGATAAGGGGCTGGAAATATTTATTTCTGGATTTCAATTTGATCAGGCGCTGAAATTTATTTGGGAAAAAATTTCTGCCCTTGACGGCTTAATTGCCGAGACTAAACCCTGGGCTTTAGCAAAAGAAGGCAAGGCTAATGAAGTAGCTGAGATACTAATTAAAGCGGCCAGCGGCATCTTGGAGATTACCGAGCTTTTATCGCCGTTTTTGCCGGAAACCGCGGAAAAGATTAAGGCGATTTTTACCGCCGAAGAAATTAAGAAAGGCGAGCCGCTTTTTCCGAGACTGGATAAAGCAAAATCGGCAAAATAAATCCTATTGTTTGACTACTTACTACTTACGCTTACTATTATGTTTCTCACTATTTTAGACCTCATCCTTTTGCTCATTCTTTTTTGCTTCATCGCTTTCGGTTTTGCCCTGGGTTTGATTCAGGCCGTGGGTGCGCTGGTGGGCGTAGTGATTGGCGCCTGGGCCGCGGGCGCATTTTATGAACCCGTAGGCGCCTGGCTGGAGGGCATCCTTTTAGGGCATGGCAATATCGCGCGCGTCATCGCTTTTATTTTGATTTTTACGTTAATCAACCGCCTGGTCGGCCTGATTTTTTACATCATCAATAAGGTTTTCAGCATTTTTTCTTTCATCCCTTTTACCAAAATCGTCAACCGGATTTTGGGTGCGATTTTTGGATTGATTGAGGGGGTTTTGGTTTTAGGGCTGATAATTTATTTTGTTTCAAAATATTCTTTTTCCGCCTGGCTGGCGGCATCCATTGCCGCTTCCGCCGTGGCGGCCTGGCTGGTGCAGCTTGCCAGTATCTTAACGCCGCTTTTGCCGCTGGCGCTGCGGCAGCTGCAGTCAGTAATTTAATTTTGACTTTTTTGTCATTTCGTGCAATAATAAAGTTGTATGAAATTTATTAAGTACAAAAAACCTATTGATAATGGGACGCGGACTGCTTTTTCAGGGAAGAAACTAAGCAGAGATGAATTGGAAAAGAAAGTGATTGCCGGCACGGAAAAAGTAATGGCCCAATACAAAAAAGTGCTAATTAAGTTAGGAGATGCCTAAGAGTGATTTTTATTATCTTGATCAAGAGTTAATGGAAAAAATTTGTCACCCTTTGGCGGTGACTTTTTTAAATCGTACCAACGAGCCAATCCCGATTTTTTGTACCTGCAATAATTCAGTTTTAGATTCTTGTTTGAAATTGCCCCAGTTGGTTTTTAATGGTCAGGAATTGTATCCCGATCTCGTATCTAAAGCGGTAATATTGTACTATTCAATAATCAAAAATCATCCTTTCGTCAACGGCAACAAAAGAATTGCGACGACATCTCTGGCGGTTTTTCTTTATATTAATAATTTTTGGCTGGAGGCAGGACAAAATTTTTTATACGAGCTGGCATTAGAAGTCGCTAAGTCAGAAGCCGGCAATGCCGATGATGTAAAAAGACGGATTATAGAAAAAATCAGACCTCATGTTGTGCCTTTAATCATTAGTGGCGATAAGCCAAAAGGAAATGTTGGTTTTTTATTTAATATAAAGAACTTAAAGAATAATTTCAAAAAAATTATCCAATGGAGAAAATAGGCGATGCTATTAGATTCCCACGCCCATCTCAATTTTGAAGAATTTCAGCCTGACTGGCAG
>Ga0265297_10008515_pt1 | contig 13641 bp, 10 predicted proteins | sample Munlanlwell13791_FD_192502 | JGI IMG/M metagenome (GOLD analysis project Ga0265297, IMG submission 192502) | Leachate microbial communities from a municipal landfill in Southern Ontario, Canada - Leachate well 137-91 | ecosystem: Engineered > Solid waste > Landfill > Unclassified | place... | reverse complement strand
CGCGGTTGTCCGTGTTCCCCTGCCGAACTGCGAACTAAAATCGGAACCGAAGCCGGAAGACCTGTCACTTGCTCCCCTTCCAAAAAACATTTCAAAGAAATCCGAAAAGCCGCTCCCCAGATCCTCAAAATTAAAACCTTTCCCTCCGGAATCATACGTATAAGTCCTTCCGCCGCCGCCGGGCCAGCCGGGACCGGCACCCGCATACTGCTTCCAGTTCGCACCCAGCTGATCATACCTTGACCTTTTCTGAGGATCCTTTAAAACCTCGTATGCTTCTCCTATTTCTTTGAACTTCTCTTCGGCTTTTGGATCATTTAGATTTGCATCAGGATGATACTTCCGCGCCAGTTTCCGGTAAGCCTTTTTTATCTCATCCTGTGATGTACTTTTATTTACACCAAGTACTTTATAATAATCCTTATATTCAACCATCTATATTCACCTGTGAATCTTTTTTAAACACACCTGCCCATAACCATTAAAATAGCTATGGGCAGGTATTAAACACATATTTTCTTAGAAACTACTAATTAACATCGTTATTTGGTTTACTTATTTTCATCATCTTTGGCTTCAAATTCGGCATCAATTACCTCTTCTTCTCCATTTCCCTGCTGCTTGCCGCCAGTTTGCTGACCTTCGGTCGTCCCTGCTCCCGGACCTCCCGGTCCTGCACCGGCACCCGTACCGGCCTGTGCATAAAGCTTCTGGGACAATTCGTTCTGAAGATTCTGCAGTTTCTCCGTCTCTTTCTTTATTTCTTCGACATTCTCTGATTCCATGCTTTTTCTTAATACTTTGACCTGATCTTCGATCTTTTTTTTCATGTCTTCCGGAACCTTGCCGCCTACATCCTTCATCAACTTTTCCGTGGAATAAATCAGGGCATCGGCATTATTCTTTGCATCTACCGAATCACGTTTTTTCTTATCTTCTTCTGCATGTTCCTTTGCCTCATTGACCATTCTATTTATTTCATCATCTGACAGATGTGAAGTTGCCGTAATGGTTATTTTCTGTTCCTTACCTGTAGCAGTATCTTTAGCCGTAACATCCACGATACCGTTGGCATTGATATCAAATGTCACTTCTATCTGTGGAATTCCTCTTGGTGCAGGCGGAATTCCATCCAACCTGAACCTTCCGATAGTTTTATTGTCTCTTGCCATATCCCTTTCTCCCTGGAGAACATGAATATCCACACTGGTCTGATTATCGGCAGCTGTGGTAAATATCTCGCTCTTCCTGGTAGGGATAGTAGTATTTTTCTCTATTAATCTGGTCATGATACTGCCAAGGGTCTCAATACCAAGAGAAAGAGGGGTCACATCGAGAAGAACCACATCTCTTACATCACCTTTTAATACCCCTGCCTGTATAGCTGCTCCTACTGCAACCACTTCATCGGGATTTACGCTTTTGTTGGGTTCTTTACCCGTATAATTCTTTACAAGTTCTTGTATAACCGGCATTCTTGTTGCCCCGCCAACAAGTATTACTTCATCTAAGTCAGCACTCTTAAGACCGGATTCTTTTAAAGCTTTTTCCAGAGGTTCTTTACACCTATCGGTAAGATCTGCCGTCAGCTGCTCGAACTTAGCCCTGGTTATCTTTACTTCAAGATGCTTGGGCCCATTCGCATCAGCTGTAATAAACGGAAGATTTATATTTGTCTCCATTACCGAAGATAATTCCACCTTTGCTTTTTCCGATGCTTCTATCAGCCTTTGCAGTGCCTGCCTGTCTTTTCTTAAATCAATTCCATTTTCTTTTTTAAATTCATCGGCAACATAATTCATTATCCTGTCATCGTAATCATCTCCGCCGAGGTGCATATCGCCGTGGCTGGCTTTTACTTCAAACACTCCTTCGCCTACTTCGAGTATCGATACGTCGAATGTTCCTCCGCCAAGGTCGAATACAAGAATCTTCTCCTCTTTCTTTTTATCGAGTCCATATGCCAGTGAAGCAGCCGTCGGCTCATTTATTATTCTTAAAACATTAAGCCCGGCAATTTTCCCGGCATTTATAGTTGCCTGCCTCTGGGCATCGTTAAAATAGGCTGGAACGGTAATAACTGCATCAGTGATGCCGGTCCCCAGATAACTTTCGGCATCTGCTTTTAATTTCTGCAGTATCATGGCCGATATCTCTTCCGGTGTATAATCCTTACCTCCAACTTCTACTTCCGCCAGATTGTTTCTGCCCTTCTTTACCACATAGGATACTATCTTTCTTTCACTTTCTACCTCATCATACTTTCTACCAATGAATCTTTTAATAGAATAGACAGTATTTTCAGGATTTAAGGCCGCCTGTCTTTTAGCTAACTGTCCCACCAGCCTTTCTCCCTTTTTTGTAATACCAACAACTGAAGGCGTGGTTCTACCGCCTTCACTATTTGTTATAACCGTTGGCTTACCGCCTTCCATGACCGCTATACATGAATTAGTCGTTCCCAAATCGATTCCTACTGCTTTTGCCATTTTATATTCATCCTTTCTAAATTAATTTTCTTAAAGAAAAATAATACTTATAGCGTCAGTACTATAAGCTTTATTTACAATATTATTTACTCGTCTTTAACAATATGCATTAAGTAATTCTTAAAACGATCGACTACATCTTCGGGACACTTTCCCAGAATTATATTATCTCTTCTTCTTATCAGGATAATTATCGATCTTAAATTCATTCCCTCGTCGTACATTAATTCTCTTATGTACTCCAGCCACCTGATATCTGCTTTCGAGTAATATCTCTTCCTTCCCCTTCTTAAGGGCTGCACCAGATTAAACTTTTCATAATAGTATAATGTCCTGCTGTTTACTCCCAAAAAATCAGCTACGAGCTCTATGGGATAACTTTTATCATATTCGTTAAACAATTCACACCACCTTTTTACTTAAAACAATTTTATTAGATAGTAATGTTATTGTCAACTATATTATAAAAAATTTTTAATATTTTACAAAATGTTTTTATACTTAAAAGTAAAAATATTTTTACTTTTAAGTATAATTAATGATTATCACATAACAAATTCCTTAGAAATTTACTTACCTTATTTATTTTAATATAATCATTAATTTACACACAATATTTGTATAAGGAGCTCTTAATCAAGGAATTAAAAACACTCTTAAAATATTTTAAAAAGCATAGATCCCGCCTTACGGTCAGCATATTATTTATTTTTTTTACTGATGCCCTTGGGCTTCTTATCCCCTGGATATTGAAGATTGCAATAGACAGCATAGAAAACTTTCCAGAAAGTGCCGATCTTCTAAGATACAGCATGCTTCTTGTCGGAGTAGCAGCAGTTCAGGGAGTGTTCAGATTTTATATGAGAAAAATACTTGTAGGGACATCCAGAGAAATTGAATACAGTATCAGAACAGACTTCTTTTCACATCTTCAAAGACTTGATTCTTCATTCTTTACCAATACAAGGACAGGAAGCATTATGGCACTTATGACCAATGACCTTGAAGCGGTCAGGAATTTTCTCGGACCGGGACTTTTAAATCTCTTTAATACTATTTTCGTTTTTATAACTACCCTAACCGTTATGTTTCTCATAAATGTAAGATTATCGCTTTATTCACTGGTTGCATTCCCCGTACTTCCTTTGCTTGTATACAAACTGGGCAATATGCTCCATCAGAGGTTTAAAAAATCCCAGGAACAATACGCGGTTCTTTCGGCAAGAACACAGGAAAGTATTGCAGGAATAAAAGTCATAAAATCATTTACTCAGGAAGAAAATGAAAAAAACACATTTTCCGGGTTGAATACGGAATATTTAAATAGAAATTTATCCCTTGCCAGAGTAAGAGGAGCATTCTGGCCGTCAATGATCTTCATAGGAGGAATCGGAACGCTTGTCGTGCTGCTCGTAGGTGGAAGACAGGTTATAAACGGAACGCTTACCATGGGCCAATTCGTTCAATTTTCCGCCTATATTGGTTCTATTACCTGGCCCCTTATATCTATAGGATGGGTAATAAACCTGGTCCAGCGCGGTTCTGTCTCTATGGGCAGAATAAATAATATATTCAGGATAAAACCGGAAATCACCGATCCTAAAAAACAGTCTCCTGTAAAAATCTTAAAAGGCAATATCAGTTTTAATCATATATTTTTTAGATATGAACTTAACAAAAATACGGCAAGACTAATAAAAGCAAATTTCATCGATTTTAAAGATACTTTAATTAGGGATAATAAAAATAACTGGGTACTGAAAGATATAAGTTTCAATATCAAAGAAGGGATGCAGGTTGGAATAGTCGGATTTACAGGTTCAGGGAAATCGACCATCGCAAATCTTATCCCGCGCCTCTATGATCCGCAGAAAGGCAAGATCCTGATAGATGGGAATGATATAAAATCATATTCGCCGGAAGTCCTCCGGTCAAACATCGGATATGTTTCTCAGGAACCTTTTCTTTTTTCTAAATCGATAAAGGAAAATATCTTATTCGGAAAAGAAGAGTACCTGTCAAATCTTAGCGAAATTGAAACCGTGCGTGAAATCATAGCGGTCTCTAAAATATCCCATCTTCATGAAGATGTTATGCAATTCCCAAAAAAATATGAGACCTTGATCGGAGAGCGGGGTGTCACCTTGTCCGGGGGACAGAAACAGAGGCTGGCGATTGCCAGGTCGCTGCTTTCACACCCGGGGGTTTTAATCTTTGACGATTCGTTTTCAAATGTGGACACAAATACCGAGGAGTTGATACTTGAGGACCTGAAGGAAAACATTGCCGGCATCACCACTATAATTATCTCCCACCGCATTTCCACAATAAAGCATTCTGATTTAATAATAGTAATAGATGAGGGAAGAATAAATGCGATGGGCAAACATAGTGAGTTGCTGAAAAAAAGCGGAATTTATCAGAGTTTATATCACAAACAGCAATTATCTGAAGAACTCAAAGAAGAAGTTTAAGAAGACAGAGGAATATATGACCGAAGGGTTTTACGAAAAAGATTTAATAGAAAAACAAATAGACAAAAAGATTGTCTTTAAGCTTTTTGGATATATCAAGCCATACCGTCTTTTACTGGGACTTACCATCTTTTTACTTTTACTTACTGCGGGACTGGAAATACTGGGACCATACCTGGTAAAAATAGCTATCGACCGTTATATCACACCCGGAAAATTTGATGGCCTTGTCTATATAGTTGTCCTTTATGGACTGGTGATCCTATTTGAATTCATAATTCGGTACTTCCAGGTATATTTTACCGAATATATGGGGCAGAAGATAATGTATGATATGAGAATGAGTATTTTTTCACATATAAATAAAATGCCCATGTCGTTCTTTGATAAAAATCCAACCGGCAGAATTATGACCAGGGTAACAACTGACGTTCAGACCTTAAATGAGATGTTGTCTTCCGGTACAGTGACCCTGTTCGGAGATGTGTTCATGATACTTGGTATTATGGCTATGATGCTTTCCCTGAACTGGAAATTATCACTTATCACTTTTTCAGTGCTTATTTTGCTGGCCATTGCCACATTTATATTCAGATCAAAGGTCAGAATAACTTTCAGGATAATCAGAGCAAAAATATCCAACATAAACTCCTTCCTGCACGAAGCAATTTCCGGGATCAACACTACTAAACTATTCAATAGACAGGGAGAAAACGACAAAGATTTTAGAATCCTGAACCGGCAATATCTGGATGTCTACCTCAGGACCATATTTTATTATGCTGTCTTTTTCCCCGTGGTGATTTTTATAAGTACAATGGCAATAGCTTTGATAATCTGGTATGGGGGCCAGAAGGTTATACAGAATTATCTCACCCTGGGAACTCTTGTCGCATTCATCCAGTATATAGAAAAATTCTTTCATCCTATAAGTGATCTCAGTGAAAAATTCGGCATTTTCCAGGAAGCTATCGCTGCTTCGGAAAGAATATTCAAGCTTCTGGACCAGAAACCATCAATAGTCTCCCCCGTCAGTCCCGTAAAAGTCGGGGAGATCCAGGGTAATATTAAATTTGACAGGGTATGGTTCGCTTATAATAACCGGGATTATGTGCTAAAAGATATTTCATTCAAACTGCAAACCGGCCGCAGCGTAGCCTTCGTAGGAGCAACCGGTTCGGGCAAGACTTCTATCATTAATTTGCTGAACAGGTTTTATGATATTCAGAAAGGAAAAATTTTTCTTGATGACATAGATATAAAAAGATTCGATCTTCAGGATCTGAGGAAGCATATAGGAGTAGTGATGCAGGACGTATTTCTTTTCTCCGGAACCATACTGGATAATATCCGGCTTGGAAATAAGGATATTTCACTGGATGAGGTAATAAAAGCTTCAAAATATGTAAATGCCCACAAATTCATAGAAAGACTCCCCGGGAAGTATAATTATGAGGTAAAAGAAAGAGGACAGACATTATCAGTGGGCCAGCGCCAGTTAATTGCTTTTGCCAGAGCACTGGTGTTCAATCCGGAAATACTTCTGGTGCTTGATGAAGCAACCTCAAGTATAGATTCCGAGATAGAGGCGCTGATACAGGATGCCCTGACCAGAATAATGAAGAACAGAACCACCATAATAATTGCCCATCGCCTTTCCACTATAAAAAACGTAGATAAAATAATAGTACTATCCCACGGCAGAATAGTGGAAGAAGGTACCCATGAGAAACTGCTTAAACTGAAAGGAATCTATCATAAACTTTACAGGTTCCAGTATCAGCTTCAGGCTTAAATTTTTTACTTATGTTAAAATATTCCATATACAACAGCATATTTATTATTTAATGGCAAAAAAATCGGTATTCTGAAATTAAAAACAAAAGGAAAAGATAGTGCTGGAAAAATATCGTAAAAAAAGGAATTTTTCTTCGACTATCGAACCGGAAGGCAAGGGTAAGGGAAAAATTCCTAAAAAAGTAAAACCAAAAAACACGGGATCCGGTAAAAACCTGGAATTTGTCATTCATCAGCATTTTGCCTCCCGCCTGCATTACGATCTGCGGCTTGAACTTGAAGGCGTTTTAAAAAGCTGGGCCATCCCCAAAGAGCCCTCCCTTGATCCCGCTGTTAAAAGACTTGCTGTTATGGTAGAAGATCATCCGTTCGAATATAGATTATTCAAAGGCACCATACCTGAAGGAAATTACGGGGCAGGAAAAGTAAATATCTGGGATAAGGGAACCTACAATGCCCTCGATGCCGCAAACAGGCAGGAGAGCGAAGAAGCTTTAAAGGATGGATTAAAAAAGGGTCATATAACTTTTATACTGAAAGGTAAAAAACTAAAAGGTGAATTTTCGCTTGTCAAAATCCCAAAAACCGGCGAAAAAAATTGGTTACTTATAAAGAAAAACGATCAGTTCGCCCAGCGATTAAACTAATATTAGCTTAAAGGACTTACCAGTGCATTTACCTGATGTTTTAAAGATTTCCGGTTTAGAAAAAGGCTTAAAATCAATGAATCCGAAAATAATCGATCTTTCTTCCATAAAAGTAAAATTAACCAATCTTGAAAAAATATACTGGCCGGAAGAAGGATATACAAAGAAAGACTTGATAGCATATTATAAAAATATCTCTTCTTTTATCCTTCCTTATATAAAAGACAGGCCGCAGTCTCTAAACCGGCACCCCGATGGCATTAAGGGAGAAAGTTTTTTTCAGAAGGATATCGATCCTCCTTATCCCCCATATATAAATGTACTTGATCACTATTCCAAATCAACCGGTAAAATAATAAATTATCTCGTTTGTAAAGATTTGAATTCACTTCTTTATATGGCAAATCTCGGATGTATCGAAATCAATCCATGGGCATCACGAACCTCGAATTTAAATAAACCGGACTTTCTGATTCTTGATCTTGATCCCGAGGATATAGGTTTCGATAAAGTGGTAGAGGCAGCAATTGTCACTAAAAAAATACTGGATAAGATTAAAATAAAAGGCTTTTGTAAAACATCCGGCGGAAGAGGACTCCATATTTATATTCCTCTCAAAGCGAAATATTCTTACAATAAAGCGCTTAATTTTTCAAAAGTCCTTGCCCTTATAATAAATCAGTCGTTACCTGATATTACGAGTCTTGTTCGGTCACCGAAAAAAAGACAGGGTAGGGTATACATTGACTGCTATCAGAACCTTATCGGACATACGATTGCTGCACCGTATTGCCTCAGACCAAGAGCGGGAGCTCCGGTTTCGACTCCACTGTTATGGAAAGAACTTAATCCAAAACTGAATCCTTTAAACTTTACAATTAAGACTATCTTCAAAAGACTTGATAAAAAAGGGGATCTCTGGAAAGGCGTTCTTGGCCCGGGTATCGATATTAAAACATGTATTGACAGGATATATGAATCTTATCCCGTATTTTCAAACAAGTAATCTATCCCGGCATTATTATTCATTTTTTAATGGATTTTCTTTATGATATAATCACTCTGTCACCAGCAGATAGTTGTTTTGTTTAGTAATCTTTAATAATACCCGATAAATTATAGGAGAGAGATGATCTTTCAAAACTTTTACTGGAACACCATATTTATCCTGTTCGTATCTTATCTTATTGGTTCTTTTCCAACCGCCTACATCGCCGGAAAAATAAAAGGTATAGATGTCAGTAAAGAGGGTAGTAAAAATATCGGCGGTATGAACACCTTTACCAGTGTAGGAAGGCTTGCAGGAGTAATGGTGATATTTATCGACGCAGGTAAAGGAGCTCTGGTGGCATACCTTGCCGATAAATTTTCGGTTCAAATCTTTGTTCCGATACTTGCCGTTGTTTTTGCATTGATAGGACATAACTGGATGATTTATATTGGCTTCAAGGGTGGGAAAGGAATTGCCGCATTTATAGGGAGTCTGCTTTACCTCTCCCCTGTATCCTTCCCTTTCCTTTACCTTTTATTTGTACCGATTGCTTTGCTCACACTTAAGGACTCCTATCTCTCAACAGCCTTTGCGTTTTTTATCTTTTCCTTTTTCCTATGGATTTATGAGGGAAGTTTTTGGTGGCTGATTTTTGGATTACTTGTTACTATATTATATAGTATTAAAAGTTACAGCTTATTGAAAACATATTATACTCAACACAGGAGAGATATAAACCCTGTAGTTAAAAGAGTATTTAAACCATTTTTCAGGGGAATATAAAATGAAATGTCCGTTTTGTTCAAATCCCGATACCAGGGTAATAGATTCCAGGCTAACCGATTCAAATGACAGTGTGAGAAGAAGAAGAATGTGCGAGAAATGCGGTAAAAGATTTACCACCTATGAAAGACTGGAAAATCAACCCATTGCCGTTATAAAGAAAGATAACACCAGACAGCCTTTTGATAGAAATAAGATATTAAGCGGACTTATCAGGGCATGTATAAAAAGGAATATAAGCACAGAGGTTCTAAAAAAAATTGTAGACGATATAGAAAATGAAATTTCCAACATGTCATCCAACGAGATCCAGTCCAAAGAAATAGGCGATCTTGTTTTAAAAAGATTGAAGAATCTCGACAAAGTAGCGTATATAAGGTTTGCTTCTGTTTATAAACAATTCAAAACTATCAGACAATTTACCAGAGAATTATCTGAACTACAAAAATCAAAATAGGAACTCTTTACATTTTTTACAATTTATACCGTAGTACCGCACCTATGCTGCCCGCTTCTGACAATTTCTCATTTCCTTCTATATCCACAATCTCGCAGCCCTGATTCAACGCATCTTCAACAATTTCATCGACTATGTCATTATAAAATACCGGCTCTCCCCCGCAATAGGGACATTTATCTTTTTTTTCTATGGTAAAATACCGGCACGAGCTGCAGATATAACCGCCATGAATAAATTGTCTGTCATATATTAAAATCTTTATCTGCTCGGTCATTAAAGACTTTATTACGGCTTCGATCCCCAGCACGCCCATTCCGTTAGGGTTATATTCACTGATAAGTCTTTCTACCAGACTATTTTTTGTTTTAGCCTCGAATCCGTTTATAACCTTATTGGCTTTTTCGTTGATGATAGTAATATTCGAATCGGGTTCAGCATCGATATTTCCGATATGCCTTGACTGCAAATAACTGTGCAGATAATTAGAAAAATTAGGAATTATTTCTTTCCTGCCTCCTAAAATCAAATAATCAAATTTCTTATCTTTAAAAAGCTCCATTGTTTTATCATTTATCAGCTTAAAGAAATGATGCAGCTTATCTTCCAGTCTGCCGAGAATCTTTTTCTCCCTTAAAGCAGCCTGGCTCCTGAAATTTACCTTCGAGGGGACATCGCTTATAAATGCAGCAAGATACTCGCTGATCCCGCCAAGGTATATCGAGTAGATTTGTGCCTTTTCTCTATTTATCAGCAGGATCCCATACCTTTTGGAATTATTTATAAGCGATCTTATGTTCTGAGTGTGGGGCTTGGGATCTATGATTATTTTTGACCTCATTATTATGGGTATTCTAAATACCTCCCATAAGCCATCTCCGGAGGAAAAAATTACAAGGGTCCTTGTGGAATCAGCCTTAAAATTATCATTTACAAAAGATTTAATTCTCTCAAAGATTCCGGATATCTCCTTTTTCTGCCTTCTGTCAAAGTTGGCATCAGCTTCCAGTTTCTCCCTGCCGGCAGCAATCATGGAATTTAATCTGGTTTGATAACTTTTTTTTGCAACTCTCGACCGGTCAACTAATAGATAAACACTGACAACCGGTTTCCCGGTAGGAGAATAATTTAATATTGAGTCAATACCCGATGCTTCATTTTTTGAATTTGTCATAAGAAACTCCTTTTATTATTACCGTATATATAATGAATACAGATTCTATTTCCGATAGATTTATTATTTCTCTAAAAGCTTTGATTTATGATTAAAATTTATTATTATTATACAATATCTACTCAAGAAAGAGAGTATCAATGTTTGGGTATATCGGATATAAAATTATCGAATTTATTGTAATTGCAACTCCCTACCCTGTAACATACCTTATTGCAAGGTTTGGCGTCTGGCTCTGGATGCTGACGGGTAAAAACGTTGATGCCGCTAAAAAAAATGTTTCTAAGGTTCTTAATCTCGGTCTGGAAGATAGAGAGACTCGTAGAATAACAACTAAGATTTTTGTAAACTGTGGTAAAAATTTTGCCGATTTCCTGAAATATCCCATTCTTTCCAAAGAAAGGTTAAGAAAAAGAGTGGAAATAAAAGGCCTCAAGTACCTTGACGGTGCATTAAAAAAAGGAAAGGGCGTGGTTATTTTTACTGCACACATCGGAAATTTTGAATGGGGTGCATGCAGACTGGCTGTAGACGGATACAATATTTGGGGTATCAGCCTGTATAGAAAAAATAAGTTTACCAGAAGATTTTTTGAGCTAAAAAGACTATCCAAAGGACTAAAGACTTTATATATAAATAAAATTTTGAATATTTTTAAAATACTAAAAAATAATGAAATAGTTGCCATACCTTCGGATTGGGATCCTACAGGCCAGGCTGCCAGACCATTTGAATTCTTCGGCAAGACTGCTTACCTCCCTACCGGAGCTTTACAAATAGCTTTGAAATCAGGTGCACCGCTGATACCGGGTTTCATCCACAGAAAGGATAAATACAACCATCTCCTGATATTCGAAAATCCAATTGACCTGATAAGGGAAGGAGACAAAGAGTTATTGATTGCCGAGAATATGAAAAAAGTTATAAAAGTCATGGAAAAATATATCAGAGATAATACTTGCGAATGGGAAATGTTTCATGATATCTGGAGTGAAAAATAAGCTTCGCCATTTACAATTTACATACAATAATATATATATTTTAATATCACGCAATCTTAAATTTAATTTGTCCTATTAATATACTTTACGACTTGAACAAAAGGAGATTAAAGATCAAAAATAAAATCGATGGATCCGTATCCGGTTCCAATAATCATAATGAAATATTGTGGCATACAAAATCTGTCGAAGACATCGTAAAGGAACTTGACACTGATATAAAGAAGGGTATAACCGAAAAAGAGTCCGCAGAACGAATTAAAGAATACGGGTATAATGAATTAGAAGAAAAAAAGGGACGAACGCCATTCAGGATTTTTATTTCCCAGTTCAATGACTTTATGATATGGATACTTATTGCGGCAGCATTTATTTCCGGAATAATAATAAAGGAAATCACCGATGCGATAGTAATACTTATTATCCTCATAATAAATTCTGTTTTAGGCTTTGTTCAGGAATTCCGTGCCGAAAAAGCTCTCCAGGCTTTAAAAGAGCTTGCTTCGCCTTCAGCGCTCGTAATAAGAGATGGCCGCGAAAGCAGTATATATTCAAAAAAACTGGTCCCGGGCGATATCATCAAACTGACTGCAGGGGATCTGGTGCCGGCAGACTGCAGGATCATTGAACATGTAAATCTTCAGACCAACGAATCGATACTAACAGGAGAGTCAATGCCTGTGGGCAAAACCATTTCGGCACTTTATCAAACAAGTCTTACCACGGGCGACAAAAGAAATATGCTTTTCAGCGGTACCACTATTACAAAAGGCAGATGTATCGCTGTTGTCACAGGCACGGGACAAAATACCGAAATCGGTAAAATTGCCAGTATGGTCCAGACAGAAGAGGAGCAGACTCCTCTGCAAATCGAATTAAAAACCGTAGGAAAGAAAATCGGTATTATTTGTCTCATTATAAGTGCCATTGTCTTTTTATCGGGAATACTTAAGGGTAATTCAGTTGCCCAGATGCTGCTGGTTGCCGTAGCTCTCGCAGTTGCAGCTATACCTGAGGGACTACCGGCAATAGTCACCGTATCACTGGCACTGGGTGTTCAAAAGATGGCGAAAAACAACGCCATAGTCAGAAAATTAAGCTCTGTCGAAACACTTGGCGGCATATCCGTAATATGTACTGACAAGACAGGAACACTTACAGAAAATAAAATGATGGTACGCCGGATTTACGCAGGACTGAAAGAGGTCAAAGATTATAATGATTTTATAGAAAGATATAACAAAGCCGATATCGGGAGCGATAAAATAATTTCAAATTTAAAAAACCCGGAAGGCTCCCGGGCACTGGAACTTCTTATTAAGAACTCGATTCTCTGTAATGATGCCTATTATGCAAATACAGAAAACAGGCAAATAAAAGGAGACCCTACCGAGGCCGCTCTTATCGAGATGGGCAGTTTTTATTCTATCGATAAATTTAATCTGGAAAAGGATTACCCCAGACAATTGGAGGAGCCTTTTGATTCCGAACGCAAGATGATGAGTACCATTAATAAAATACCTGCCGATGAGAACCACAACGGTCACAGGTATATACTTTTTTCAAAGGGTGCTCCCGAAGTGATCGCCGGAAAATGCAGCAGAATATTCAAGGATGGGGAAATTGAAAATCTTACAGATACCGACCGGAATGAAATAACTAAAGAAAATCATGCACTTGCCGAAAAAGCGATGAGAAATCTTGCTTTCGCGTTTAAATATCTGGACAGCCTGCCGGATGAGAAAAAAATAAATGAGGCAGAAAAGGACCTTGTATATCTGGGTATAGTCGGAATGATAGATCCGCCGCGGCCGGAAGTATATGATGC
>Ga0265297_10008514_pt1 | contig 13644 bp, 12 predicted proteins | sample Munlanlwell13791_FD_192502 | JGI IMG/M metagenome (GOLD analysis project Ga0265297, IMG submission 192502) | Leachate microbial communities from a municipal landfill in Southern Ontario, Canada - Leachate well 137-91 | ecosystem: Engineered > Solid waste > Landfill > Unclassified | place... | reverse complement strand
GTCCGGCCCCTTCGCTATCACGCTCATCATGGTGGAAGCGCCGCTCACCGCGTCAATCTCCCAAGTCCCGTCTTTCTTGGGCATTATGAGCCTCATCGCCCCCCTGAATTTCTTGTCCGTCACCGTCTGCAATTGGTCTATGGCGTAGTTGATGGACCTGAGGTCGTTCTCGACTTCGTAGGTGTTCCTTCCCTTCCTGGTAACGAGCTCGTTCCTCCTGGTGAGTAGTTCGTTGTAAGTTACAAGATACTCGTCCATGTAGAGGAAATTCGCATTCTGGGCCCTGCTGAACCACGCGACGTCCCCCTGCATTCCGCCGCTGGTCTTGAATCCGGCTATCACGCGCCCTTCCTGCTCGCCTCCGTGCCTCTTTATGTAATCCAGAAGCATGTACGCATTCCCGGAATCTATCCCGCCCGCGAGCAACGTATCCAGATGCTTCACGCCCATAGCGGAAATTGAAGTTTTCCCCCCGAACCTCTGCCTGTAATCCACTGCGTAAACTCCCTTTCCCTGCGCGTCCTTTCCTGCGCCCGCGCTGAGCCTCATGTTCGTTGCCTCCACGAGAAGCCCGAGCTGCTTCGCGCCTTCCTTGTCCAGGTACGCCCTGGCTCCAAGGTTGTATCCGCTGGAATATGCGGCCACAGCCGCGTATTGGTTCCGGCTCTTGAGTGCCGCGAGTCCCACACTGTCCATCTTGTACCCGATTACGAGCCCCTTCACGTTCCCGCCGCTGAACAACAGCCTAGAATCAATTTTGTTGTCCAGGTACGCGCCGAAAATCTGGTACACCCGCTCCGGGCTCATCGCGCCCAGCTCCTGCTCCATCTGCCTGTCGAATTCCATCCGCACGTATTTGTTTCCTTTCCTCTGCCACAACGTGACTCCGTACTTGTTCGTTTCCTCGTTGAGCTCCAGGCACGCGAACTGCTCCACATCCCCGACCTTGGAATCGAAATAGCCTTTTATGTACTTGAAGCCCTCGGTGCTTGCCGAGCCAACAAGCTCGTACTCGTTGTTCCTTCCGAACTTGTATATCCCGCTTCCGGACGCGCCGCCAGTGAACCTGGTCTCGGAACCGAGCCCGCTCATGGACATCCAATAAGCTTTCCTCGCAGTGGGCCCCCATTCAGTCCATTCCAGGTACGCGTCCCCGCTCATCGTCGCATCGCTCCCGGACTGGTGCACGCGCGTGTATGTCCCGTGGCCGTTGAGCGCGTACCTGTACATCTCGCTCGGTATGGCTTCGTAAACGTTCAATCTGTCCAGGAACATCTGGAACAACCCCAGGTCCAGGGCAATTCCAAGCGATATGCTCGGCCTCTGCATCTGCATCCTGCTCAGCTCGTTCTTGGCCATCAGGCGCCTGAACCACATGACCAGCTCCTCGGCTCCAGGATTTTTCACTCCCTCGATGTCAAGCATCTTTCTCCAGTCATTCACCAGCGTAGGGGGCCACAGAGTCAGGAACTGCTTTATCTCCCGCTCGGTTATCTCCACCGGCGTGTACTGGTCGAAATCCTCGGGCTTTATGTAATCCTCATATTGATTCGGCCGCCTGGAAGTCTCGGTCCTCTCCGGATTCTTCAGCGTGGCCCTTATCATCCTCGCGAGGAACATGTTGTTCGCGTGCTCCACCGCGCTCAGCATCTTTTCCCCCTGCATTGCGAGCTTGCGTTCCCTGTTCCATCCCGCGTCCCTCACGAAATTGTCGCCCCAGAAGCTCACAAGGGAAACCGTGTCGGTTATCTTTTTCCAGTCAGTATTGGAAGGCAGTATGGATGGAAGTAGGTCCCAGTAAAGCGTGAACTCGAGCTGTGTAGTGGTGCCCTTGGTTCTTATGTACTCCTTGAAAGGCGTCACGTCGCCCATCAGCCGCACCATGTTCGGATACGTCTTTATCAGGAAAGCGTACCTCCCGAAAACGTCCAGCGAGTCCAGCCCGCTCAGATTCTCGCTCCTGGCCTTCCCGGCAGTCCTCACGCCAATGTATTCCTCCAGGTTCTTAGCATATGCTTCATTAGACTTAGAAGTTATGCCCTTTTCCCCCACGATCATTTCCTTGTATAATTCATACTCTTTTCCATTGCCTTCATATTGCCTACTCTCGCGTTTCTGCCTGCTTATCACGCCCATCTTTTCCGCGATAGCCCCGACATCCCCGTACCTTCGGGCAATCACGAAGCTCAGCATGGCCTTTTTCGCCGGCCCGGTCCCAACATAATCATCCATTAGCTTCACGACCTTCTGCGTATCATCTGTCCTGTACGCAGAGCTCATCTGTTCCGCAAGCTCCATCGCCTTCCGCATGTCCTCAAACGGAACGCTCGACAGGTTGTTCATCATATAGAGGAAAGCGTCGTCCTTCGGAACGTTCTCCAGCCCTCCGCCGTATGTCTTCAGGCTTCCGAAAATGCTCGCCGCATAATACGAAGCGGTGAGCTTGAACCCCAAATTTTGCAGCTTCGCGCGCATTTTCTCTTCAGTATCTGCGCCAGCGAAATACTTGGCGAGTTCACCTGCGGCCTGCGTGTTCTGCGGTATCATCAATTTATCAAGGCACAGGAACGCGTACCTGAGCTGCTGCATCTCGGTTTCGTTTGCAGTCTCGGACTTCCTGAACTTCGCATCTTCAAAGTACTCCCTGAATAGCACGTCGAAAATTTCCAATTTCTGCTGCGCCCCGAACGTTTCAACATTTACCGCAGTGAGCAGCAGCCTCTTGACATTCACGAGGTTTATCCGGTCCTCTTGTGCCGCGCTCACCGTGAGCCGGTCGAGATTCGCCATAGCGGCATCTATTTTCGCGTTCACGACCTCTTTGTTTTCCCCTTTCACGAGCGCCTGCCTCACCGGCTCTAGGACTTCCCTTAGCTGTGCATTAGTCACGGTTGTTCCAGTCGTTTCAGCCTTTTTCGTAACATTCACCATAAAATCCACCTTCTATTATTCGATAACCGCCTCGATGTACGCTTTTTTATCGTTATCGAAATTCCTTATGTAATTCTGGATGCTTCCCTCCGACAGATACACGTCATTGACGAGAATGTCCAGATTCTCGAGCACCTTCGCCCTCTTCTCGGCCGGCAGTTTGTTGAAATAATTCAAGAACCCTCTCGTTCCCTCAGCTTTCAATTCCTCATCTTTCATTCCTATCAGCGCGTTGAGCATCTTTTTCGCAATCTCGCCCAATCGTGTGCTGATTTCCGGAATCCCTTCAACATTGAGTCCGAAGTCTTCGAGTGGTGCGAGCGCATCCTCGGCCGCGCTGCCTTCAAGCGTGTTCCTCACCTGGGCTGGAGATTGCGCAGGCTGCTCCGCGGCCTTCTGCACAGTTGCCTGCGCAGGAGTTTCAGTTTTCTCCGCAGTTTTAGCGCCGCCCAAAAACTCGGGTTTTGTTTTCGCTTTCGGCATTTCCTCCAAGTCCGCCTCTTGGATTTCCACTGGTTTCGGCCTCGCAGCGGTTTCAGCATTCGCGCTCTTTCCTTCGTTGGTCTGAGTCAAGTAGAAATAGGGCAAAGGCTCCTTCTTCTTCCCGGAAATGAACGGCGGTTTTTCCTTCGCCTTCCTGACCGCGTCCATGTCGAAATAGAATTTCTCTTCCTCAAGCTTCGGCAGTTTCACCTCCGGGGCCTTTTCCATGTCAAAAACCGGAACTTTAACTGCCTTTAGGTTTGCCCTGAAGCCCATTTCCTCCGGTTTTCCCTTCTTCAGCGCCTCGCTCCACTTCGCGCGTTCCGTTTTCGTCTGCAGAAAACCCCGCGTGGCTGGCTCCCTAGGCTCCTCGGTCCCCTCTGGGGTTGGTTTTTCGAATTTCAACGGTTCGGAGTCTACCCGTGCAGGCACAACATCCGCAGTTTTGCTTTCAGGTTTGGCCTCCTCTCTAGGCCTTGAAAAAGGATGCATCGAGCGGTATTCATTAATCCACAGGGCCACTGGGTTGGTGGCGGTTATGTTCGCTTTTTTTCCGCCTCCTAGTTCAACCGTGGTGCCGGCCACATAAGTCCCGATATTATCCAAAGTATCGTTTCCCAGGCATTTTTTCGCTATCCCAGTTACGATTTTCTTCCCGTACGTTCCAGCGCCCCAGAGCTTGAGCATCAGCTCGACCTGGTCCAAAACGTATTTTACCTCCCCATTTGCGAATTTGTAGTCCTTGCCCTGCAAGAGCTTCGCCAGTTCGTCCCATCCGTATTTGTTCTTCCCATCCGGTTTCTCAAGAACTTTCTGCAGGTTCCTCATGCTGTACGCGAGTTCGCTTTCTCCTATGATATCCTGCTCGTACGTACTTCCTTTCGGAGTTCTTACGGTTTGGGTGGGGGACATGATTTCACCGGATGCATGGGCAATTTAGCCACGCATAAACACATTTACTAACATATTTTATGCCGCTAAATCAATATAAGCTTTACCTATTTAAAACATTTGGAATTCAATCCCCGTATACCAGATGAAGTTTCGGGATATGAATTCCAAAAATGTCAACTGCCGCTGATGGCGGATTGCCCTTGGGAGCTAGGTGCAGGATGCAGGCAGTTTGGCATACTTCCGTTGATTTCATGAGATACGCTATCCCGTTGATTCTCGCATTCCTCATTTTTTCCGGCTGTTTCGACCTCCGGCCTACGCCCCTGAACGAGACCGGGTTCCTCCCTCCTATTCCGGACAACACAGCGCAAAACACCCCGCCCCAGGCTTCACCAGGCCCGCTTTCGTGCAACATGAGCGCGAACAACTCTGAAATACAGATATGGATGGACGGCGCGAACGTGCGCAGCGACTATTTCAGCCCGGAGCTCAACAAAACCATAGTGACGATAGTAAGGGGAAGCGATTACTATGTTTCCGGAACTGCTTTCTCTAGCAGCTGCGCCTGGCTCTACATAAACACCAGTGCGTTTAAAAGCCAGAACTACGAAAATAATTCAGCCGCGCTGCCTGGCTTCGGGATGCCCGAGCTAAGGAGTTGCGCTCCCGGAACTTTCGGGCCCGAAATATTCGAAACGAACGGCAGTGTGTGCGATTTCATGGAAGCGATGAACATTACAGGGTGAATGCATGGTGGACATTGACAAGCTCACTAAGGAAACAATATCCAAGGGCGGCCTCCTCGCGGTGCTCTACTTCGACATGAGCGCACAGAGCAAGGACGGTTTGCAGCAGCTCGGCGCGGCGCTCGTGCAGAAGATACTCGAAACTCCGGGAGTCGTTTATGCGATGGGCGAGATAGAGGAGCCCATTGAGAACGAGGGGCTTTTCTCCTGCCCGGTGGAGGTGAAGGTGCTCACAAGGAGCCTCGCCTCACTCGCGAAGATTTGCGGCAACCACGCCCCTTTCTCGGTGGAGCTCAAAAGGCCCGATGAAATAAAGCTCACGGTAGATCAGGCCCACGACCTCCTGATGGGAATCTCGCTCAACAACTACGAGCTCAAGAAGCTCATACTCGAGAAGGTCTACAAGGGCGAACAGCTCCTGCAGTTCAGGAAGCAAGTCCAGAACAGGATGGAACTCAGCAAGAAGGTGCTGGAAGGGTGAGCGCATGAAAAGGGAAGTCGTGAAATCTGGGATAGAAGGGCTCGACAGCATGCTCGAGGGAGGTTTCACAAAAGGCTCCATAACCACTCTTTCAGGCCCGACCGGCTGCGGAAAAAGCACGTTGGCGATGCAGTTCCTTATAAACGGGGCGGAAAAATTCAGCGAGCCCGGGATATACATAGCGCTCGAGGAAACCAAAAGCTCCACCTACTCGAACATGTCCAGCTACAGGTGGAACATCTCCAAGCTCGAAGGCGAGAAGAAGCTGCTTTTCCTGGATTACCCGATAGAAGAGGTGGACCAGTTCCTGTTCAGCAACAGCGCCATAGAGGAGCTCGTGTCCACGATGGACATAGAGCGCGCGGTGATAGACTCCGTGATGCCCATAGCGCTCCTGTTCCAGAACGACGACGAGAGAAAGAAGGGTTTCCTCAAGCTGATAGCCAACCTGAGGAAATGGGGCACCACCACGCTCATAGTTTCCGAGGACACGCCAGCAACAACGCAGGACGTGCTCCCCCGCACGAAATACGGAATAGAGAGCCTGAGCGACGGCTGGATGCACATGTACTACCTTTACGACGATACCGGGAGCAGGAAGCGCGCCCTTGAAGTGCTGAAGATGAAAGGGGTCCCGCACATGAGCCGAATCGTCCCTCTGGAGATAAATGAGGGTGGAATTTCGCTGGACATGACGGGCGTGAAGGAGAAAAAACCCAAGTCCCAGTTCTGATTTTCAAAACTGCTTTTTCCACATCTCATTTAAGGGGTAAATTCCGAAATTCGCTTCCCCTTAAAAACCCCTCTCGCGTCACATGCCCAAACCAGTAGCGCGGTGCAGGCAAGCTGCACTCGCGCTAGCCGTCAAATCCAAGGGATTTGCTCTTGCTGTTTCGTGCCCGTTTCGCGTAGAAATCAAATCTTTGTTTGCCTAGTGAGCTGGCTACCCCCCAAATCTATTCAATAATTAGAACTGCTTTTTCCACATCTCCTTTGCCAATTTCCCGTCGTACATGAACTCGCGCACGAGCTCCTTCGCCCTTTCCCGCTTCTCGCGGTGCGAAACAAGGAATCTGTCTATTTTCTCAATCAGAATCTGCTTCATCTCCCCGCTCAGCATCTTCCCCGAAACGTAATCCTCCCTGATTTTTTTCAGCTTCGCGCCGTCCGGCTCGAAGAATATGCTCAGCCACTGGAACGAAACGTCTATGTCCGGGTTCCCGCCCAGCTTCCTGTGCTCCTCCACGTTCGCCTTCCCTCCTGAAAACGCGTATTTGTTTATCTTGCTCTTCACTGTTTTCCCGTCGTCTGAAAGCCATATCGCGGTATCAGCGACGCTCGAACTCATCTTCCCCTCCACTCCAGTGAGCGGAGGAAGGAACTTGCTGTGTATCGCCGCAGTCTTGTAATACCCCAAGCCCTCCGCCACATCCCTCTGTATCCTCCAATACGGGTCCTGGTCTATCGCGGCCGGAATGAGGCATCTCTTTTTCTCGAAGAACGTGGGCACCACCTGGTAAGCAGGATAAAAGCTTATCCCGATGTTGGTGGACTCGTTGAACCCGAAGACCGCGCGCGCGGTGCTGAACGTGGTTTTCTTCGCGACTTTCAGCAGCAGCGGATAAACATTTTTGATGTATTCGGAATCCTTGAAAATGAAAGTTTTTCCCGGGTCCAGTCCTACGGCGATTATGTCAATTATGTTCTCCAGCGAGTATCTCTGCGTGTCCTCCCATTTCATTTCCTGCTTCACCAGGAACTTCTCGTCATCCGTAATCTCGATATACAAATTGACTCCGAACCTGTCCTGGAGCCATTTCGTGAACACGAGCGGGATGAGGTGCCCGATGTGCATCGGCCCGCTCGGCCCCCTGCCAGTATAGAGGAAAAAGCCCTTCTTCTTTCCGTAATCGTTGAGCACCAAATCCAGGTCCCGGTGCGAGAAAAAATAGTCCCGTTCCAGCATCGGATGAAGTTCGCCAGCGTCGCTTTCCAGCCTCTTCCTGAGCGCCCCGTCTATTCTCTTCGTCCCGAATTGCTGAATCAGCTTGTCGTAATCAATCGCGCCGCTGACGTCCCATGGTGTGACCGTGAATTCTGCCATGCCCAGCTTGCTCGGATTAAAGTTTTAATCCTTGCCTTGATTCTTGAGCGTCGCCTCAAGCTTTTCCAGCCCTGCGGAAACCCCGCGCACAAGCCTCTGGAGCGGGCTGAGGAATTTGCACAAACAATATATTTCCGCGGCTATGGCGGCCCCTTTCAGCACCATAAGCTCTGCGCTCCCGGATGCAAGCAACTCTGAAAAATTGGTTCCCATGTACGCATCAACTGCCTTGGGGAAAAGCATCGCGCCGGCTACAGCCAGGCCCGTAACTCCCACCGCCCATTGGGAAATGCGGTCCAAGAGCAGCTTTCTATTGGCAAGCGCGTTCATCTTATTTCCTTCCTCCACCAGCCTGGAAAGTGATTCCGCTTCCGTAGGAATCAAACCATTCGTTGCTGCGGTTCTGCATAGTGCTGTTACGTTTTTGCAATAGTTTTCATACTGCGCACTCGTGTTGTTCCGTTGACCTTTGAATTTTTCAGGCAATTCGTCCGCCCGTTCCTTCAACCTTTCGAATTGTTTGGCTGATTTAGCATACCTCTTTTTCCGTTGCTCGTCAGGCGTAAGGGAGCGTGTCTTACCAAGCTGCAGAATGACCCTGATTTTAACCATGATACCACCCGAAATCACAACACACTAATATTCTTTATACAACTATATTTTTAACCCTTTTTAATCCTTCCCGCACCTATAATTTCATGCGCATAATGATAACCGGCGCGAGCGGAAAGCTCGGCCAGGAAGTATCACTGCTGTTGCCCGAAGCCACAGCGCTTGTCAGAAAACCGACCGGGACGCAGTTCCCCAAGGAATTGGCAGTGGATTTCGAGAATTCTGAAAGCCTGAGGTCCGCGCTCTCAGACTGCGACGTGCTCATCCATCTCGCGGGCTCCATGAATTTCCAAAGCAGGAAGGAGCTTTACGAGAGCAACGTCCTGCTCACCAAAAGAATCCTCTCAGCGCTCCCCAAAAAAACAAAAGTGGTATACGCTTCCTCTATTTCAGTCTACGGGAAGGACCTCCTTGGGCGGACCGACGAGAGCACCGTCCCGAACCCGGACACCCCATACGCCAAAACCAAGCACGAAGCCGAGAAAATGGTGATGGGGCGCAGCAATTCAATCTCCCTGCGGATAGGGACTATGTACGGCCCGCAATACGAGGATTACGCGCGCATACTTAAGATGGTGAAAAAGGGCAGGATGTTCGTAATCGGAGAAGGGATAAACCCGGTTTCGTTCGTGCACGTCGAAGACGTCGCAAAGGCGGTAGCCGCTTCCATTTCCGCAAAACCAGGGGTTTACGTGCTCGCGGGCGAAAGCGTCCCGCAGGAGCGCATATATGAAATAGCGGCGAAAATCCTGCGCGTTCCGCCTCCAAAAAGGAGAATCCCGCTTTCCCTGGCGCTGCTTTTCGCGAAGCTGGAGGAAATGCGCGCCTCGCTCTCCGGAAGGAAACCCATCATCACTCCGGAGCACGTGAACATCCTGGCCAAGCCCCGCCTTTTCAACTGCTCCAAAGCGAAAAAAGAGCTGGGCTTCGAACCGCGTCCGCTCGAAGAAGGGATAAAAGAGCTGGCGAAATCCTCGGGCCTGCTCTAAGTTGTAGAAAATGTGAAAAAGTAAACATTTTTATTCCTCGGCGCACATACTATTAACCATGAAACCAGTTGTAGCGCCAGCTCCGGGGCCAGTAACAGCGCGAACTCCGAAAACGAAGGAAAGGTCCAAGTTCCGCGTTTCGCTCACGCCAATCCCTAAAAGTCCCAGTAAAAAACCACCCCTCACAGAGCCAAAGGTAGAAAATTTCCGTGTCGGCCCCAGCGAAAAGCCGCCCCTCCCAGAGAAAGAGGTACTAGAATTGTGCCGGTCATGCCTCAATAACCCAAGAATAGCTGGCGGCACGCTGAAGCAAAGATCCCTGGTTCGCGGTCATCCGATGGGGCATTCTGGCCGCAACAAAATTGAGGACGTTCCGCTTTCTGAAATCATTCGCCAAAAGAGAAAAATAGACCCCAATGCGCTCAAATATTTAGCGGCTGGACTTACAGCCAAAGATGTAGAAGTGCACGCCGGCGCCCTCAATGGACTCTGCTGGTTTCTTAACTGGGTAGAAGTGCCGTTTGCGATTTCGCTGTTGTCTGCCGCGCTCAGAAACGACCCCGTAAAAAAAATCCGTCTCTTTTCAGCCGAGATTTTGTACGGGCTTCTCAAGCAGAAGGAAGTGCCATTGGCCATTTCGTGTTTATCTAAGGACGTCCCTACGGAGGAAATCCGCCTGCAGTCCATAAAGACGCTACGCAGGCGTCTCAGGCAGAAGGAAGTGCCGTTCGAGATTTCGCTTTTATCCGCCGCGCTCAGAAACGACCCTTCGGAGAAAGTTCGCCTGCGCTCGATTGAGATTCTGTGCGAGCTTGCCGAATTGCCGAAGCGGAGCGACCTCCAGTCCGCAGTTGCTTCGTTGGCCAAAGCCACTTTCGACCCTTCAAATACAGTGGTCCTGAAGGCCAGAAATGCGCTCCTTTCCATGCAAAAGCAGGGATATGGCATGGAACTTGCGAAACGCGTAATTGACTTGATGCGCGAATCCCGGCAGCGGTAGGTATTTATTACCTTTTTTCGAACCTCTTCTAGGACAGGGTGGGAAAATGGATTGTTTGCTCATGGGAAAAATAGAGAAATACATATGCGACGAGCTTGGGCGGAAGAAAGGCCTTTTGTTCGCCGTGATAGACCCGCTGGATTACAAGGATTTGGATTCAGCGGTGAAATCCGCAAAAAATGCAAACGAAGGCGGCGCGGACATAATCCTGGTTGGCGGAAGCACCGGGGTGCAGGGCGAGCTTCTTGATACGGTCACGAAAAGGATAAAGGAGGATGTGAACGTTCCAGTCGTGCTTTTCCCGGGCAACATAGGCACCGTGACGAAATACGCGGACGCGCTCTACTTCATGTCCATGCTCAACTCCAAAAACACGTATTGGATTACGCGCGCGCAGATGCTCGCTGCCCCTACCGTTAAGCAATACGGTATAGAGCCGCTCCCAGTAGGATACATCGTGGTGGAGCCCGGAGGCACAGTGGGCTGGGTTGGGGAGGCAAACCTCATTCCCAGGGATAAGCCAAAACTCGCGGCCGCGATGGCGCTCGGGGCGCAATACATGGGCTTCAGATTCATAATCACCGATGCAGGAAGCAATCCGGCTTCAGGCCACATCCCCCTTGAGATGGTGAAAGCCGTTTCCTCGGTCCTTGAGGTTCCGTACGTTGTCGCAGGCGGGATAAAAACCCCTGAGCAGGCGAAAAACGTGCTCAAGTCCGGCGCGGACATAATACAGGTCGGCACGGCGTTCGAGGAGAGTGCGAGCGTGCAGAAAGTCAGGGAAATGGTGAAGGCAGTGCGCGAAGGCGCGAAGCTCAGGACTAAATAGTGGTGCGATGCCTGGAGAACAACTTGAAACTGATGTGAAACAGCACCTGATTTACATTAAATCCCTCCGCATATTCCCCCGCTCTGAAGCCCGCGCGCTCGTGGAAGAATGGCTCCAGGAGAGGGAATTCGCGAAACCCCGCAACTCGATGCTTGAATTTCTCGGATTAGACCATGCGATGTCCCACGAAGACATGCTCTCACGTTTGGAGCAGGCGGTTTATCCTGTTTCCCGCGTGCCTATAAAAACAGAAGACCATCTCAACTACCTGTCTTCACTGCGCATATTCGACAAAGTTGGCGACGAGGATTGGGCGCGAGTAAGGAAGCAGAGCTGCATACAGGCCTGGCTGAATTTTACCGGATTGAGTTCGCACGGGCGCAAGGTTGAAGAGAGCGTGAAAAAGGCGCTCGGCCTTGGTGAACTGAATTCGGAAAGCGTAGGGAGAATGCTGCAGGAAGCTGCGGAAAAAGGCGTAAGCTGGAGGCATGAATCCAGGGAAAAAGGAACGCGGGAAAACCGCCTGCCGCGTTTTTTGGGCGGAAGGAAAACCAATAAAAGCCGGCGCGACGTTTAATATTCCTGATTGCAAATCCAGTGGTGAAAAAATGAACAGAAAATTCATAGAATTCCTGGTTAAGAACGATGTCCTGAAATTCGGGGATTTCACATTGAAAAGCGGGAGAAAAAGCCCCTACTTCATCAACATGGGCATGCTCAATTCCGGAAAAACCAGCTACGAGCTAGGGGTATTTTTCGCGCAGAAGATGAAAAAGGAGCTGGGCGACGATTTCGACACGGTTTACGGCCCCGCGTACAAGGGAATCCCGCTCGCGGTTTCCGTGAGCATCGGCATGCACAAGAAGCTGAAGATGGAAAAGACTTGGCTTTTTGACCGAAAAGAGATGAAGGAGCACGGGGACAAGAGCGCCTTTGTGGGCGACGGCCCGCGCGAACTCCAAAAGCTGGTGATGGTGGACGACGTGATGACCACCGGAGGGACGAAAGAGGAAGCGATTGCGAAGCTCAAATCCGCAGCGAACGTCCAGCTCAAGGGAATATTCATCGCAGTGGACCGCGAGGAAAAAGGAAAAGAGAAAAACGCGATAAAGGAATTTGAGGAGCTCACCGGTGTAAAGGTCTATGCCATAGAAAAAATATCCTCGGTTTTCAAATACCTGCACAACCGCGAGATAAACGGAAAAATGCACGTGGACGACGCGCTTTTCGCCTCTTTCAGGGAATACCAAAAGCAATACGGTGCCAGATATGTTTGAGACGCTTGAACTGAACGGGAGAAAAAAAGGAACGCTGCTCTGCTTCGGAATCGACCCGGTTCTTGAGAAGATGAAATGCGAAGGCGGGGACGCGAAGGAGAAGATAGAGAATTACTATTTCCCGATAGCTGATTTGCTTCTTGCGGAAAATCAAATCGTTTCCATAAAGCCCAATTACGCGTATTTCGCGCAATACGGGTTCGAAGGGCTCCACGCCCTCAAATCAATAATCGAACGCTACAAGGGGAAATTGGAGATAATTTTAGACGCCAAGCGCGGGGACATAGGGAAAAGCTCCGAGGCGTACGCGAAAGAGGCCTTTGATTTCTGGAACGCGGACGCGCTCACGGTTTCCCCGTATATGGGCTCGGATTCCATAAAACCCTTCCTGCGAGAGGGAAAACCCATTTACGTGCTGTGCAGGACAAGCAATCCAGGCGCAGCCGATTTCCAGGAAAAGGGCAGCCCGCAGCTTTACGAGCTGGTCGCGCAAAAAGCCCTTGAATGGAAAACCGGCCTGGTTGTGGGCGCAACCAGCGATTCCATAAAGAAAATCTCATCAATAACCAAAGGGCAAATCCCGTTCCTGATTCCAGGGATAGGCGCCCAAGGGGGGGATTTGGAAAGCGTGCTTGCCGCAATAAAACAAAGGCCGCACATTCACAGGATAAACGCCTCCTCATCAATCGCGTTCGCATGGGAAAAGGGCAAATCCGCACCTGAAAAAGCAGCTCTGGAAGAAGCAAAAAAACTCAATTCGCAGATTGGAAAAATTTTGTGAGATTGTCACTCAGGCTTCCGTTCCGCCGCGCCGCTCTCATTTTCGCGCTCCTCCATTTCCCCTCTGAACATAGCCAGCCCGAACAGGGCTGCCCATCCTGCCCCTGAAACCAGCGCGGCCGCGAAGTAAAGGAGCGCGAAGCGCGCGATTATGCCCCTCGCCCATTCGCTCACTGCGCGTGCCGCATCTGAAACCGCTATTTCCGCGAATTGCGCGTATTCCTCCGGGACCTGGGAGAGCCCTGAAACCACTTCAGGATTCTGCCTCACGCTGCTTTCCACCGCCGAAGGCGCGGCAAGCCAGCAGAGAACCAGAATTGCGGCCAGCGCGGCACAGCAGGCGCATGCGCACAACAGGAGCGTCCGCGCCGCGCGCCCGGCGCTCCCTTCGCCCACAAGGGTGAAAATGCACGCAATCGCTAAGGAAACCACTGAAGCGAAAATGAAAACCGGCATGTACACGCTGGTGTACGGCTCCACGTACTTCGCCCTTATTTTGGAAAACACATCCGCGCTCA
>Ga0265297_10008513_pt1 | contig 13645 bp, 11 predicted proteins | sample Munlanlwell13791_FD_192502 | JGI IMG/M metagenome (GOLD analysis project Ga0265297, IMG submission 192502) | Leachate microbial communities from a municipal landfill in Southern Ontario, Canada - Leachate well 137-91 | ecosystem: Engineered > Solid waste > Landfill > Unclassified | place... | reverse complement strand
GTCATAAAATTATTTTGGCCCCATCAACTTTTGCAATTCGTCGCGATACTTATTAACCACATCCATTGTAGCGGTCATGTGATCGACTTTGTCAGTTTTGGCTTTTTCTTCAATCTCGGCGGCCATTTGCTGAAAAAGAGCAGGATTTTTCTTGATAATCTCCATCATGGGTCCAATTTGTTCTTTAGACACACCTTTGGACTGCAACATTCGTTTAATAAAAAATTCTTTAAACATGTGGACCATACCGGAATCGAACCGGTCACCTCTCCCATGCCATGGGAGCGCTCTACCAAATGAGCTAATGGCCCCACACCCAGAAAACTTTAAGTCAAACTATTTCTAGTTCGCTCTTTCAGCGCTTTTAACGCTTGAGCGTGTTTTTTCAAATTGCCCTCTCTGTACTTTGCATCTGCCCCATCTTTATATGCCTCATAATACACTAATTCAAAAGGAGCTTTGTGTTTTGTTGAAAGACATTGTCCATTATCATGTTCCCAAAATCGTCTTTTGAGATTATTTGTGTATCCAACATACAAGCTACTATCCTTTTTACTTTTTAACATATATACAAAGAACATAAAAGCTTTCTGGGTGTGGGGCTAATGGCCCAGTTTATAAAAGCTTATTTACTTTAACTTATTTCCCAAAAATTTTCTACCAACCAATCAGCCAACAAACAAAAATCTACCCATAATATAACAATTTTACGATAAATTGCAAAAACTTTTGTTTTTATCGCAATCTCAACAATATTAAGAGTTTCTTCATTCAGCTTATGCTTAATTAACCTCAATAAAAGTTTGAGGGATAAATCTCGCTTTATATTTTATAAGTTTAATTTTTTTGTTATGGATTCAAAAACCATTGGAGCTATCGTGATTATTGTTATTTTGATTATTTTAGGTGTTTTTATTTATAGCTACTATTCAGGTGGATCAAATGGGTCAGAAATAATTTATAATTCAACGACCACTGAAAAAATTTCCGGTCTTTCCGATGAAGAAGATGTTTCAAAAATGTCCTCAACTTCAACTCCAGGATTAGAAGAAGAGACTCCGAACTATAAATAATTTTCTTCAAGCCGAACTAAAAATTCCAAATTTTAATAATTTGTGCTATAATTTTGGGACCTTCTGATTACTCAGAGGGGCCCGTAGTTCAGTTGGCTAGAACGCCACATTTGCAATGTGGAGGTCACCGGTTCGAGCCCGGTCGGGTCCACCAAACGAAACTTGTTAGGACTATCTACTCCTTAACGCCAAAGTAATGATATGGTCAATAAAATCTGACAGTCTCACCCCAACGGCAGACAAAGATTTTGGCACAAGCGATTCGGTCGTCAAACCAGGCAAAGAATTTATCTCCAAAACATAAACCCCACGCGGGGAGACAATAAAATCCGTTCGTGAATAATGTTTCAGGCCAAGCAATTGGTGAACTTCGGCCGCCAAATTGCCTAGTAAATTTTTTTCTTCAGTCGAAAATTGGCCCGGACAAATTTCGCGAGATTGACCGGAATATTTCGCTTCGTAATCAAAAAAAGTTTTTTTCGCTAGTGGAATTATTTCAACCGGCAAAAGTGGGTAAATTTTTTGACCTCGAAAATCGTCGACTACGCCACAAGTTGCTTCCCGTCCTCGAATAAATTCTTCAACCAAAATAGATGGGCTAATTTTAAAACACTCTTCTATCGCAGAGACTAGTTCGTCAAAAGTCCTGGCCAAAAAAACTCCCACCGACGAACCCTTGGCTGAAGGTTTAACAATCCAAGGTGGAGAAATTTTTAAAAAAGCATCATAAGCCACTGCTTCCGCTCGATTTTCTGGATTATAATTTAAAAGAAAGCCACGTGGCACTTTTAAACCAGCGCGAGAAATTATCTCCTTCGCCGCCGGCTTGTTCATACCCAAAGATGAAGCAAGGCGTCCCGAACCAGTATAAGGTAGAATCATCCCATCAAGAATCATTTGGACTTCTCCATCCTCGCCATAATCACCATGCAAAGCGTTAAAAACAACATCAACGCTATTTTTTAGTCTTTCTGGCGAGATTTCTAAACCATCAAGATGCCATTGTCCATCTTTGGTAATCAAAACATCCCGAGGCTGATATTTCTCCCTGGGTAGATTATCTAAAACAGTGGCGCCGGTCCGTAAAGAAACTTCATACTCGTGTCCAAGACCGCCGCGCATAACTCCAACCCTGATTGCGCTCATTTTTTATTTTTTAACCAAGAACTTGCTTTATCTTTTGGATAACATCATCCAGGGTAAAATTCGCCTTGACCATAAAATCGTTCGCACCAAGTTTTTTGGCTTTCTCAATATCTTCCGGCTGTCCAAGATTAGAAAAAACAATAACGGGAATTGCTTTAGTGGACTCATCTTGTTTAATTTTGGTCAAAACTTCGAAGCCATCAACATTCGGCAAAAGCAAATCAAGAAAAATAAGATCCGGTTTTATTTCCGCCAATTTGGCTATTGCTTCTTGTCCGTCAACTGCCACTATCACCTCAAAACCCTCTGTTTCTAAACGTTTTGCGTTTAGGGAACGAAGAAATTCATCATCCTCAACAATCAATATTTTCTTAGCCATTTTATTGTATTATTAAACTTTTAAAAAAGATTTGTTTCCCTTGTTTTCTTAACTTCCATTATACTTTTTTATGATGTAAAGGTAAAGTAAACGTAAAACTAGTTCCACTCCCTTGACTTTTTTCAAACCAGATTGCTCCACGATGCTTCTCAATAATTTCCCTGGTTATATACAACCCCAAACCGCTTCCGTCGGGTTCTTGTTTAATAGCATTGCTTGCTCTAAAAAATTTTTGAAAAAGCTTGCCCTCTTCGCCACTGGGAATTCCAATTCCAGAATCAATAACGCTTATTTGAAGACTACTTTCCGCGCTGTTTAGCCTTGAATCACTAAGTTCGACTAAAACCTTTCCGCCATTGATGTTATATTTAACAGCGTTATCAATCAAATTTTCCAAAACCATCCTAATTTTCCCTTCGTCTATTTCTGGGAAAGGAACCTCTTTCTCGGGTTTTTTGAAAACAATTTCCACTTGACGACTCTTTGTTTGATTAGAAAATTCGCCAATTACGCTTTCAATAAGCGTAACAATGTTTGTTGGCTGAAAATAAAATTCCGCTTTCTCGGAATCAATGGTATCAACCCTCAAAAGGTCATTCACAATAGAAATTACCCGCTCGGTGCTTTGATAACCTTTTTTCATAAACTCGAGAGCTTCTTCGTCAATTTTTCCCAGTTGTCCCTTAATCCCCATATCAAAAGTCCACTTGATCGCAGCCAAAGGCGTCCTGAGCTGGTGGGTCGTAACCGAAATGAATTTGGATTTGGCCGATTCCAAAGATTGCAAACGACGATTAGCCATTAAAAGTTCTACCTCCTTGGCATAAAGTTCGCGATTCTTGTCTTCCAACTCGCGATTTATTTTTTCCAGTTCGGCAATTTGTTTAGTCTTTAGGTTTGCCTCTTTTATTAAAATCTGAGTACGACTACTTCGTCCACGATACCAATAACCAAAGACCGCGGCGATAATAAAAACAAAAACAACCAACAGCCAGAATGTTGATGAAAAAAGAAAAATAAACAAATCAAAAATTGAATTAAGTTGACCAGAAGCCATTAAGAATTATTTTATCATCCGTCGCATTATTTTTCTATGGTAAGCCAACGCAAAACGGTGGACATCGGCGTTAGTGGCAATTATTGCTTCTTGATTTAGTTTTGCCACTCTTTTGTCGCCAAGTATTTCACGAACTTTGTGTTTATTATTTTTTACAACTGCGACAACCGGAACTTTTATTTTTAATTGATGAAAAATTTCCCGAGCTCTTTGTAACTGAAGCTGTCCTCCATCAACCACAATTAAATTCGGCCGAGGCCATTCTTTATGACTAAAACGCCGGTGTAAAATTTCGGTCAAATTTGCCAAATCATCACCTTTTTGAGATGTCGCACCGCGTAATTTGAATAAGCGATATTCACTTTTATTTAATTCACCATTTTTCCAAACGACCATTGCCCCGACATTAGCTTGGCCGGACAAATGAGACACGTCATAAGCTTCAAGCCGAAAAGTTTTTTGACTTGAAGCTAGCTCATTTTTTTTCAATAAAGAAACATCTTGAATATGTCTCAAAGCAAAAATTTGATCTCGGAATTGACCAGCTTCCTCAAATCGTTGTTTCTTTACGGCCTCTCTCATTCTTTTTTCCAAATCTTTTACCAAGCGATCTTTCTTCCCTTCAAAAAATAAAATCAGGCATTTAATAATTTTTTGATAATCGGCTTTAGAAATTTTCCCGATACAAACACCCGGGCAAAAACCAATTTGATAATTAAAACAACCTCTTCCCGCTTCGCTTGAAACAACTTTTGTTTTTTCAATAAAAGGCAAACAAGTGTCACGAAAGGGAAAAATTCGACGAATAATTTTCATCGCCGCTTTTAATTCTGAAGCGTAAGGAAAAGGTCCAAAAATTTTATCAACTTTAAATTCATGACCTAAACTAAACTTGCGGCCATCCCGAGCGACTTCAATTTTCTTGTCTAATTCCCGTCCGCGAATCGTTAAAACGCGAGGAAAGTCTTCTTTTGTCACCACCACAAACCAATAACTTTTATCGTCTTTTTCGCGAGTATTGTAAGCTGGTTGATATTTTTTGATCAATTCAGCTTCCAAAATCAAAGCTTCCAAAACCGAATCTGTTTCTTGCCATTTAATTGAATCGGCCAGTTTAAGCATTTGAGCCACTTTCGGTCCGCGCACCTCACCTAAATCGCCACTAAAATAACTCCGAACTCGGTCTTTTAGCGAAGTCGCTTTGCCAATATATAAAATCTCTTTCGACCGACCGCCAAGAAAGAAGTAAACACCGGGCTTATCGGGCAAATTAAATTTTTTCAGATTCTGACTATTCATAATAATCAATATATAACAAAAACAATAAAGTCCAAATGACTGTTTGCAAAAATCTTCAAGAATGATAAACTCATAATCAAGCGAAGGAAAGTTGGTCTCGTCGGCACTTTCTAGCTAAACATAAGGCAGGGTATCTAGAACCTTGACCACCGACGAGAGGCGCCCTTCTGGATGATTGGCGCCTTTTTTTGTTAGTTTTTGTTGGTCTATTTTTTCTTGAGCGACCGCTTTAAATACTTGGCCGTATATGACCCTGCCACATAAGCAACTTCTTCTGGGGTACCTTTGGCTACCAACTGGCCTCCACCAAAACCACCTTCCGGCCCCAAGTCAATCACGTAATCAGCATTTTTTACCACTTCCATGTTATGTTCGATAACAAGAACTGTATTCCCTTTTTCCACTAATTTTTGCAAAATTTCCGTTAAATTTTTAACGTCTTCATAATGAAGTCCGATGGTTGGTTCATCTAAAATGTAAATTGTTTTTTCTGTATGTGGACGATAAAGTTCCGATGAAATTTTAACGCGTTGCGCTTCACCGCCAGACAAGGTCGTCGCCGATTGGCCAAGCTCCAGATAACCAAGGCCGACATCATTCAAGGTTTTGAGCCGATCATAAATAGCCGGAATATCTTCAAAAAAATTCAGAGCTTCTTCAATAGTCATTTTTAAAACTTGACTGATATTTTTCTTTTTATATTCCACTTCTAAAGTCTCTTTTTCGTAACGTTTTCCGCCACAAACATCGCAAGGTACAAAAATCGTCGGCAAGAAATGCATTTCAACAGCAATTTCGCCATTGCCTTGACAAGCCTCACAACGTCCACCTTGGACATTAAAAGAAAACCTGGACGGGCTCCAGCCACGAGATCGTGCCAAGACCGTTGAAGCAAACAAATCACGGATAAAAGTAAAAGCGCCGGTGTAAGTTGCTGGGTTCGAACGTGGCGTTCGACCGATTGGCGATTGATCAATCATAACGACTCGCCCAAGATTTTCTGCGCCAGAGAATTCGCGGCAATTAAAAATCTCGTTTGTTCGATAGCGACGTTCTAGCCGTCCCTGCAAATTTTTGTACAAAATTTCATAAACAAAAGACGACTTGCCCGAACCGGAAACACCAGTTATCGCAATTAAACGTCCAAGAGGCACATCAACGTTTAAATTTTTAATATTGAAGATGTTGCCACCGCGAATCTTCAACCAACCCTTATCGTTGGTTCGTCGTTTGCCTGGATAAGCTACTTTTTTATCTCCACGCAGATAGTCAACCGTCAAAGAATTATAATTATTTTGTTTCGAGGTCAAAAGTTTTTCCGTCCAATCAGCCGCAACAATTTTTCCACCATGAACTCCGGCCCCCGGTCCAACGTCCACCAAATAATCAGAGGCAAAAATTGTATCTTCATCATGTTCGACTACTAAAATTGAATTGCCTAGATCTCGTAACTCCAACAAGGTCTTTATCAATTTATCATTATCTCGCGCATGAAGCCCGATAGTTGGTTCATCTAGAACATAAAGGGTGCCGACCAAACGAGAACCAAGCTGTGAAGCCAAACGAATACGTTGAGCCTCGCCACCGGACAAAGTGTCGGCCCGACGATCAAGGGCAATATAGTCCAAACCAACATCGTTCAAAAATTTCAAACGCGCGACAATTTCTTTGAGTAAAACTTCAGAAATTGTTTTTTCTTTGGCGGATAATTTGAGCTTGGCAAAAAATTCATCGGCTTTTTTTATTGACAAAGCTGTTAATTGAACAATATTCAAACCCCTTTCTTGATTTTCATTTTGAGATTCGTTTTTCAAAGATTTGGAAATAGCCCCACCGATAAAAACATTTAGAGCCTCCTGACGCAAACGCGCGCCTTGGCACTTCGGGCAAACTTCCTGACCAAACAGATGTTTTGTCCCCAAACCATGGCAAGCTGGGCAAGCGCCATAAGGTGAATTGAACGAAAATAGCCGCGGCTCAATTTCCGGAAAAGAAAAACCATCATGGGGACAAGCAAATTTTGCCGATAACAAAAATTCTTCTTCCCCTAAAACAATTTTGACCAAACCATCCGATTCTTTCAAGGCACGTTCAATCGCTTCGGCCAAACGTTCTTCGGCCGCGATCACAACCGCCTGTCCAACCTCGACACCAAGCTTGGTTTTTTTTGCCATCGGCAAAAAGCCCGCCAGTTCAATCTCGTCGACCAAAACATCAACGTCATGTTTCTTGGTTTTGGCCATAAGAATTCGCTCACGAAGTTTTTTGCGAGAACTGTCAATCCTCACCTCGGAATAACCTTTTTCTAACAAATCATATAAAAGTTGGTAATACTCACCTTTTCGACCGCGAACAACTGGGCTATAAATTTCTATTTTTTTGTGATTGGGCCTAAGCGCTATTTCTGTTTTGGCAAAATTAACAATTTCTTCGTTAGAGAGTTTTTCAATTCTTGTGCCACAAATCGGACAATGGGGATGACCAATGCGCGCATACAAAACTCGCAAATAATCATAAATTTCCGTAATCGTCGCCACTGTCGAACGCGGGTTATGTGAACGGGACTTTTGATCAATCGAAATCGCCGGGGACAAACCAGAAATTTCTTCAACTTCCGGCTTGGGCAATTGTTTCAAAAATTGCCTAGCATAAGCCGACAAAGATTCTACATAGCGACGCTGACCCTCGGCAAAAATCGTATCAAAAGCTAACGAAGATTTTCCCGAACCAGAAAGACCAGTAAAAACCACGAGTTTGTTTCGCGGAATTTCCAAGTTTATATTTTTAAGATTGTGCGTGCGTGCCCCTTTGATTTTTATTTTTTCTTCCATATATTTATCAGGCAATAACTAAACGCCCTACAACTCAGTCATAGGGTAACAATATGATTATAACACAAAAACAAGAATGACAAAAGAGTCGAGCTTCAAATTAGTTCGGGCTTCATCTTTTACTTCACAAAACCTCCAACTTGAAATTGCCAAAGTTTTTTATAGATACTTTCATCGCGAGTCAATAAATCTTCGTGGTTTCCCTCCTCCATTATCTGACCATTATCAATCGCAATTATCCGATCAGAATTTTTGATTGTAGACAATCGATGCGCAATCACCAAAACTGTTTTATCCTTCATTAATTCGCCCAAAGCTTCTTGAATCATTTGTTCAGAACGAGAATCCAGACTGGATGTCGCTTCGTCAAGCACTAAAATCGGCGCCCCTCGTAAAATCGCTCGCGCAATCGCCACTCGTTGTCGCTCGCCACCAGATAATTTGATTCCACGTTCACCAACCATCGAATCATATCCTTTCTCCAAATGAGTAATAAATTCGTGACAACGCGCTTTTCTGGAGGCAACTTCTACCTCTGCATCTGTCGCTTCGGGTCGACCGTAGCGAATATTCTCTCTGATTGAGCGATGAAAAAGAATCGGATCCTGAGGGACCAAACTAATGTTCCGCCATAAACTTTCCAAAGTTACTTGTGAAATATCTTGACCATCAATAAAAATATGGCCAGCGGTTAAATTGTGCATCCTTAAAAGAAGCTTGATCGCGGTTGTTTTTCCGGCTCCCGACGGACCAACAAAAGCGATCTTTTCGCCAGAAATAATTTTTAAATTAAAATCAGAAAGGATTTGACGCGTGCGGTGATAATTAAAAGCAACTTCGCGATATTCAATTTCACCACGAATAATAGCTAAATCTTTTGCTCCCGGCACATCTTTGATTTCAAAAGGTGTCTCCAAAATTTCCGTCATTTCTTCTGCGTCAGATAAAGATTGGAAAGTTCGCCTCAAAACATTGCCGATTCCCCAAATTCGATTAAAAATATTGATCAAATAAGATTGGATCATGACAAAATCACCAATTGTTACTGACCCTTGTTGCCACAACCTTATCGCAAAAAAGATAATGCCCATTTCCAAAAAAATCGCGAGTAATCCTTGGGCCGCGTCAAAATAACTACCAATATCCCAACTCTTTCGTCTAGCCTGGGCTAAACGCGTTGAAGAATCAGAAAAATTTTCCAGCTCTCGTTTGGAGCCGTTGAATAATTTAACATTCACGTTGTTGGTAATAGAATCAGCCAACAACCCAGAATTTTCAGTTTCTTCTTCGTTTCGTTTTAAGTCATATTTAATTTTATAATTAGCAAAAACCAAATTGACCAACAAAAAGACCAAGAGCCAAACTGCTAAACCTAGCCCAAGCCAAAAATTTTTCCAAAACAAAACCCCCGAAGCGATTAGCACGCCAACAACAAGCGGCACGATGTCCCAAAACAAAACATCTGAGACACTTTCAAATGCGCCAGTAAACCATTTAACTTTTTTGACCAAAGATCCAACAAAGGTATTATTCAAAAAAGAAGACGAATGACGATGAAGGCAAGCAAAACAAGAATTGGACAGACGAGCGATAACCTTAGCTTGAAAATAATTAGCGCCAAGAGCTGAAACCCTCCACCCAAACCATTCAACAAGATTGACCACCAATAAACCAAAGACAATCCAAACAGCTTTTTCGGCAACCATTTGGGTTTTTTCCCCAAGAGACAAGAGATCAAATAAATATTTATAAAAAACCGGAGTAATAAATTGAAGAGAGCTTACAACAATCATTGAAAACAGGATTAGAAAAACAACCGGACGACAATCTTTTGTGTGTTCCCAATAAACGCTAAGAGTGGCAGAAGTTTTTGATTTATTAAAAATTCGATTAAACATAGAAAAAACCGATTTTGGGACGGTTATTTAATTATATCATATTTTAGGCCCAAAATCAAGGATGATTAAAGCTTGGGCAGAATTACTGAACAAAAAAAGAAGCGGTCTCCAACCTGACCCTTTTTAGGAAACCGCTCCCTCGCAAGAGAACACCCCTCGCGAAAAAACAAACAGTTTTATTATAACAAATTATTAAATCTTACAAAAAAGGGAGAGCACCCCGATTTGGGCTGGGGGGCACTCTCCTTTGTACGGACAAGTCTTACAACGGGCAAGACTTGTGTTTACATTTTATAACAAAAAAGATAAAAAGTCAAATCCTAATTTTTAAAAAAATGGGGCGGAGAACGTTGGGACTTGCGTTCTTAATCCGCCCCTGCCCCATCAAGGAGGCTTGCCATGAACATCTTCATTTTAATTCCAAAGAAAATATAAGTCAATAAAAAATGGGGAAATCTTCTCTGTTCTCTTTCGCTCAACAAAATAAAAAGGCAAGACATAAGGGGTCTTGCCCTCGGAAGGACCGGCCGGTCTTCCTTCTGCTTTTGAACGAAAGCTCTTTTTCCCCGGCGATAGGCCGGAAGAGCTAAGCTTAATTACAGTACCACAAAACAACACAAAAGCAACCCTTACTTGATAAGTTTTTTCTTTTTTTCCTTATTGTTGGTTGATAAATCCTCCAAAGCTTTAATTTCATCGCGCAAAATCGCGGCTGTTTCAAAGTCTAATTCTTTAATAGCTTCCGTCAATTGTTTAGCTTTTTCTTTAATCGCCCTCTTGGGGTTATTTCCAAAAAGCTTAACGTCCACAGAGAGCATTTTCCCAACAGTTTGCGCTCGTTCTTTTGCCAACGATTCGGTAATGTCGTGAATTTTTTTCTCAATGCTTTTTGGCGTGATGTTGTGTTTTTTGTTGTAGGCCAGCTGGATAATTCGTCGACGATTTGTTTCATCAATAGCCAGCTTCATCGATTTGGTTATGACATCGGCATACAAAACGACCCTCCCGGAGATATTTCGCGCTGCCCGACCAATTGTCTGGATCAAAGAAACTTCTGAACGTAAAAAGCCTTCTTTATCAGCGTCCAGGATCCCGATAAAGGTTACCTCCGGTAAATCCAAGCCTTCACGCAAGAGATTAACGCCGACAAGACAATCAAATTCTCCTCGGCGAAAATCTGTCAAAATTTTAATTCTATCTAAGGTCTTGATTTCGCTATGCAAATACTCTGCTTTAATTTTTTTCTCACGCAAAAATTGCGCCAAATCCTCAGCCATTTTTTTGGTTAAGGTTGTCGCAATGACACGATGACCAGATTTAATTTCTTTTTCAGTTTCGTTGATAAAATCAGAAATTTGACCACCGTAAGCGCCAGAAATGTCTTGCTTACCTGATTTAACTGGACGAATCTCCAAGACCGGGTCAGTTAACCCCGTTGGTCGAATAATTTGTTCAATAATGCCAATCTTAGGCGAAAACCCAGCCAACTTTGCCGCATTTTGACTTTTTTCAATTTCATCCTTGGCTGGTGTCGCGCTGGTATAAATCACTTGATCAATTCTTTTTTCAAACTCGGGGAATTTCAGCGGACGATTATCTAAAGCGCTTGGCAAACGAAAGCCATGTTCCACCAAAGTTTTTTTACGACTTTCGTCACCGGCATACATGCCGCGAATCTGCGGTAAGGCAACGTGAGATTCATCGATGATTGTCAAAAAATCAGCTTCCCCGTTCTCTTTTTTGGGAAAATAATCCAGGAGTGTGGCTGGCGCTTCACCCGCCGCGCGTCCAGATAAATGTCGCGAATAATTTTCAATCCCGTTGCAGTAACCAATTTCCCGAATCATTGCCAAATCATAATTTGTTCGGCGCTTCAAACGTTCGGCTTCTAGAATTTTACCTTCAGCCATCAAAATCGTTAACCTTTCAGACAATTCCATTCTTATGGATTCAATTGCACGGAAACGTTCGCTTTCTTGAGTAATAAAATGTTTAGCCGGAAATAAAAAAGCTTCGTCTGTCTCGTTTAAAACCACCCGACTAATAGGGTCCAAGTGAATAATTTCCGCTACTTTGTCGTTGTCAATTTTGATATTAATGATAACTCTTTCACCTGGCGGCATTATTTCAATTGAATTTCCAATAGCACGGAATCGTCCAGGCAAGAGATCGGCATTGGTTCGTTCATAAAAAATTTCCACCAAACGACGAATTAATTCCGCGCGAGACAAAGGATCCCCCCACTTGAAAAAAAGGTGACTTTTTTCGTATTCAGTTGGACTGCCCAAACCATAGATACAAGAAACCGAAGCAACAATAATTACGTCACGACGAGAAAGCAAGGCTTGGGTCGAAGCGTGACGCAAAAGCTCAATTTCTTCGTTAATGCTGGCATCTTTTTCAATATAAGTATCAGACGCTACAACATAAGCTTCTGGTTGGTAGTAATCGTAATAAGAAACAAAATAGTGAACAGCATTTTCCGGAAAAAATTCGCGATATTCTTGAGCCAGTTGCGCTGCTAAAGTTTTGTTGTGGGCAATCACCAAAACCGGTCGATTTTGGCCGGCAATCACATTTGCTGCTGTAAAAGTCTTGCCCGAGCCAGTGACCCCCAAAAGCGTTTGGTGTTTTAGCTCCTTTTTTAAGCCGTCAGATAGTTGCTTGATTGCTTTTGGCTGATCACCCGTCGGTTTGAATTTAGATTTTAATTTGAAAACATTTTTTGTCACACGGCAAGTTTAGCACAGAATATTCGGAAAAACAAAAGGCTGGAGGATTGGCGGTTATTTACCGCCAATCCTCCAGCCAAACCCCCACCTCAATGGGAATCGCACCCAACCTCCACACACTCCCCTCCATATTGACGGATGAGTTCCCTCATCATTTCCGCATCGTCTACGGTAATTTTGCCTTCCCTCTCCCATTCGTCTAGTTGTTTAAAGGGACTTTTTTCTTCCATTACGAGAACCTCCTTTCTCTACTATAATAAAAGCATTGTCTTTAATTCAAGTCAAGAATTCTTTCTCGTATTTTTTTTGTAAAATTTATCAAAAAATATAAGTTATGAATTGAGGCCAAAGTCGCCGCCAACATTTCTTTGGCACGAAAAAGATGCGCCAAATACGCGCGAGAATAGTTTTGACAAGTGTAACAACCACACCCTTCTTCGATTGGCGAAAAATCATCACGGTATCGCGCGTTAAGAATATTCAAATTCCCCGCTTTTGTTAGCAGGGTGCCGTTGCGCGCCGTTCTAGTCGGCGCGACGCAGTCAAAAGTATCGGCACCATTTTTAACCGCCTCGGCGATATCCTCTGGGTTACCGATGCCAAGCAAATGCCGAGGTCTATCTTCCGGTAAAATTTTGTTGACCCAACCAACCGCGGTACCCATATCTTCCTTATTAAATGAACCGCCAATACCAAAACCGGCAAAATCCATGCCCCCGATTGCTCGCGCCGATTCTTCCCGTAAATCCTGGTGTCGACCACCTTGAACAATTCCAAACAAAGCTTGTTTACCGCCAAGTTTCTTATTCTCGTCAAGAGAACGCTCCGCCCAACGATGAGTCCTCTCCATTGCTTTTTTTTGATAAGCATAAGGCGCCAGCGGTGAAGTACATTCATCAAATGCAAAAATAATATCAGCGCCAAGGTCATGTTGAATTTGAATTGATTTCTCTGGGGTAAAGCGATGACTACTGCCATCAAGATATGATTTAAAATCGACACCATCTTCGTCGATTTTAACCAATTTAACGATTTCGCTTTCTTGTGCGATATCCGATATCGCACAAGAAAGGGTTTTTTTGTTAAGTTTCCCACTTTTTTGTAAGCTTTCTGATTTTTCTGAAAATTGCCCCAAGCTTGTCTGATTTTGTTTTTTTGAATTTTGTCCGAAGTTTTGTTCTGGATTTTGACCACTGTCTAAATTATTTTTTTCACTGACAAATTTAGAAA
>Ga0265297_10008512_pt1 | contig 13645 bp, 14 predicted proteins | sample Munlanlwell13791_FD_192502 | JGI IMG/M metagenome (GOLD analysis project Ga0265297, IMG submission 192502) | Leachate microbial communities from a municipal landfill in Southern Ontario, Canada - Leachate well 137-91 | ecosystem: Engineered > Solid waste > Landfill > Unclassified | place... | reverse complement strand
TTCACTCACCTGGACGACATCCACAAGCTTATTGGCCTGTTTAATGATCTGGTCTAAGATATCAATGTCCCCTTGAGCGGTGATGGTCATCCGCGAAAACCGTTCGTTGACGGACGGCGAAACCACCAGAGAGTCAATATTATAACCGCGCCGCGCAAAGGTAAGGGCAATGCGCACTAAGACGCCCGGTTTGTTGGCGACCAGTAAGCTGATGGTATGCAGATTCCTTTTGGGGCTAATTGTGTCTTTCATCTTGTGCCTTTATTTTAAGTCGTTCCCGGAGGCGGCTCTAGCTTAGTCTTGGGCGGTTCGATGATCATATGATACGCCGATTTGCCGGCCGGGACCATCGGGAACACATTTTCTTCTTTAATGACTTCGGCATGGATGACCACCGGCCCTTTATACTCGATGGCCTCTTTTAAAATTTTCTTCACATCTCTCACTTGATCAAGATGCAGTCCCTTAACGCCGTAGGATTCGGCCAGTTTGACAAAGTCGGGATTTCCCTCCAGGTCCACGCCGGAGAGGCGGTTGTCGAAGAACAATTCCTGCCATTGCCGCACCATCCCCAGATATTTATTGTCGATAATAATCACCTTGACCGGAAGTTTATGAATGGCCATGGTGGAGAGTTCCTGCAGGGTCATCTGGAAACCGCCGTCGCCGCAGATCGCCACAACCAGCGTGCCGGGTTTTCCGAACTGCGCGCCGATAGCGGCCGGGAACCCCACGCCCATCGTGCCGCCGCCTCCGGAGCTGTACCACATGTCAGGCTGATCAACTTTGTAAAACTGCGAAGCCCACATCTGGTGCTGTCCGACGTCGGTGGAGATGAACGCCTTTCCTTCGGTGATCTTGTACAGCTCATCGATCACGCATTGCGCCGTCAGGCCTTGACTATTATCATAGTGCAAAGGAAATTCTTTTTTGTAATAGGTTAATTCCTCAAGCCATTCTTTCGTGGCCAGCGGTTCGGCATGTTTGAGCCATTCCTCAACCACCAGTTTGGCATCGGCAATGATCGCCAGGTCGGGCTTGACGACCTTTCCGATTTCGGCCGGATCGATATCAATGTGGATTTTTTTTGCGCCGATACAAAATTCGGCCGTATTGCTGTTGATGCGGTCATCCCATCTGGACCCGATCGAACAGATCAGATCACAGCTGATCAGGGCTTTATTCGCGTAGGCCGTTCCATGCATACCGACCATCCCCAGAGAAAGGGGATGGGTCTCCGGAAAACCGCCTTTTCCCAAAAGGGTATTCACGACCGGGCAGCGCATCTTTTCGGCCAAGGCCTTGACCGCCTGCTCGGCGCGGGAAATCACCACGCCGTGACCCACCAGAAGCAGAGGTTTCTTGGCCTTCTTGAACATCCGGGCGAGCTTCACGACTTTTGACTTCGGAAATTTATTGGAAATCTTATAGCCGGGCAGATCCATTCGCGCATTGAGCGGAGACTTGCAAGTGTTCGTGGAAATATCTTTCGGCATGTCGATCAAAACGGGTCCCGGGCGGCCGGTGCTTGCGACATAAAAAGCCTCATTGATAATGCGGGGGATATCATCCGCGTTCTTCACCAGATAGCTGTGTTTGACGATCGGCATCGAGACGCCCACGATATCCGTTTCCTGAAACGCGTCTTTTCCCAAACCGCCGGTCGTTGTCTGCCCGGTGATGACCACCATCGGCACAGAGTCCATATGCGCGGTCATGATCCCGGTGACGATATTGGTGGCTCCCGGTCCGCTGGTCACCACCACCACGCCCGGTTTACCGGTCGCGCGGGCATAGCCGTCGGCCATGTGCGCTGCGCCCTGTTCATGACGCACCAGGATCAATTTGATCTTGGAATCCAGCAGGGCATCATAGATGGGGATAACGACTCCGCCGGGGAGTCCGAAGATATACTCGACACCGTGATTTTCCAAACACCGGATGATGGTTTTCGCGCCGGTCAAATATTTTTTCTTTGATTTCTTCATGGCATTCGGACGGTTTGATTACCGTCGCTGACCTCCGATAAAAATTACAAGGTGTATATACTACCATAAACTTAGCTGAGATTTCAAGTTTTATTTATCCGGCCGGAGGCCAATTTTTTTCGAACCACCGGATGATCTCATCCGATTCGTATAGGGCCTGCCCATCGATCACCAGGCAAGGAACCTGGGTCTTTCCCCCGATCTCCATAAGCTCACTGCGGAACTTCATATTCTCTTGCGTGTTCTTGAATGGGACGGAAATATTCCTTTGCCGTAAGTAATCGAGAACCTTTTGGCAGTAGGGACAGTGTTCCATATAGTAGAAGGTCAAGGATGGCATTGTGTTACCTCCTCTCTTTAAATTCTCCGACCAGGTTTTCCATGAAATTGATCACCGGGCGCTCAAGCCTTTGGCCATAGAGGCGGTTCATTTCCTGAAGACAAGTCGGCGAGGTCACGTTCACTTCGGTGAGGAAATCACCCAGGATGTCGATCCCGACGAAATATAATCCGAGCCGCTGCAGTTCCGGTTTGAGGGCGCGGATAATTTCCTGGTCCCGTTTATTTATATCGGCGGCAACGGCCTTTCCGCCGGAAAAAAAGTTATTGCGATGGTCGTCGGGGGCGTGGACGCGCATAACGGCGCCTAACGGCTCGCCGTTTAAGAGCAGGATCCGTTTATCCCCATTCTGTGATTCCGGAATGAATTTCTGCAGAATGATATCGCGCCTTCCGTTGCCGGTGAGGTTCTCCAAGATCACTTTGGTATTCTGGTCGCCGAGGCGCACACGAAAAACGGACTGGCCGCCGTAACCGTCGGTCGGTTTGGCAATGATATCTTTTTCGCGGGCCAGAAATTCCATCAGATCGCTTTGGTTTCGGCCGATGAGGGTGGGAGGGACGAGAGAAATAAACCGGGTGGCCCATATTTTTTCGTTAACCGTGCGGATGCCCGACGGCCGGTTGATGATCGGGACCCGGTCCGCAATCCGATCCAGCAGCCAGGTGTTCAGCAGGTATTGTCCATCAAAGGGCGGATCGCTGCGGATGAAAAGGCCATCGATTTGGTCTTCGCTTAATTGGCAGTTTTGGCCGCGGATAAAAGGTTGCCCGCTGACCGCCTGCGGCACGACCGCGCTGACCTGGAATTTCAAGGCATCATCAAGCAAGGTCATTCCTCCGTCCGGCAGGAAATAAACCTGATGGCCCCGGCGGTGCGCCTCCAGCATCAGAATAAAACTGGTATCTTTTTCCATCTGGACGGTCTCCAGGGGATCCATCAGAAAAACAAGGTTCATTTTTTGTCCGCCTCCAATTGTTCGACTTCCCGATAGGCCGCGATCCCGGCGATCCGGGCCAGGATACGGTAGATATCAAAGATATTGACATTCGCGTGCACGTCGTCGTTCCCGTAGTCCGCAGAGTGCGGGCACATTTTTTTGATTTCCATACCCTGGGAATTAAGGTTGTCGCGCTGTCCTTTTTGCGGATGGGAGCGGTAGAAACCGCCCAGGAAATTATTTTCTATCTGGTAGATGCACAGTTCGCTGACCTCCTGGTCAATCTGATGAATGGTCGGGACCCCTTCCTGCAGGAGAAAATGGTCGATGATCTTCGCGCCTTTTCCTTTATAAAGTTGATTCCGTTTCTTTCGGTTAAAGAGGAGGATATCGTTGGGATCTTCAATGGGCACGACACCCATGCCGTAGGTCCCGGCATCGGCCTTAAGAAAAATAAAAGGTCTCTCCGGGATATGATGCTCGCGATATTTATCCGTGATCTTCCGGAACAGGCCGGAAGCGGTATCCATAAGTTTTTCGCGATCGGAATCGTTATGGACATTGATCCCGGAAACAACGGCGAAGTGGCAGGAAAAAAGCCAGGGGTCGAGGCCGAGGATCCCGGCAAATTCGTTGATCAGGTCCCGGGTGTGCTCAAAATGCCGCGACTTGAGCCGGGAATGCCAGCCGGCATGCATCGACGGATAAATCGGTATTTCCGAATCTTTCAATATGTCCGGGATTCCGGTGGTGAGGTCGTTATTCAGAATGATAAGGTCGTATTTCCTGCGGCCGGAGGCAAATGATTCCAGGATCTTGCGGAAACAATGAATTTTCAGCGTGTGGCCGGTGGCGGTATCCAGCTCAACGTAATTCGCGTTCTGGCAGAATTCGGGTTGAACGGTGAGAAAAGTAGCGACGGTCGCGTTGAAACCGGCTTGTTGGACAATCTGCTGCAGGATCCGCACATTCTCCAAGTACCAGGTGTTCCGCGTGTGCTCTTCTGCGACGATCAAGATGTCCCGGCAAGCCGGCACGCGCTTTTGTATGGCCGATTTGATGAATTTGACCGAATCCAAGAGACCATGCTCACAAAGATTGTTGAATCCCGCCGGGAAAAGGTTTGTGTCCACGACGGCTACCTTGAAACCCGCGTTGCGGATATCGACCGAGGAATAGAGCGGAAGCTCTTTGGTCTGTTCGTGGGATTCCAGCCAGCGATGGATCGCCAGTTGTTTTTTTTCAATGCGCCCCACCAGAAAAGGGCACACATTCATCGAATCCAACGGATTTTTAGTTGCGGTCTGATTCGTCATGGGATACCCGGCGATTTTTTCTGCAGGTTAAACAAATAGGCGCAGGCGCCATAGGCTTTTATTTTATCCAAACGCCGGCCGATCATATCCAGATAATCCGAAATATATTCTTCCTCGCCGCCAAAGACATGCGAAAAAATGACCCAAACCCGGGGGGAATTGCGCAGGACTTCAAGATCGTCGAGGTAGTTGAGCCAGTCTGTCCTTGAGCGGCAGCCTTCCACTAACGGGTATTGATCGAGGCCGTACATTTTCGCGTAATGATGAAACGCGGGGCCGGCCCCGTAATAGAGATAGATCCTGTCTTCGGGCTGAATCTTTTTTTGCAGGCCGCTCAATACGGATTTTATCTCTTCGGACGCCATTCGGTATACAAAACACTTCCCGGCGGTTTGAACCGGATGAAGAATCAACAGGGCCGCCAACAGCGCCCCGATTATTTTCAGCGATATCCACGATTGTTCGAAGAGGAATTGCAGGCCCCGGGCGCAGACAAGGTACAATAGGGGGGAAAGAAAAAGGATCACCCTCCCTTCAAAGGGATACTTATGCAGTCCCGAAGCGAGCAAGGCAAAAAGAAACGGCATCAGCAATAATAAAAAAACCGGTCGTTGTTTTCGGAAAAACGCATAGCCTCCCAGGATGAACGCCACCAAGCCAACCCCGGGATATCTTATATCGCCCGGATCAAGGAAAAAATCCCGGAAGCTCAGCGGGAACCAGAGAAGGTCCGAAAATGATTTAGGCGGCAGAGGCATAAACGCGGCCGACCAGTATTCTTTTAATTCAACCCGCATTCCCATTTTTCGAAAAGAAAATAAGTAGAGCAGGCCGAAACTTACCAGCCAAAAGGAGACGGCGATCAGCGACGAAATGATTTCTCGCCGGTCCTTTTTTGATAAACACTTTTCCAGCAAGACCGCCGCCAGCGCGCCCAGGATAAAGACCGCCGGATGAGAAAACCACATGACCAGGCCGCCGGCCCCGCCCAAAATGACCGCGCGCTTTATCGTCAATTCCTCTTTTGTGAGCGATAAACCATATAGCAGAAGGGCAACCGTGATCAAGACATCGCTTGCGTACGGTTTGAATTCAGTCGAGTGGAAGATCAAAGAATAGCTGAATGCGAAAAAAACCAAGGCGATGATCCGCGCTTTTTTCTCGAGGATCCGGGAAGCTAAGAAGGCGAACAAGATGACGGACGCGGATCCGGATAAAACCGCGCTTAATCTCAGAACATATTCATGGGTCCCCCAAAAATGGATGATCCATTTCTGAAAAGCAAGATAGCCCACGGGATAGACCAGTGATTGTGCAGGGGAGACACACTGCGCTAATTCGCGAATGGAGAAATGCGAAATTTTCTCAAGGGCCACAATTTCATCCAGCCACAGCGAACGGTTTAACAGGTATTGGCTTATCCGCAAATAGACCCCCAGGACAACCAGAAAGACCGTAGCCAGTCCGCTGAGCGGCATAAAAAATTTAAACCGATTTTTCATTGTTGGCCCAAAGCGAGGCATCAAGCAAACCCCCGGCTATGTTCTCAATTTGTATCCGATGCTAAACAAATAGACGGTAAAAAGGAAAAAACCTATGGCCATCACCAAGGAGAGGAGGATACATGTTGTGATGGGAATATCGGCAAGGCCGGTCATGCTGTAACGCATCCCTGTGACTAAATAGTACATGGGATTAAACGCGGTAAAAATTCTTATTGTCGGGGGCAAACTGGTAATCGGATAAAAAACCCCTCCTAAAAATACCGCGGGCATAATAACATAAACATTCCACAGGTTAAGCATGCCGAAGTCCTCGGCCCAAAGGGCGCCCAGCATCCCCGCGCAGGAAAAGATAACGGAAATGGTGAACACAAAATATAACAAGAGCAGCGGATGGGAAACCGGGATGCCGGTAAAGACGTGCGCGACGAGAAAAACCCCCGCGCAGACAATAAACCCGCGCGCCAATCCGCCCGCCAACAGCCCCAAGACCATTTCAAAATACGACAAGGGCGACAACAGGACCTCCTGAATATGATTATGCCATCGGGCAATAAAAAGCGAGGAGCTGGTATTTTCATAGGAGCTGGAGATCAGGTGCATGGCCATAAGCCCGGGAACGATAAACTCAAGATACGTTATTCCGGCCTGACTGAAATCAACCCGGCTCCCCAACGCGATCCCGAAGATATACATAAACAGACTCGAGGCGATCAAGGGAGGAAAAATTGTTTGCGTGGAGACTGATAAAAACCGCTGGATCTCCCTGCGGGAGAGAGCCAGCACACCCACGGGGTTACTGACCACAAACGTTCCGATGATTTTGGAAAAAACCGCTATCATGCTCATCCTCACTATTCGATGCTGGTCACTTCCATAAAAACATCCTCCAGGGACTTATCCTGGAGGACTTCTTTTTTGTCCCCGATCCGGACAATCCGTCCATGATTAATGATCCCGATCGTCCGGCATAATTTTTCCGCTTCTTCCATATAATGGGTGGTCAGGAAGATCGTCTTGCCTTCCTTATTCAGCTGCTGCAGGTAGTCCCAGATAAGGAACTTCAATTCAAGATCCGAGCCGGCGGTCGGTTCATCCAGGATCAACACTTCCGGGTCATGGATCAACGCCCGGCAGAGGAGCAGCCTTTTTTTCATTCCTCCGGATAAGGCCCGGTGTTTTTGATTTCTTTTTTCCGCCAGTTGGAATCTCTCCAGCAATTCATCGGCGCGTTTAGCGGCAATGCCGGGGGTAATCCCAAAATAGCCCGCTTGATAAACAAGAAGCTGGTGGATGGTGAGAAAAGGATCAAAATTGAACTCCTGAGCGCAGAGGCCGACGAGACGGCGGGTCTGGGGATATTCGCGCGCGGTGTCATAACCAAAGATCTTAACGGTGCCGGAAAGATAATTCGACAATCCGGTGATAACATTGATGGTCGTGGTTTTTCCTGCTCCGTTGGGCCCTAAGAAGGCGAAGAAATCGCCGCGTTTGACTTCAAAGGAAACATTGTCCAGGGCCTGGAATGTTTTATAAAATTTAGTTAAATTTTTGATGGAAATGGCAACTTCCGAATTTCGCATACGCGCCCATTTTCTGTTCTTAAAAAAATCTATGCCTCATTCTAACAACACATTCCCTGAATTCAATAAAAATGTGGCGGATTACTCCAGCAGGAGGGTCGCGGACTGCTCCGCCTGCCGCTCGCGCGCGCACTGCTCCAGGAATTCATAAAGGCGGCTGATGATGGGCTCCAGCTCCAGCATTTCGAAAAGTTCCGACCGGAGTTTCGCCACATGCGGAAGCCCTTTGAGATACCCCGAGTAATATTTGCGAAAAGTGAGAATGCCGTTGCGTAATCCGGCGTGTTCGACCGAGAGCTTCAGGTGCTCAATGCACCGTTCGACCCTTTCTGATAAGGAAGGTTCCGGCAGGAACTGCCCCGTTTGCAGAAAAAATTTTGCCTGGCGGAATATCCAGGGGTTCGCTATCGCGCCGCGTCCGATCATCACCCCGTCACACCCGCACTCCCGCATCATCTTCACATCCTGTGGCCCAAGGACATCACCGTTGCCGACAACCGGGATCGAAACTATTTTCTTTATTTTCTCCAGCCAGGACCAATCCGCCTGCCCCTTGTAGCCCTGCATGCGGGTCCGGCAATGCACCGTCAACGCCTGGGCCCCGGATTGTTCGATGATCTTCGCGGCGTCCAGGATGACGATGCTTTTTTCATCCCAGCCCAATCGGGTCTTGACCGTGACCGGCAGGCGCGTGGACTGGACGGTGGCCCGGATGACCGATTCCAACCGTTTTAGATCCCGCAGCAATCCGGAGCATTCCCCCCGGTGCGCGTGATTCTTCGTCCAACAACCGCAGTTGATGTCGATGAAGTCCGGCTGATATTGCTCGGCAATCTGGGCCGCTTTCTCCATGGATTGTTCCACCGAGCCGAATATCTGTATCGCGATTGGGCGTTCCTCAGCGCAAATCTTTATTTTTCGGATCGCCTTGGCCGCCTGACGGATGAGCGCCTCACTGCTGGTAAATTCGGTAAAAACAATGTCCGCGCCCAGGCGCCGGAACATTACCCGGAATGACGTGTTCGCGATGCTGTCCATCGGCGCCAAAAACAACGGCTGTTCAATATCAATTTTCCCGATTTTCATACGTTTTTGTTCCCCGGACTATTTGAATGAAAAAAGCATATCGAGTATTTGTTCGGTTGTCGCTCCCTTGGAGTGCAAGTAAAACAGGCAGAGGGCCAGGATGGCGAAAGAAATAATCAGCTTGGCCGTGAGGCTGTATTGTCGGCCCAACAATAGCCAGAAAAAAATTATTAAAAGAAGGATGAGTCCGATCATGTCCGTTAGCTATGAATAAAAATCCTATTGGTTAACTGTCATTCCGGCTCAATTATACCTGATTTTGCCCAGAATTCAAATGTATTGAAATGGGTTATTTTAATCGGTATACTGGACTGCGAAAATTTTATCGGCGTTCATTTAGGGTAAAATAGCATGACCAAAGAGAAAACAATTTTCTTCTATACCTTGGGTTGCCGGCTTAATCAGGCCGAAACAGCTATCCTGCAGAATATCGCGGTCAAGGAAGGCTTTATGATTTCTGAGGCAGGGGACGCCGCGGAAGTGGTGGTTGTTAATACCTGCACCGTCACGGAAAAAAGCGATGTGGATACCCGCCGCCTGGTAAGCAAAATTATCCGGGGGAATCCGCGCGCGCGTATCGCGCTCATCGGGTGCCAAGCCCAGACACAAAAGGAAAAACTGCTTCAGCTCCCGCAAGTCCGCTGGGTAGTCGGCAATGCCAGAAAGTTTGATCTGTTCGATATTATCGCGCAAACGGACACCGAAAAAAGCCCGGTGGTGATCACCCCGGATATCCCGGGCGACGATTTTCAAATTCCCCTCGCCGGCATCCCCCGGAGCAAAACCCGGGCGAATTTAAAGATCCAGGACGGATGCGATTTTTTCTGCTCCTATTGTGAAGTCCCTTACGCGCGCGGCCGGGCCCGAAGCCGTTATTTTGCCGACATATTACGCGAGGCGAAAATTTTAGTCCAGGCCGGGCACAAAGAGCTGATCTTGACTGGAGTCAATATCGGCCTCTACAACGACAACGGACAGAGGATCGCGGAGGTGGTCACTGCGCTAGAATCGATCCCGGGGCTGGAACGGATAAGGATTTCATCGATCGAACCCGGGACCATTCCCTGGGCGCTCATTGAAAAGATGCCGTCCCCAAACAAACTTTGCCGCTACCTGCACATCCCCTTGCAGAGCGGAAGCAACGAGATCCTCAAGTCAATGGGGCGGAAATATTCCGCCGATGAATTCATCGGGTTCATTCGCGAAGTCCATCAGAAGGTCAAAGACATCTGCATCGGCACGGACATCATCGTCGGTTTCCCCGGAGAGACCGAAACGCATTTTCAGGAAACATTAGCGGTCTTGCGGAAAAGCCCGATAAACTACTTTCACGTGTTCAGTTATTCCAAACGCCATCTGGCGAAAAGCCGCCATTTTCACGGTGAGGTGGCCGGTGATATCATCCGGCGCCGAAGCCAGATCCTCCGCGATCTCAGCCAGGTCAAACGCCGCGAGTATTGGAAAAGCCTAATCGGGACATGCCCCCGGGTTCTTTTTGAAGAAAAGAAGGGAGGGGGCTGGAGAGGATTAACCGATCATTACATCCGGGTCCAGGCGGAATCAAACAAGGATCTCCGCAACCATCTTGTCCGTGTTGAGCTTCAAGGGATTGACGGCCAGATGATGACGGGAAAAATCATTTAAGGAGCAATCCCCATAGACAACTTTTTGACAATGTGGTATATTCTGGCATGATGAAAAAATCCACGATATTTCTTTTTTCCTTTTGTATTCCTCTGTTGTGGCTGGATCCGGCCGAGGCCAAAATGGTCCATTATATTGACGAGCGGGGCAAGATCCATTATGTCGATACCGACTACAGCAAAGTCCCGGAAAGATACCGCGATCAAGTCGCCGGACAATTGGCGGCTGAGGAAAAAAAGGCCGGCCATTCTCCGGCGGCCCTCCCTCCGGGAGCAGGGGGAGAGGCAACCACGGGCCGGACAAACAACGTCATCCTTTCATCCGGTTCCGGGCTGCAGATTGACCTGTTCGTTAAACCCGCCTGCGTGGAATGCGCGTTTCTGGAAATATTCCTTAACTCCGAGCGGATCCCTTATGATCGCCACGATGTCACGCAAGATCCGAACGCAAAAAAAATGTTCGCAGAATTGGGGTCGCCGCCTGTCCCGGTCATAAAAATCGGCTCACGGGTCATCTCCGGGTTCCAAGCGGCAGAAATTCAAAGCGCGATAAAATCCCAACTTCCGTTTCGTTCTCGCGGCGAATAATCCCAGGGATAATTTCCGAAATTTCCGAAAAAAAATCTTTTATTAAAATTTTTTCGTGATATTCTATAGTTATGAAAAAAACGCAACAGGCCTTTACCTTAGTGGAAATCATGATCGTGGTCGGCATCATTGCGTTGTTGGCCTCGATCGCCATTCCGCATCTTTACCGCTCGAAAGTCTTATCCAATGAATCCGCCGCGCAGGCAACCCTGAAAACCATCGCCAGCGCCCTGGAAAATTATGCCAGCATCAATAATGTCTATCCCACCAACCCCAGTGATCTCATTGGTATCACACCCCCCTATTTAAATCAGGACTTTTTTACCGGAGTGCACAGCGGCTATAGTTACACGCCGACTCTGGCGAGTTATTCTTATACCATCGTGGCCACCCCGGTGAATACAAGCGTCGGCAACAACAGCTATACCATCTCGACGGGCGCCACCCTTACCAAAAATTAACCTTCGCTTTTCGATCCATTCCTTTAGCATTTCCTATCATTTTCGAAACTCAAAAATGGCCTTGTTTCTTTTAGGGAACTTACTATAATACTGCTAGTCCAATCGTTCCGGCGCATGCTCAGCGAGACAGCCGTGAAAAAAAATGAGCCTGGCCGGATCAATAAAGCTTGCTTCCCATAAACGTTTTGTCAACCTTGGCAGGTTTATCCGTGGAATTATTTTTTGTATCGGCGCTTCTGTTAATGGCCATCGGAGTGGGCTGGTCCATCGGGGCCAATGATGCCGCGAATTCATTGGGGACCGCGGTCGGCTCACGCGTGTTGACCTTAAGGCAGGCCGTCCTATTGATTGTCATCTTCGGTTTTCTCGGCGCATTTTTTCAAGGCTCCCAGGTCATCAAGACAATCGGAAAAGGTATCGTTCCCATTGACCAACTCGAGAGGAATGTATCGATGTCTCTCGCTTTGGCGGCTTGTTTGGCCACGTGCATCTGGGTCGTTATCGCCACTTACTGGAAGATCCCGGTTTCCACGAGCCATTCCATTGTCGGCGGCGTTGCCGGCGCCGGCGTCGCCATTCATACAACGGTGAGATGGAACGTGTTTTTGAACATATTTGTTTGCTGGATTTTTACTCCGCTCGGCGCGGCTATTTTGGGATTTCTCTTCTACTGGATCTTTAAAAATTTTTTCTACCGTTTCCTGCCCCGGAAATACCTAAGACAAATTCTATCCGTGCTCATTATCCTCAGCGGCTGTTACATGGCGTATTCCTGGGGGGCCAATGATGTCGCCAACGCGACGGGGATTATCTCCGGGGTCGGCCTGCTGACGCCGAAGATGAGCGTGGTTTTCGGAGGGTTAGCGATCATCCTGGGCATTATGACCTGGGGCTATAAGGTCATTGAGACCGTGGGATCGCAGATAACCTATCTTATGCCGGTGATGGCCTTTTCCGCTCAATTGGCCAGCGCGATAAACGTTCATATGTACACGTTTTGGGGCATACCCGTATCGACGAGTCATTCGATTGTCGGGGCAATTATCGGCGTGGGAATGGTGCGGGGAGCGCGGGTCATCAATAAACATATTTTACGGGACATCATTATCTGTTGGCTGGCGACACCTTTTGTTACCGGGGTCATTAGTTTCTTGATCTTAAACGGAATTTTCTTTTTTACAAAATGATATCAAGGAGGACAAAATGAAGGAAAGACGGAATATCCTGGGCTGGTTAGGGATGGAAGAGGAACAATCCATCTTGCAGGATGCGCAAAAACATGTCGATGAAACATATCAAACCGTGACTTATTTCGCGGAAGCGATCAAGGCATTCACTCAAGGAGACCTGAATGCCAAGGCCGTCGCGATTGAAAATGTCCGGCGAAGCGAACACCAGGCGGACATCCTGCGTTCCAAAATGGTCAGCGAGCTTTCGCAAGGCTTATTCCTGCCGCCGGACCGCGAGGAGCTTTTGCATTTTGTGCGGACGTTAGATAAGATCGCGGATTGGACAAACGGCGCGGCCCGGATATTAGGGTTCATTGAAGACCGGGTCCCGGAAACTATCCAAAAGAATATTTCAACGGCAACCGAAATGATTTTCAACTCGATCAGCATGCTCAAGGAAGCAATCCAGGCCCTTATCAAGAATGACCTGAAGAAAACGCTGGAGAGTTGCGAGGAAGTCGATCGCATCGAGCATGACGCGGATGACCAGAAAAAAGTCTTGATCGAGTCCATCATTCACGCGAAGTTGGAGCCGACCGGACTTTTATTGTGTTATCAGCTGGCGGAATATTTGGAAGGCGTGACGGATAAGATTGAAGACGCTGCGGATTTCATTAAGGTCGTCGCCATCAAGTCGAAATAAATTCCGGAAGTGATGCTTTAACGGTTGTTCCCGGGTAGGCAAGCTGCAACAAATGACCGCGCCGATAATGGATCGGCAGGGCCATCGCCAGAAACACGATGACCGCGGGGTCTCTTTGAGGAAATAATGCATTATCTTAGCGAAGAAAACATCTTTTTTTTTCTGATCCAGGTTTCGCTGCTCTTGGGCCTGGCCCGCGGGCTGGGGGAATTATTCCGCCAATGGAAACAACCGCCCCTGACGGCGGAAATCCTGGTAGGCATCATTTTCGGGCCCACGATATTGGGGCGATTCCTGCCGGCATGGTATCAGGCGATTTTTCCCAA
>Ga0265297_10008511_pt1 | contig 13646 bp, 16 predicted proteins | sample Munlanlwell13791_FD_192502 | JGI IMG/M metagenome (GOLD analysis project Ga0265297, IMG submission 192502) | Leachate microbial communities from a municipal landfill in Southern Ontario, Canada - Leachate well 137-91 | ecosystem: Engineered > Solid waste > Landfill > Unclassified | place... | reverse complement strand
ATTCACTCCGGTATTAAAATATAAAAGAGAAAGAAAGGGTTGAAAAAAAAAGAAGACCGGTAGAAAAAGGATAAAATTTTTAAGGAAGACCGGTAGAAAAAGAAAAAAAAAGAAAGGGGGGGGGAGGGGAAAAAGTAGAATGTATATATATTGTTTAATGTGCCCTGCCTAGAATTAGATCAATTTTTCTAGGTTTTGATATGGAGGTCTTGTTTTTATTAATATGATATGATAATATTAGATTATGTCAATTTTATATAAAAAGACAATACGGGATAGTACGGGAAAAGAAACAGAGGTTGAGGTTCATAAAACATATAAAGCAACTGGTAACCGTATAAGTAAGAAGAAGTTAAAAGATTTAAAGATTCCTCCTCCTTTATATGCTGAGAATTTTAAAGACAAGGTAAATGGTGAATATATTTATTGTCGTATTTGCCGGATTCCGGGTTGTGGTGGGTGGACAGAAGATTTAAGTGCTAGAAAATGTCCTGAATGTGGTTTCAAGGGTCTTGATTTAATAAGAAGGACAAAATGGGGAAACTACCTTCTTGATATGGAATTAGTAAAGAAATCTAATAGGAAGAGAAAAAAAAGTTCTGGTATGGATAGTCTTTTAATTAGAAGGATAAAAGAAGCTACTTTGAAAAATATTGAAGCAAAGGAAGAGGCTTTAATCAGGAGTGGAGAAGCCGGTTTACCTTTAAGTTTAATGTTTGAACAAAGTGGAATGAGTTTTTTAGAGATGTGTAGGAGGGTAGTTGATGGGATTGCTTGTTCCGAGTCAGGTTCTAAAGTTCAGTTAGAATGGGTTGAATTACAGAATAAAATCATGTTAGATTGGGAAAAAGTTAAAAGAAAAGGGGTAGTAACAACTGAAATTCAAATACCTCGTGGAGAGATATTAAAAACTATAAAAGTAGTTTTGAAAGAAATTTTAGAGGAATTGAGTTTAGAAAAGACTTATTCCGGTAAAACCATATTAGATATGTTTATGGATGAGAAAATTACAAATAAAATTTATGATAGATTAATAAAGAATTTAGACATTTCAAGTTCTACTAATAAGAAAATTACAGAGGTGTAACATAAAATTTTTAGATCATCCGGCTTTAAAGAATCCGGCAATAAGAGAAAAAATAAAAGAAAACAAAGACTTACAAGAAGACGATAAGGAATTATGTTTAAGTAATTTTTGGTATTTTCTAACAGGTTGGGTTAAGACAAAAGACACAAAAGGCAAGGAGCCTGGGATTAGGTTATTTCCTGCAAGGGAATATTTTAAGCCTATAATCGAATTGTTTTTTACTGAACCTTTGATTGTTGTTATAAAAAGTCGTCAAATTATGATAACATGGCTTTCCTGTGCTTATATTCTTTGGTGTGCTTTAAGTAAAAAAGGATATGAAGCGGGGATACAAGTAAAAACTTCTGATGATTCTAACGATTTAATATTGAGAATTCATACTATTTATTCTTTTTTGCCGGAGCATTTAAAAAATATGGTTCAAGTCAATCCCTCAAAAAAAGGAAAACACTTAGAGAATTTATTCAAAGTTGATTCTAATTTAAGTACGGTAAAGGGATTTAATCAGGGAATAGAACAAGTTCGTTCAAAGGCTTTGTCTTTATATTTGGGAGACGAATTTCAATTATTAAAAGATTCGGATGGAGCTCTTGCATCTTTTCAACCGACTATTGACGGTGGAGGACAAGCCATTCTCATAGGAACTGTTGCAAACAGAAATTTAACTTGGAGAAAATTAGCAAAAAAACCAAGTTTTGCTAAGAAAGTTTCGCAAGGGATTCATAAATGGACTAACGAAAACGGGTTTGAGGTCATAGAGATACATTATTCAGCCGATCCCGAAAAGGATGCTGAATGGGTGCAAAGAACCAGGGCAAAGTATCTCGATAAACCTTGGATATGGGAGCAAGAATATGAGATAAATTGGGAATCTCAGTACCGGAGTAACAATAAATTTCCTCTTTTTTCGTTAAATAAAGAAAAATATTTATCTCCAAATGTACTTTATAACCCAAATATTCCCCTTGTTAGAGGTTGGGATTTTGGCTTTTCTCCAAGTTTCCATGTATGTATGCTCGGTCAGTTTTATGAATTGAGTATTAATAATATAAAATATGGATGGCAATTAAAGATTATAAAAACCTTCATAAAAGGAGAAGTTTCTTCGGAAAAATTCATAACAGAGATGTTAACAGAACTTTCAAGTCTTCATGCTCCTCCGAAAACTTACGAAATAATAGATATTTCGGGAACTCATAATACGCATAAAGGACTTTCGGAATTAAACATTTTTTATAAATTCGGAGTCTCGAATATATTGACAAAATATTTAACTGATTATGATAAAGAAAAATTAATAACAGATTCATTAATGATTTATCCTACAAAAGAACCTAGAATATTGATTAATCCAGACGATGAAGGTAACCAAATTCTTATAGACGCATTGGATTCTATGGCAATTATAAAAGGAGATCATAAAATTGATGCTCCTCATCCATATATTGATGCTTTCGACGCCTTCACTTATATCTTAGGATCAACAATAGACCCGGAAGGTAACCCGTTAAGTGATTTTTTTGGCAACAAGATTGCTATAGAGAATGAAAACTTCGGGTGGGATGGTGTCATAAAAAAAATGGATCGTTCCGATAAACCGGAATTTATAAGTTGGTAAGATAATTGCTATTGACATTTAACCGGCATATCCTTATAATAAATATTGGCAAGATAATTGCTAAAGAGGATGTGTTGTGTTATCTTTTCCTAAAAAAGATTTAGAAAAATTTCAAAAACATGTGTCTTCAAGGCTTAACATATTAGACGGTTATTACAGAAACAATATAAAGTCTAATTATGAAACATGGATGAAGTATTACAATTCGGATACTTCTCTTGCCCGCAGACCGGGATACGGAAAAGAAGACTCAAGGATATTTATTCCACGAACTCGTGAAAATGTTGATGCTATAGTTCCAAAATACCTCTCCGACATATTCAATTTGTCTGGAGAGGATTTTTATTTACGGGTTATTGATAAATTTTCAAGAAAAAAAATGAAAAGACATGTACTTGAGCTTCATTTATCTCAAAGGTTCGATGCTATGAATTTCGATATTCAAGGAGTTGACGCTCTAAAATGGATGTGTATATACGGAGTTGCTATAGGTATGGTTGCTCCGAATCCACGAATACGCAGAGGGAATCCTACAAAGAATCTATCTGTATTTAAGCCTATTAATCCTTGTGATTATAGGGTTGATCCGGCAGATTCTTATGATGAAGCGTATGATGAAGTTCTTCCTTTCTCTATTTCGGTGTATGCGTTAGAGAATATGTCGAAAAATGCAAAATTTGGGAAATTTTTTATAACAGAAAATCTCAAAAAACTAATAGAAAACGCTAAGAACGCAAAATTAATGACGCAGAAGGTAAGGGAATGGTGGGGTTATTGGGATGTTGGCGGTAAAGAAAAAATGGTGCAGGCATGGTTGGCTCCTGCAATTTTAAGAGAATACGATTCTCAAAATCAATATACCGGCGAACAGGAAGATACATACAATGTAATTATGTGTGTAGTTGATCCGTATAAAAACAATAAGAGTCCGTTAGTTTTAACTTCTTTTGAAAAGCAACCCGGTCAAATATTAGGAGTCGGCATACCTTATCTTATATCTCCTCTTCAGGATGAATTAAATGAACTTAGAAATTTATGGATAGATTTACTAAATAAATGGATTAATTCGATGAAGATTGTTAACGAAGATGCTTTTAAGAATCCTGACGAAATAAGAAGTTACAGAAGAAACGGTGTAGCAAGAATTAAAAATATGCCCGGAATTTATGATCCTAATAATGTTTTTACTTCTGTTTCACCTACTAATCTTGGAATAGTTCCAAGTTTAATTTCAGGAACAAGACAGTTAGATTTAGATATTCAATCGGCTTCGGCTCAATCATCTGCTAGTAGAGGAATGCCTGATATTTTTGCAACTCCTCCCACAGCATCGGAATTTCAAGGAAAACTTGCTCAGGCAAATATTAAATTTGCTTTCAATGTTAGGAGATTTTACAAAGAATTCATAAAAGAAACTGCAGTTCTTATATTGGAGCATGATAGATATGCTAATTTGGATATTTTGTCTGTACCGAGTGATATAGACAGGGCGAATTATACTAATCAAATAAAAGAAGGACTCGGTAATACGCTTGATATTGAGACTGTGGATGTTGATCCGGCAAATATTTATTTAATGATGTTGTTTAATCAATTAAACATGATAGTGCCGTTAATGAAACAAGCAGAACCTCAATTAAAAGAACAAGGGAAGGTGATTGATTATGAGGTATTATTAGATACCCTTTTGAAGGGTACGAGATTACTGACAAATACTCCGATAATAAAAAATGTCAGTAATACAAACGGTGAGGTACAAAGTTTTATAGAAAAACTAATAAACAAAGAGAGGGAAAAAGATGTTGGAATCATTAATAATCTCGGACAAGAAGAAGGTGAATCTTCAACACCTATTGATTCTGAAGAATTCTCTGGGATGGAGGATACTTCAGGAGGAATTGAATAATATAATTAACAAATTATATATTCCAAAATTAAGAGAATCTCTTGATCCCAGATTAGCTGGAATCATAGACGGTATGGAATTCGTCAAGAATTTACTTGACGAATTAATAGAAGAAAAAGGAAAGGATGATAAATAATATGGATAATGACGAAAAAAAAGACCTAAGTAAAGAAGAAATTATGGAAATGATAAAAGCGACTGTTGCCGAGGCGGTTAAAGGAGCTCTTCCTAAGTCTCCGCCAGAAAAATCAGATAAAGAACTCATGGAGGAGATAGACGAAATTCTTTCCGGTTTAGAAAAAACAAAAATTCCTGATGGAGAAAAAGACGAACTGGAAGAATTTATAGGAAAAGAAATGAATAGTGAAAGTTTGGAAAGGGCGATTGCAAAAGCAATTAAAAAAGAAGTTGGAAGTGTTAAAGAGGAATTCGGAAAGAATATAAAAAAAGTAAAAGAAGATAATGCTTTTGAGGGGTTTATGAGAAAGTTAAGTTTGAAAATCGGAGAGGCAACTGATGAAGAGGTTAAGGCAATTTTGGAACATGGAAGAAATATTTGGAGTAAAAATCCTTCTTTAAGAGACGATATTGATTCTATAAAAAGTATTGCTATGCAAAAAGCAATATCTGATCCTAGAAGGAGAAACGAAATTGAAGATTCATATAATGTTATCGTAGGTGGTTATTCAAACAATGATAACCGAGGACAAAAAGACGATACATTAGATGAAATGGAAAATAAAGTTGTTTTGGAATTAGGGATTGATCCTAAAAAGTTTATGGAAGTCCGAAACGAAAAAAGAATGAAAGGGGAGGAACTTCATGCCAAAACTCAATAATCAAGATGTGAAAGATATTCTCAGAAGGGAAGTTGGTCTTCAAGAACCGGAAGGACTGTCTGACGACTTGAAACCTAAAATAAATAATGAAGAAGAAGTACCGACTTCGGATTACAAGGAACCGGGATTATTGCCTAAATATCCAGATAATCCCGGCAAAGTAAGTGTTTGGTGTCCGAAAAAAGAAATTAATCCGATGGCATACGCCAAATTAACTAGAGATGGATATACGGAAAGAAAAGATGTACAAGGAGATATGGGCGAAGTTGTGTTAATGGAAATTGACAAATCTAAAAGAGATGCTCAAGACAAATATTATGATAAGAAGCGAATCAATCAATTTTTACAAATAATGCCTAACAATGCAAGACAAGAAGTGCAAGAAAAAATTAATATGAAAATGGAGGGGGTGAAAGTAAGTTTGGTTGAAGGAAGTGGAATAAGTCAAGAAGTATTTCCGGTCTCCAGTATTCCGGTTGTAGATTCCTCATCCGGGATAGAGCGGGCAGTTCATTTTGCTTTTAAGAATAACCCGTTGGGGAAACAAAAATAAAGAACAATTTTCTAATTAGGAGGTATAAAATATGGGAACTATTGCAATTTCACATCCAAGAATTGTAAAAGGAGGTGAACAAGCTCCAAGAGATGTAATTGTAAAAACGGCAGAAGCAGTTGTTTTCGGGCAAATGCTTGGAATAGATGGTGATGGATTACTCGTTGAAGGAGTAACCGATATGTCGAATTTCTATGGTACTTCAAAAAAGACAGTAACAGGAGATGGTACATTAACTTGTCCCGTTAATGGTATTAACGGGGAAACGGAAATAATGATGAATGTGTATCATTCAAATTCGGCGTTAAGTATAACTGCCAAATCACAAGTTGGGCAACAATATGGAGTTATAACTGATTCCACTGATCCTAATATATTAAGAATAGCCTTAGAGGATGTTTCAGACAAAAGAGTTATAGTTGTGGGGCTTGCTTGTGATTTGTATAAGAGCGAAGAACTCTTAGGAGATACTCATGGTAGATTAATAGTTAAGGTTTTACCCAATTATATTGGGTTTAAGCCATAAGAAGGGAGGTAATATAATATGGAAATTACTCAAGTAACAATGGCAAATTTTCCTGATTTGCTAGATTCGGCAATGCAGGTAATGTTCAAAGACGAGATAGATAAATATGATTATCTATCGAAAATTTATACTTTCGATAAACCATATCACGATCGGGATTATAAGGTATCTAATAGAACAAAACTTGGGGTTGCTCCTCTTTTACCCGATGGAGCAACTGATTTTACATCTGATGTTCCTTATCAAGGATATGATCAGACCATTACGCAGGCTATCTATGGACTTCAGGTGGCGGCAGGATTGCATTTGAAATTGTTTGGGAGGTTTAATGAAACGGCATCGTTTGCCACAGATATTGCGGAATCGATCGTGAGAACAATTCAAATTCTCGGACACGCTCCATTCAATAACGCATTTGATGCTTCGGTAACTTTAGGAGATGGAGTTTGTCTTTGTAGCAGTGCTCATCCAAGGGCTCCGGGATTAGCCGGAACTCAATCAAACATTTCGAGTACTCCCAATATCCTATCTTATACTACAATGCAAAATGATCTTATAGCATGGGTAAAACTAACGGAAGATCGTGGAGGGACATTGCTCGTTGTTCCAGACATTGTGTTTCTTCCTGTAGATTCAATGTTTGCGGCTTTGGCGATTGAAAAGACATTACAAGACCCTGGTTCTGCTCTCAATTCTATCAATGTTATTAGATCGGGATTTCCGGGAATTACTTATATGAAATCTCCATATCTTACCGATACGAGGCGTCATTTTTATCTTGCTAAAGATAGGATTAAACTGATTCGTATCTGGAGAGCTAAACCGAACTACAGAACATTGATAGACGATGCTTCAGAGGCAACTGTGTTCAGAGGATATACAGCCTTCGGCGTAGGGGTTGCTGATTATAAATGGATATTCGGCAATGCCGGAGCATAGGAGGTATATAAGATGAAGAAGAAATATACAATTTTTATAGTATTACTTCTTCTGCTAGGGTTGATGACAACGCCTTCTTTTGCAGTTTTAGGCGATATATTTGATTTTCCTTATTTTTCCGATCCGTCTAAAGGTTTTAGGATGAACGGTGATGTTAATATATTCTATACTCCTAAAACAGCAACAGGATATTTTCAAATTTTAAGCGGGAATATGAAGATTGGGGACACCGCACCCACTTACGCACAAGACGGAGAAGATTTATTCGTTGAAGGAAAATTTGAAGTTGACGGAGCAACATATTTAGGGGCATTGACTTTAACAGGAGACTTATCAACCGACTCATTAATAAAATCTATTACTATTCCTGCAAATTCGCTGGATTTCTATGATACCGACGGAAATATAAAATTTACATCGAGTACAGGAAAGAAACTTGTATTTCAAGGAGGAAGTGCTTCTTCTTTGTTATATGTTTCTGCAGGTTCTGTACAAGTTGGAATAGGAACTCCTACTAATGCAATTTCTGGCGGAGACTGTTTATATGTATTGAAAACCGGAGAATTCGACGGGATTTTGTATTCTGACGGAGGAATAAGAACAGACGCAACTTATTCTGCAAATACAGCCTTACTCAATTATTTCGACATGAAAGACGGTTCGTCTGATATTATTTTTGGGACTTCCGCAGGAAACGATTTCAAAATTACTCTGGGGGCAACTACGGATTTACTTAAACTTACTCAAGGAGGATTCCTTGTAGGAGCCGGAGTTCCCACTATAACTCTAAATACGGGAGATGTTTTTGTATCAGATTCTGCTGAAATTGACGGAATGGCATATTTGGATGGAGGGGCAAAGTCTGATGAACCGATAGGTTCTAACACTTCTCCGTTAAACCGTATTGATTTTAAAGATGCTTCATCGGATATTTTGTTAATAACCTCTGCTACAAACGACTTCAAAATAACTCTTGGGGATTCATCTGACTTGGTAAAAATTACCCAAGGAGGACTTACTTTAGGAGCAGGGGTTCCTACAATTACTCCGGGTACGGGAGATATATATGCTACAGGTACTGTTGAGGTTGATGATATATTTTATCCTGACGGCGGAGTAGAGACCGATGCTACTATAGGCTCAAATTCAGCTCCCTTGAATTGCATAGACTTCAAAGACGGAAGTTCTGATGTGTTAATAACAACTTCCGCAACTAACGATGTCAAATTCAATCTCGGAGCAGATACTGACATTATCAAAATAACTCAAGGAGGATTCCAGGCAGGTAACGGAACTCCTGACTGGACTCTTAATACCGGTGATGTCTTTATTTCAGGGACTGCAGAATGTGATGGAGATGCTAAATTTGACGGTTCGCTATCCCTGAACGGAAATCAGACTACCGGCGGAACTCTTACCGTAACAGGGTTATCATCGCTTAACGGTGGGGTTACTACTACTACTATAGACGCTTCCGGTATGGTTAACTTTACGGATTCTTTAGGTGTTACCGGGAATATTACTGCAGGCGGAGACATAACGGCAACTGGTGATGTCTCCGGTGCTAACGGAATATTCACAATTGATGTCAGCGCAAGTACGGGAACTTTTTCCGGCTCCGTTACTGCTTCTGACGGAGTGTTTACAAACGATGTATCCGGTTCTACCGCAACTTTCACAGGAACTATAAGTGGAGGAAACGGTACTTTTTCAGGTGATGTCAATATTACCGGAAGTCTGACTTCCGGGGGAATTGATACCACAGATATTGTCGCTTCTGGAAATATTTCCTGTGCTACTTTCGATTGCACTGGTCAGGCAACATTCGGAAGTACAATAGGAGTTACCGGCGATGCTACTTTCCTTGAGGATATTGCAGTAACAGGCGAAGGAAGTTTCGGAACCATTAATTGTACTGGACAGGCAGTATTTGGTTCGACTGCATCTTTCACAGGGGATGTTGATTTTTCTTCTGGCATAGATGTGGCGGGGCTTGGAAAATTCGGAAGTATTGACTGTGCAGGACAAGCTACTTTCGGTTCTACCGCTTCGTTTACAGGAGATGTTGATTTCTCATCCGGCATAGATGTTGCAGGACTCGGAGAGTTTGGAACTATAGATTGTGCCGGACAAGCAACATTCGGAAGTACGGCATCATTTACAGGAGAAGTAGCTTTTAACGATGGATTCACCGTATCATCAGGCAATAGTACATTCAATGATATTGTTGGATTAAATGCAACGGTATCTCTTGCCGACAATATCGAATTTGAAGTAGGAACCGGAATAGGTGGGTTCATGTGGTCAACTACTGATACGAGAATCAATGTTACCGGAGATGTTTATTTTGATGATAATGTTGAGTTTTCGGATACTGTAACTGTTGACGACAATATCACTTTCAAATTAGGCGCCGCAGGGGGGGGTTATACATGGAATACAACTACATCGTATGTTGATATAACAGGAAATCAGCATTTCGATAACGATGTCTTATTTGATTTACCTCCTGCGATACCGATTTATTTGGCGAATCCGTATAATACGGTTGATCCTGCTAATGCAGGAGCGATTGGTATATATGCGGAAACGACAAATAATTATTTCTGTGTTAATGAGGATGGAACAGCTACCGGATGGTGGTTAGTAACTATGGCTCTTGGTAATAATGCGCCATAGTAAATAATACAAGAGGGGGAAATCTTAGTTTTTTGATCGTTCTTTTTCTAAGGTTCTCCCCCTCTTCTGAAAAAAAATGATGGAGGCGTAGATTCGGATGAAAAACATATTAACATTTATGTTTATAATTTTGTTAATTATATTTTTTACAATAATTATAATTTTTCCATGTTATGCGGGAGGATTTTCAAAAAGTGCCACTGCCTCTGGAGAAGTAATTAAGGGGCATATTGAAATGCAAGGGGCAATATTATGGAAAGGAACTGATGGAGATGCAGTAACTATATATGACGGCACAGGTTCTTCTCGTCATACAATGTTTAAGTTTGGTGGAGGTTCGAGGGCACAACATAGTATTGTTAATTTTGATACTTTAGAATTTTACGATTCTATATATTGTGAGACCACATGGACAGGTACAGGAGTCGGTGATCCTACTCTTTATATTATTCTAAAGTAGGAGACAACATGAATCTTTCAGAAATAATTGCCGATGTTTACTTTACGGTAGGGGAAGCGAAAGATAATTCCCGTTTTTCGGAAACAATTTTGAAAACTTTAATTAACAGGGTTTATCAAACACTTTCCTTATCAGAACATTATCGTTATTCTCTTAAAGAAAGTGTTGTTACCATTCCGGTTACTGCTTTGTCTGCAGACGCAACAACAGGTGATTTAACAATTACTGTTGATGCGATAACGGGATTTGGAAAAAACAGAAAAATATTAATCACAGATAACTCAAATTTTGAATACAAAACTATTTCAAGTATTACGGGATTGACAATTACGCTCACAGACGCTCTTGAAAACGATTATGATACAGATAGTTATGTAGTTTTAGACGAAATGTTTTTACCCTGGGATTGTGGATATATAATCGGGATGACAATATGGAGCGATTCAAATTCTAAATTAACATTATATAGAGATACGATTTTAGACAGGACTTATCCGAAAAGAGAAGGATTAGGGGATTATCCGACGGAAGTATATTTTCTTGGAGAAAATTCTACAAGTGAAGGAACTTTTACTGCAGGAGTAGGAACGGATACTACAAAAATAGTATGTACTTCTTTGCCTTCAACAGAGTCGGATTACTATAATGGATGGTTAATAAACAACACTACAAGAAAATTATACTCAAGAGTTAGTGATTATAATGGAACCAGCAAAACTTTGACTATGCAAAAAGCAATTACCGGGCAAGTTAGTACAGATTCATTTGAACTTATCCCGAAGTTAAAAAGTTTTGTTGTTTATGTTTCTCCAGACGCATCAATAAGTATAAAGATAAAATACAGAGCTATTCCTGCCGAATTAGTAAATGATTATGATATTCCACAATACATACCGGAACAATTTCATAATGTTTTAGTTTTTGGAACTGTAACTGAATTGTTTTCCAGAGACCCGAACAATAGAGATTCTTTGGCATTTGCTCAAGTATTTGAACAAAAATATAATATGTTATTGAGTAAATTATCAGATAGTGTTCAAAATGAAGATGAATTTTTATCATGGGATAACAACGGAACAGTAGGAGGTACAACATCATGGAGTCTATTAGAATAAAAAAACCTTTAGGACTTGCCCCTTCAGGTACTTCTGTTAAGAAAAATTTGGTAAATTGGGGATATGAAAACTTAATTGATCAGTTAGATAGGTCTCCTGATAGAGAAGAAACTTTAGAAAATTGGTTTCAGGGTGGAAGATTGAATTATCAAGAGATGAGAAACTGGTACAACAATTTACTTCGGAAGGCTAATACGGAAGGACTTGATGATCAAGAAAGGGCACATGCTATTAAAATTAAGAATTTTCTGAAAGAACTTCAAGTTAAATATCCTTCTTATTTTGGAGGAGGAAATTAGTTTATGAATGAAAATTTTATTCAAAGTGCTATAAAACACAAAGGGGCATTAACGGCTTATGCCAAAGAACATGGAATGATGAAAGGCGATAAAATTGACCGGGCAAAAATAAGAACCGTATATAATCGCTTGCGTGAGAAATCAAAAAGAAAAGAGAAGTTAAGCATTGCGGAAAGAACATTATTAAGAAGAATTGCTTTGTATCTAAATGTTTTATTGAAAGGAAGAAGATAATGAATTTTTCAAAAGGAATTGATATTTTCAAAAAGTTATTAGACCTTATTAAGTCGGCAGAAGATTACGGAAAAGATTTGGATATTACAAAAAAAGAAAAAGTTGTTACGGAATGGAAAGAATATTTAAAAATGTTGGATGGAAATTATCCGGCAATTCTTGATAACGAAAAATTCGTTTCATGGGTTATAGATTTTGTTGTCGGAATAATGAATGTTTTTCTGGGAAAAGAAAATATTTATGGGTTACTTAGAAAAATAGTCGAAGGATTGACAAACATAAAAACTTAAAAAAGGAGATGTAATGGGTAATTTGCCTTCAAGAATCCATAGGGGTCGGGGTCAACACTGGAAATTTTCATACGAAGACCCGGAATTGAAAAAAGAATTACACAAAAGAGACGGCTTAGAATTGAAGGAACCTACATGGTTTTTTCAGGGCGATCTCGAAGGAGAACTTTTAAGATTAAAGATACAGGAAGAAGAGAAGAAGGAGATATAATGGATACTGAAAAAATAACACTGCATTGGACGGCAGGGCGATATGAACCGAATAAATGCGATCTCGCTAACTACCATATTTTAATTAAAGAAGATGGTAGTTTCGTGAAAACACATCAATTTTCCGAAACATTAGAATACAGTTGTTACATGGAAAATACCGATAATATCCAAATTTCTTTGTGTGGGATGCTGGGAGCCAATCCTGATGATTTTGGCGAATATCCGATTACAAAAAAGCAAATTGAAGCAATGATTGAACTGTGTGCCGTTATAGTTTTAATGCGTGGGATAAAATATTGGAAGATAAAAACCCACGCAGAACGGGCGATTGAAAAGGATTACTTCCCAATAAAATGGGATTTTGCCTGCCTTCGACCCTGCAGGCAGGTTTCAAAACTTACGGCGATTGAAACGGGAAGAAATCTGCGTAAACGGATATTATACAGAATATCCGAGTTAAACGGAAACGATATAAAAAATCATCCGCTATATTACAAGTTAACGAAAGGGGTGTAATTCATGGCAAATATGAATGTTAAAACGGAGATAATTGAATTAGTTTGTCCGAAATGCAAGGAAAAAATATCCGGTATTCGTAATATGCTTCCGATTTTTGTGAAGTTGTTTTTTTTACCAGTGATAACCGTAAAATTCACATTTCAGGAAGTGTATCATCCTGCCTGCGGATACGCCAAATTTGAATGCCTCGAATTGGCTGAATTACAGAAGAAGATCAAAAATTGGGAAGAAGCGAAATCTTTCCTTGAATACTTAGTCCAGAAGTGGATGGACATGTTACCGAAGAAATGAATTCTTTGAGCGAATTCTGGCAAGTCATTATTTATTTAGGAGTTATCGTTCTCTTAGGATGTGGTTTCGTTGCCGGTA
>Ga0265297_10008510_pt1 | contig 13647 bp, 22 predicted proteins | sample Munlanlwell13791_FD_192502 | JGI IMG/M metagenome (GOLD analysis project Ga0265297, IMG submission 192502) | Leachate microbial communities from a municipal landfill in Southern Ontario, Canada - Leachate well 137-91 | ecosystem: Engineered > Solid waste > Landfill > Unclassified | place... | reverse complement strand
CTCTAATCTTTTTAAATGGTAATTTCTGGCATTGGAAACCGGAAGCGCCTTTATGACCACCCCCACCATATTTCTTAGAGATTTCTGATGTATCTACAGAAGTAGAGTATAAGCTAACTGCCCAATACTCCCCGTTCCAATAAAACGGAACGAACATATCATATGACTTCTCTAAACTATCGAAATACTGACTATTACATCTAGGCAAGTTAACAGCATAGCATAAATAGCCTTCGAATTCAATCTCAAAACCTATCTCCATTACACTTTTAGCCCATCCATCACGATACTTAATCATTTCTCTGCCAGCTTCTATTAGTTCAAGCTCATAGCCAGCAATATTTTCATCATCAATCCACCTATAAAACTTATTCCACTCATCAGACCACGGCTCAAAACTATGAGAAGTGAAAGCTATCTGGAATAATTTAGTATCCTCACCATATTCAAATTTCCATACATCATAATCTGCAAGCAGTCTTGTGAACAATGGAGCAGAAGCTATATTTTCTGGATTTCCTTTTAACCCTTTTGTATAAAGATAAGATGGTCAATCCAAGTTATATTTTCAGTTGTATCTAGAAGAGCTATCATTTCTAATGGGTCTATAGAATAATCTACAAACCACACTTCTTCATTTGGTTTGATTAATTTAAAAGGAAACGGTTTTCCATAGTCCATTTTAATATAATCTTCAGTATTATTTTCTACATGAGCAGACCATACCCAAAAAGCTGAACAAATACCGTCTGCGTCTGCATGATAAAAGCATTTCATTTCTTTACCTCCAATACAACTCTATTTGAGCTTGCCACTTTTCTTGCTAGTTCGGTGGAAGATTGTATCTTTTCTCCACCTATACCAAATATCAACTCTATTCCTAGTTTTTCACACACAGTATATTCAGGAACGTTATCTTCCTTTCTATCTCCACCATTACAAAACCTAAGAGTAAAACCAAGCTCATTGATGTAATATGGAGCAAACTTCTCTAAGGCAGTACAAACAGACATATCAGTAGGTTGTGGCTCATGCTCAGTAAGAAACACATGACTGACATACTTGATTGACTCAAGAATCTCTTTACGTTCTTGTTCAGGCATAAAGATAAAACCCTTTTTGGCTGTTATCCAATTATCATTGTTCAAAATAACCCAAAGCTCAGTACCACAATCTCTAGCTTCTTTAAGCAGACGAATATGCCCTATATGAATAGGGTCAAATCCACCAGACACGATAGAAATGATAGGCCATCCCATTATTTTCTCTTTTCAAAAAACACATGAGGACAATGTGCCTCTTCTCTACAGATATATTTAGTAAAGGTTTTAAGCTGGCTAGGAAATTCTTCTTCTCCTTCACACCATCTTGGTCTAAACCCATGAGAATAAAGGTTCTCTAGAAGACCATACATAGCATCTAACTTATCATTGAACACTACTGGATGTAATTCAATGAACAGATGACTTCCTATTAACATTTCATGAAGAGTCTTTTGCGCTCCTGAAATAACTTCTATCTCGTAACCTTCTACATCCATTCTAATAAGTTCAGGAATAGGAATTTGATTTGTGTCTCTAAAGTCATCAAGATTCCACTGTTCAACAACAATGTCTTCTGTATACCAACCATTAAACCAATCTTTATATCCTTGAGAAACCTTCTTATCATCATTTTCCATGAGAGTTCCAGAGTTTGAAAACTTAGCCAACCTCATAGACTTTAGTGTATTTTCAAATCCTATAGCTACTTGATAGGTTTTGATATTATTAATATCATATTCTTTAATGTTAGCCAATAAACAGGAAATGTTTCGTGGTACTGGTTCAATAGCATAAACCATGCCTTCTTTTCCTGCTAATTCAGACTCAATCAGAGCATAGTAGCCTATATTAGCACCAATCTCAAGGATGTTTGTACCATAGCCGACTATCCTTTTCATAAAGGAAGTACAACGAGGTTCATGATACCCTTTAAGAAGAAGCTCTTCAGAAATTCCTTCATCATCATTAAGGACAAGCATTTCTCTATCACCAGCCAATTTAGCTTTTATCATTGTTCTCCTTTCCAGGCTTTTGCATGAATTATGCCAACAGCAATCTTGTTCGATACTTCAATTTTATCAAACCCTGCCTCTAAAAGCAAGGTTTCTAGGCTAGAAACATTAAATGCCCATCTGTGTTCTTGTTCAAAACAATCATCTAGACCATCTTTGACAAGACTACCACCAAACAATCTTCTAAAAGCTTCAGTATAGTCCTTCTTATAAAGGGTGTAAATATGGTCAAAATCTGGAACGGTTAGATGCACATATCCTCCTGGATTCAAAGCATTATACCAATCCTTCAATGCTATAGGAATTTCCCAAGGACGAAGATGTTCCAAAACCATAGAGGCTAACAGCATATCAAACTTACCAAGAGAAGAAATATTGGTAGCATTACATACATAATCGCATCCAGGTCTTATATCACAAGTTTCCCAGCCCGATTTTTTGGTTTCTGCACCTATGTCTAATCTTCTAATTCCAGGCATAGTGCATATATCCCCCATGCTCTTCTGTGTGATTAAAATAGATATGTAACCAATCAACTATCTCCAACGTTTGTTCTCTTGGTTGAAGCCAATAATGGTTCTCCATAACTAGTTTATTGACCTTAGTTAAATCTATTCCAGACAAGATATCATATTCACACCCTTCTGTATCCAACTTAATACAGAAGTCATCAAAAATATTCAAAGAACTAGCTGGGATAGTTTTCACTTTGAGAGTTTTTGATAGTCCACGATTATACTTGCTACAGTTTCCATAGTTATTCTCGTCAACAAAAAGCTCTATCTCTCCAAGTTTATCGGTGATAGCTACATTATGAGTTTTCACATGAGTCTCTAAGTTGTTTAAGATAACATTCTGTTGAAGCAAGGCAAAGCTACTAGGGATAGGCTCAAACGCAGAAACAATAGCTCCCTTAGAGGCAGCATAACAAGTAAAAGCACCGATATGAGCGCCGATATCAAACCAAAGCTCTCCTGACTTTACATCAAACCATCTAGTATTCAATCCACCACATGCTTCTTTAATGATGTTCCAATCAGTTGTGTTGAGACGATAATTGAATTTTAATCCGTTATATTCTACTTCTGACATAGAAAAGCCTCCAGACGCTTAATAGCTACAGCATTTTTAATATGACACCTATCCTCTTTAAAATCGTTCTCAGGCCAAGAAAATATATCATCAGGAAGCTCTTCATATCCAGATTTCCAAATGTCAATAAACCTAATTTCTGCATCATGACATTCATTCTCTAGAGCAAAGTTAAATCCGTCAGTAATTTGCTGTCTAGTTTTTTGACTGGCGTAGAAGTCAAAATCGTAAAAGTTATCTTGATATCCTTGAGGCGGCACAGCCATAATTCCTATATCAAAATCTGAAAAAGTAGACACAGCTTTTACATAGTTATCCACAGTATCATCAATTAGTCTTCCAATAGCTTTTCCAAGAGCCATGTGTTTTCTGTAGATATGCATACGACAGTCTATTTCTCCAAATAAAAACCAGTATATATCTGTAGTATTACTAATTTTTGGTTTCAGAATATCCAATTTTTTCCAAAGATTATGGGCTGTCCAAGCATCCATCCAATGACATTTTACGCCTTTGGCTCCTTCAAAAGTTAGGGAATGACTATCTCCAATTATGTTCAACATAGATTAAACTCATGTGCTAGTGTACATATTAGCTTTTTAACTTTGTCTGTTTTAGCACACTCCTTAGCATAATCACTTTGTAAATCACTAAAGGCATCCATTAGATACTGAACAACCTCGTCATCAGAGTATTCATCTAATGAATGTCTATCTCCCCACTCAAGTCCTAACCAATTGGAGATTGTGCTTTTTTGTTGTGGAGTCATACTGCCTTCTCCTTAGTAGTGAGCCATTTTCTTTGATAGACACCACCATTATGAATCTGCTCGGCTGTAGTATCTCTACGCTCTCTAGTAGCCATGCCTTTATGCCATACCTTAGATTTAGGAGAAATGACTACTTTAAGTCCTTCTTTTTGAATACGATTATTCATATCCCAATCCTCATAACCACCAATACCTATGAAGGACTCATCAAATAGACCAATTCTAAATAGAGTACCACGACGAATTATATAGGCTTGTTCCTGACCTTCAAATAATTCGTATGAATTTGGTCCACCATCTCTAGTATTGAAAGAGCAAACTTTACCAATTTCAGGATGCTCTTGTAACGTAGCTATAATCTCTTTAAGCCACGGCTCTCTAAACTCCATATCAGGGTGAATCCATCCTATATAATCGCATTCTTGACGAGACATAAGAGTAGAAAAGCCGTGATTCATTGTCTTAGTGAGAGAGGCTAAATTATCCCAACATTCAATTGTAACACTATAGAGATTAGGATTAACTATTAATTCTACCCAATCTCTAAGTAACTTAACTGAGCCATCAGTTGAACCCATATCAATAATATGTAGAGCTACAGGATAATCCAAGGTAGCCTCAAATGATGGAAGCATTTTTTCTAGGTTCTCAGAATCATTATATGTTATAAGTAACAGACCAACATTATTAGCACCCATCTTATACCTCGGAATCTCTCTTATTTGAAAAGGGGTTACATCGCTGAACATTTGTTCAAGTACACCCTGAACTACTTTTGGATGCTCCCCCTTAAAGTTTTGACATACACTTATTCTATCACTAATAATAGTTGATGGATTTACACCGTTGTACCATGTTGGTCTACCATCTATCTCAACATACAACTGCCATCTTTTGAAAACCTCTTCTTGCCCTCTACAATATCCATAGTGAAAATATTTTATATCATGAGCTTTAAAAGTACGTCCAGTAGTTCTAGGAACTTCATGCACTCCTTTAACCCATGAAAAACTATCAGTTCTCATAAGAATTCCTTTTGGCTCTATATATTGATATAGCCAAGGATAAACCATAAAGTGATAAAAAGCAACTTCTATTGTGCTATACTTTTCGTCTTTAGTAAGAGCATGAAGTTGGTCAATATCTTTTTCATGCAATACTTCATCAGCATCTAATCGAAGAACCCATTCACTTTCTGTGTTTATTCTAGCTAACTCTCTTGCCGTAGAGAAATTGAAATTTTTATCTTCGCCTCTAGGCATATCAATAATCTTAGCACCATGAGTGGCTTGAAAAACCTCCATCTGGCTTCTATTAGGACACTCACCAGGAGCAGTATCTATAAATATCAATTCGTCACACAGAGGAATAACCGATTCTACAGCCGCTATAAAAAATGGCTCATAGTATGGGCCGACAATCATGTTAAGTGTTATACACAATGGCCTTCTCCTATTTTTCATATCGTTTTATCATTTCGTAAAAATTGGAAGTACAAGTCTCCCATGTAGTCTGCTTAGTATTCATAGTTGAAACAACAGCATTGTCATAATGTGCTTTATCTGTAGCCAAACAAAACATTTCGTACATTAATGCAGGCTCGTCAATATTTGCCATATGCAAGTCTTTTTCTTGACCATAAGAGAATCCGCAAGCAGGCATTGGTCCAAATCCACACACAGGAATCTTAATAGCTCCAGGAATCTCATTAAGTGCGCTCCAACCTGTAACAATTGTCGGCATTCCTGTAGCTACGGCATTTCTTGGAGGAAAAGCAAAACCTTCTCCACGACTAGGATACACGAAAGCATCACAGTAATAGAACAACTTTCTAAGTTCATCTTCTGATAATGTCTTCTCTATTAAGCGAATTCTACTATCACCTTGAATCATACTTCTAACTTGATTAGGAAGAAATCTCTCCCTTGTCTTTATGACAAATTCTACATTTTCATCCATGAAAGCATCTTTGAAACACCTTACCGCAGATTCAATATTCTTTCTATGCTCAAGTTTTCCTACAGTAAGAAATCTGAACGGTCTTCCTTCTGGAAACTCTCTTTTCATAGGAGCGTAAAAAGCTGAATCAACTCCTAAAGTAAGAAGAGAAACAGGAACTTTGACACCACTATTTTTAAACATATCCAGGACAAATTGACTAGGTGCAATCACGGGAAGTCTTAGTGAGTTCAACTTGTTCGCCCACACATCAGGACATTTGTGTGCTTCATACATAGTCAAGATAGCTGCGTTCTTATGTATCATGCCAAAATCATAAACAGGATACATGACAATTAGCTCGAAATCAGGCTTATTTGGCTCCATAAGCTCAATTGTCCTGGGCTTCAAAGTTTCTTTTCTATACCAAATTTTTACAGGGTTCAGCCATACATTATGTCCTAATTTGTCCAGGGCTAAAACTAGGTTCTGAGTTATCTCCCCATAGCCATCCCTAGCGTCCGATGCTCCTGTAACTTTGATGTTCAATTATTTGTTTTCCTCTGGATATACTGGAGGTTGTCCTTTTATGTAACCACAGTTTTTACACAAAGCGCCCTGACTAGTTCCAAGCCAATTAGTACAACCACACTTAGGGCATTTATCTTCTTGTTCTTTCTTAGCCATTATCTTCTCCAATCTTCAAATGCTGTTCTTAGAAAATATCTATGTCGTTCATTCTCCCAATACAATACAGGGATATTATTCTCTTTTGCACATTCAATTTCGCCTATGGTGCCATCACTATATCTCCACATACCCTCTACAACAATGAACTTGCAGGCTTTGACTATGGCTAAATCGCCTTTGAGCCAAACCCAATCAGGAAGTCCGTAAGCACCATTCATAAACTCCGTGTTCAAATGGGGAACTATTGGAACCCATCCATATGCCCAAAGAAGAACACCTATGTCTTCTGCTTTACGAATATTCTGCTTTACTATATAGTGAGTCTCTGCTCTGTATGGACCAGCCACATAAACTAGATTAACCCACTTCTCTAAATCATAAGACGGCTCAATCCATTTGTCATTTAACATTTATTCTTCTTCCCTTATAAAGTCTTTTACTACAATGTTCCGCATAAGCCGAGGTATCTCCATGAAACCTATATCTCAGACTAAATTTCCACCACGCAGCAAGAGCTTTAAAACAAACAATATTGACAAGACTATTAGGATTCCACTTAGGATTGCAAAGCAGTCTATACCAAACTATAGCCAGTATCCACCATAGATGCAGTCCTACATCTTTTCTTACAAATGTAACGTCTCTTTGAAAGTCTTCTACACCAAGAATTCTTATAGGCCAAGGCATAGGACTAGACTCTTTTAGCAATAGACAATGGATATGTTGTGGCCTGTACTTAGACCCTTCCCATTTGAAAATCAATGGGTCTATTCTCTGCTTCATACTTTTCTCCAGTTAAACTCTAATTGTTTCCATCTGGCTAAGAGAGGAATACTTACCAGCTTTCTTTGCCCATTCAGCATCCTTAGCTCCACGCCATACTTGGCACTTAGTATATCTATCATCCTGACAATGAGACGGCTCTATGGTATAGTTTGGAAAGTTACTCATTCCAATCTCAAACTGCTCATAGACAATCCCACAAATTACGACATACTCATCTCTAGTTGATTTATGATACACTTCTTTACATGCTGGGCAAATCACATTAGGCTTTTTCATTCTTTCTCCCACAAGGATTCTTCTGTTCATAAGTATCTGCTTCCTCATCATAGATGTATTTTCCACCACAAAGAAACATCACTTCTTTTTTCTTAGCCCAAAACTGCGGAGCGCCAGCACCCCACAGTTCTTTTTTCCAAGAAACTCTAGTCTCTCCACACTTAGGACACTTCATTATTTCTTCTCCACTCCAACCCAATGATTGAACATAGCAATCATTTTATCAGCAGCATCTCTAATTACTAGACAGCCCTGAAACATATCCCAAGACTCGCCCTCTTCAATCACAACATTATCATGAACATCTGAGTTTACATGAACAATAACCATTTTAACTCCTTTATCCGCACTCTTCATAGCCACAGTTGTTGCAAACTTTGCAACCACTCTCGCCTATCATACCATATGAACCACAGTTGTAGCAATACCCATAAACAGGCGCTTCTTCTTTCTCTTCTACAGGCTCGTTCTCTTCATAATACTCGTCACCATTCTCTAAGAAAGCATCAAAATCAAGGTCAGCCATATCTAATGCTTCTTCAAATGTAAAGCCTAGAAGGTGAGACATAAGCTTCGGTAGGCTACAGAAGGATTGCTTATTATACCAGAAAATAGTATCTCCATATACTTTATTGCCTTGGCGAATGATAGACTCCAATGGCACATCATACTTCAAAAGCAAACTAATGATTCTTCCAGACCACTCTGCTAATGCAGCTTCGGTAGGAGTAGACAAATGCCCAAGTCTAATAAAGACTTCAACCGGCTCTGAATGATACTCACTATAATTGATGGTGATGTAAATCTTTCCTCTTCCAGTATCAACCTTATGAGTAACCCCTATAGCTACTGGACCACGCTGCCTTAATTTAGGCTTGGTTCTTACAATCTCTAATACCTCTTGAAGTTTTTCATATTCAGCTTTTGGAATGTAATCAGTAGCATCTACTACTATAGGCTCAACTTTTATAATGCCACCATCAGGAATCTTGTTCAAAGGCTGACACTCCTTACTACCATCACGATAAATGGTAATACCTTTTAAGCCTAGTTTCCAGGCTTCTAAATAGATATCATACACATCATCTACTGTAGCGTCATTGGAAAGATTGATTGTTTTACTAATAGAGTTATCAACGTGCTTCTGAAAAGCAGCCTGCATAGCAAGATGCCAATTGAAATGAATCTCATTAGCTGTCTTCATATAGTCTGGTTTTCCTGCTACATGCTCATTCCAATTATCCTCATATGCCCAATGAGTTTCATCATATTCTAAGTCTACTAACTTATGATGAGTCTTCCAACTAAAGACAGGCTCAATACCTGAAGAAACTCCAGCAATTCTCGACAAAGTTCCGGTAGGAGCTACTGTAAGAAGCGTAGCATTTCTTCTGTTGTTGCCTAATTTAGCTAGTGGGAAATCTTCTTTTTCCGTTCCTAATTGTTCTGAAGCACCATCAGCATGAAAGTAAACAAACTCCATTAACTTATCAGCTAAATCAAGAGCTTCTTGACTATCATAAGGAATCTGCATCTTAATAAGACAATCAGCCCAGCCCATAATTCCTAGACCAATCTTACGACTTTCCTTGCTGGCCTTATCAATCTCGGGAAGAGGGAAAGGATTAACATCAATTACATCATCAAGAAAACGTACCATTGTAGGAATATCTTTTTCTAGAGCATCCCAATCAAAGCTATATACTCCACCCTCTCTTGAATCTGTAATACTACATGGCTTATTGATATAGGCCATTAAGTTAATACTGCCTAAATTACAACTCTCATAAGGTCTTAGAGGAATTTCTCCACAAGGATTTGATGCTTCTATTTCTTCATCTAATGGATGTGATTTATTGATGGTGTCAAGAAAAAGCAATCCTGGGTCGCCAGTTTTCCATGCGTGTTCTACTATTTTATGCCATAAGTCTCTTGCAGGAAGCCAGTTTTTTGTTAGCCCATCAGAAGGAGAAACCAATTTCCATGATTTACCTTCTTTTACTGCTTCCATAAACTCATCAGTAATTCCAACAGAGATATTGAAGTTAGAAAATCCACCAGCATCTTTCATAGAAATAAACTCTTCTATGTCAGGATGCCATACAGGAAGTACGGCTATTGCTGCGCCTCTTCTAGTTCCACCTTGAGCTACAGTATCAATCATAGAATCAAATGCTTGCATAAAAGACACAGGACCACTAGCTTTATGACCTGTAGATTTTACTATTGCACCTTTCTCTCTCAAGCGCCCAAAGCTATACCCTACTCCACCACCAGCCTTCATAATCAAAGCAGATTGCTTTACTGCTTCAAAAATTCCTGGCATAGAATCCTCTACTGGCAACACAAAACAAGCAGAGAAACATCCTGGTTTTGATTTACCAGCATTAATAAGTGTGGGAGTATTGGGGAGAAATTTATTCTCATCCATTAGCTCAAAGAACTTATCTCTCCAGTCATCCATATCATAATTTTCAGCCTGGGCTACTGCTTCTGCGACTCTGGCATAAATATCCATTGGGTCAGTTTCTACTAGGCTACCAGCTTCATCACGAAGGTAATAACGGTCTTCTAGAAGTTTTTGAATGTGAGGAAGCTTGTGAGGCATTAGTTTTCTTCTTTCTCAGTCTCTTCGTCAACTAGGCATTGTAAAGAAGCAGAACCCATAGACAAACCAGTGGTTCTAAAAGTCTTCGAATAATCAGCAAGCCCTTTAGTCATACCAAACATTCCACCATTAGACTGCTTATAGTTTACTGTAGTATTGAATCCATAATTGCCGCCAACAGCATAGGAATCAATATTAGCACCCAAGAAAACAAAATCCCATCCATCAACCTTGTAGCTATCAATCAATGCCTTTACTGAACGAAGAGTATATTCTTTAGACGAATTCTCTTGCCCATCAGTCATAACAACAAACATCGTTTTAGTTTTATGTGGCCTTGCCGCTTGATGAATTGTCTTACCGATAGCATCATGAAGAGCAGTCATACCAGTAGGAGTATAAGTTTCTCTTGTAAGAGGCTTTACCTTTTCAAGTGGAGCATACTCATACAGCGGTCTAAATTCAGTATCGAACTTGGTTAAAGTAACCCAAGTCTTTCCTTCTTCTTTACGTTGCCCATCAATAAACTCATTGATAGCAGAGATAGTAGAGTCTCTAACTACCTCCATAGAACCACTTTCATCAAGCACAATAACAATGTGTAGGTCTTCGTTGTCTACCTTCTGCCCACACTCAGGACAATACTTACTCATTTTCATACTTTCCTTTCAGTTGTTCTAAGAGCTTGCGCTCTTTTTCTTCTTTATTCTTTTGCTTCGTTGCTAGTCGTTTTTCTTGGGCTTCTTTATTCCTACGCTCTTTTTCTTTTTTGTGTTCTAGGTCTTCTTTAATTTTGTTCTTAATAGACTCTATCCTGATAGAGATAGGAACTACGTCTTTTACTAAAATAGTAGGAAACAACCCTGTAGGCCAAGTAGTAATTTTGTAAAGATTATGTTGTAAATACTCTAATTCTTCATCAGTTACTTCTTCCCAATCAGTAATTGAGTCTAAAAGAATGGTTGTATTCCAAGGGTCTACATATTCTGTGCCTAGTATAATTTTAACTTCTGGCATTTTAAGTATCCTTTTTATACAGGTGTGTTCCTATGAAATTTATACTAGCAAACTCTCCGAAAAGCTCTGTTGCTTTTCTATTATAAGTTAAGGCCGCTTCCTCTTCAGAAGAAAAGTATCCTAAATGAAAATTCTTCATTTGAAATCCTATAGACGCTTTCCATCTATTACCAACTCTAGACACTCCTTTATAACTAGAAGAGCCATACACAGCTTTTTTGTTTTGTTGGTTCTGAGAATAATCTGCAAATCTAAGGTTTTCTTTGCGATTATCAACACCATTACCGTTAATATGGTCAACTTGCTGACCTTTTTTAGAAGATAGAATAACTTGATGCATCTGTCTAGTAGTTCTTTTACCATTTTTATAAATGTGTGTTTGTGCGTAGTAAGTATTTCTATCTTTTATAGCACACCATTTATACTTAGAGACTAATTCGTAGTCTTCATCATCTATAATAGCTACTTGATTCTGCGTTAAAAGTATTTCTATCATATATCCTTCTTATATAAATGCTGACCGATAAATCTGGCATCCATCCATGAATGAAAACCAGAAGCCATTACTTCTTCAGCAAAACCGTAGTCTTCTCCACCGTGATGCCACTTATAGGTACAGGTATTAAAGACAGGAGCCGCCATTAAAGATACAGCAAAAACAGTGTCTACTTCATACAAGCCAGTCTGCGGATAAAATTGTGCATATGGTTTTCTTCTTCTGAAACCATCCCCAATTTTTGTTACACAATTAGGTATTCCATTAGGAGGAACTAAGTCTACCCACGGACCAACGATGTCTTTCTTATCCTTGATAAGACTTTTAAGAGTTCCATCAGGAAGGAGAATATCTGAGTCATAAGAGAAATAGTAATCAGGCTGAATTTCACGCAGCTTATCAAAGATACGATTTCTAAGTACAACAAGCGAATAATAACGCTCAGACTCTCTACCACCAAACGCCCTAACATCATTACAATCAATAACGGTGAGACTGTTAAACTTTTGACCGTACTTTGTAATGATATCAAGAGTGTTATCGTCTCCTTCAGTGTACGCAAACACTAAGTCTGTGTTTTTAAGTGCGAGTTTTTGGTCAAAAATACATTGAAACCATCTAGGCAAACTCCACTCCCTATTGTATATAGGGCAACCAATGACTAATCTCATTCTTCGTCTCCATACTCATATAAATCAAGTTCTTTTTGAGCAAAAATAACACTAACTACATTAGCAGATATAGGAATAATCTGCACAATCTCAGTTTCAGGAACCTGCAAAAATCTAGCTGCTGTTCCTAACACTTTGCGTTCTTTCTGTTCAAGAAGAAAATCAATTTCTTGTCTTTTGAACGCTCCACTACAAGCGGGCTTATCTCCAGGAAGACGCTCAAAGCCCTTGTTGTCAATAAAAGGAAGCCTCACTAAATCTCCTTTCGAAGTGTCAAATGCATTAACGCTACATAGTCCATAACAGCATCAAGAAACCAATAGATACACTCTAGTTCTATGTCTTCTTTGCTCTTACTCATTTCTCAAATCTCCAAACAACCTCTCAAGCACACCTGTAGCTTTACCCTTTGCTCTGATAACCAAATAATCATCATCGGAGAGAATCTTTTTCAACTTCTCCACCAGAGACACAAATATCATAAGTTCATTGGTAACATTCGGGTCAGGCATTCCACCTTCGACTTCTTCTATCTTAACGAAACGAAAAACGCGCTCCGCTTGAATCTTGAGCATCTGCTGAACAATACCTATTATACCTTCTCCTGTCGTAGTGTCAATCTCTTCAAGAGCCTTGAGAGCGCATGTTTCACTGTTTATATCGCAGTACGGGCATTCCTTACGGAGATAGCATGTACGGCAGCGTAGAAAGCTTATAGTAGGCTTCCCAGGTCGCCAAAGCTCGACTTCATCAGACTCGTCTAGTACCTCTATATCAGTAGCTTCAATCTTTTCTTCTTCTTTCATCTAACCTCCATATAGTCTTGATATTTTTTCCAAGCTATACAATTCATTTTAGCAAGTTCTTTCCAGTTTCCTCTTTTTATACCATTCAAGTCTAAGGTATATCCTTCTTCTATAAGTCTTCTAGCAAAAGCACTTGCTGTAAATCCTTCTCGATAAACTCTCATCTTATTGCTTCTATCAAAATGAGAAATCCATCCTGCTCTACCACGCATCCAAGTTCCACTACTCAAGCTGTCAAAAAAAGGAAGCTCACAGTTAACACCATGAATTATGCTTCCTTGCTCTTTCAATTTTAAGAGTTTGCTCTTCATAAAAGGTTTTGTTAAAGCAGTTACCGGAACTGCTACCGCAGGAGCAACCGTGAGATTATAGTACCACGGAATTATATCTACTGCACAATCCTCATCAAGCATCACTCTGTCTTCAGTATAAAGTTCAATAG
>Ga0265297_10008509_pt1 | contig 13647 bp, 14 predicted proteins | sample Munlanlwell13791_FD_192502 | JGI IMG/M metagenome (GOLD analysis project Ga0265297, IMG submission 192502) | Leachate microbial communities from a municipal landfill in Southern Ontario, Canada - Leachate well 137-91 | ecosystem: Engineered > Solid waste > Landfill > Unclassified | place... | reverse complement strand
AAGAACGCACTCTTCCGGCTCCTACGCCGACAAACATTTCTACGAATTCCGAGCCGGACATGGAAATAAAAGGAAGCTTGGTTTCTGTGGCGATTGCTTTAGCAAGGTAGGTTTTGCCGCATCCCGGGGGGCCGAGCATAAGTATGCCTTTTAAAATCTTTCCTCCGATACGCTGGAGGCTTACCCGGTCGATGATCAGCTTAACTACTTCCAGGGCCTCTTCTTTAGCTTCATCCATGCCGACGACATCGTCCCAGGTGATGCCTACGTCTTTGCCGGAGACGGATTTCTTGCTGGTTTGGGAAAAAGATGAAGCGCCGCGTTTAAAATAGAGCCAGTACATCAGATAGGTGTACACAAAACCGAAAATAAGGGCCATAATGATTTGCAGGTATAGCTGCAGGGGGATCATGGCCAGCTGGGATTGTCTTAGATAAGATTCGGATTCATTCCAGGCGCGCAGGCCGATAATAATAAAGAAGACCAGGGATATGGCCAGGGCGGTTAAAAAGGTAAAAAGGAGAACTTTCAACCAGTGCAGTTTTACCAGGAACTTGATTTTCTTCCAGTTCATAATTTCTCCTATTGTTGGCCGCAGGCGCCTGAATTTCAACATATAGAAAATAACATATCCGTCCTTTTAAGTCAAATCTTTTTTAATGAGCGCTTGATTTACGAGCACATAAGCGCGAGTAAAACAATGCGCGAATTAATCCCATCGAATGTATCAAAATTTTCCACAAATTTTGATACATTTTATGAGATGGAACAGGGGTTAACATGATTTCCTTGACTTGATAATTTTTGCGTGTATAATTATAAAGTTGTTTTAAATTTCTTAAACTTAACACCCTTTGCGGGCTATACCCGGCCCGAAAGGAAGCGGCCTGTGGGTAAAGGAGAATGAAAATGGCAAAGATTAAAAAGGTTTTAGCGCGGGAGATCCTGGATTCACGCGGGAACCCCACGGTTGAAGTGGACTGTATTCTGGCAAATGGCATATTAGGGCGCGCTGCGGTTCCTTCGGGAGCTTCTACCGGAGACAACGAAGCTTTAGAGTTAAGGGACGGTGACAAAGGGAGGTATTTAGGCAAAGGGGTATTAAAAGCAGTCGCCAATGTCAACACTTTAATTAATTCCGCTATTTGCGGCAAAACGGCGGATTTCGCCAAGATCGATAAGCTGTTAATCAAGCTGGATGGTACAGAATTCAAGTCTAAACTTGGCGCCAATGCTATTCTGGGAGTTTCCATGGCAGTGGCTAAAGCAGCCGCGCTTTCCAAGAAACAGCCGCTTTATAAGTTTCTAGGAGGAGATAAAGCAAGAATATTGCCCATACCTTTAATGAATATTTTGAACGGCGGCATGCACGCCGATAATAACCTGAATATACAGGAATTCATGATTATGCCGCAAGGCGCCCCTTCTTTTTCGCAAGGGCTGCGCGCGGCTGATGAGGTTTTTCATAATTTAAAATCAATTTTAAAGTCCAAAAAGCTTTCTACTTCCGTAGGGGATGAGGGAGGGTTTGCTCCCAACCTTAATTCTAACGAAGAGGCCTTAAGCTTGATTATCCAGGCGATTGAAAAAGCAGGTTATGTTCCGGGCAAAGATATTTCTCTGGCATTAGATTGCGCTGCCAGTTCTTTTTGTAAAGACGGCAAGTATACTTTTGAGGGTTCAGAAAAGACCTCAACGGATTTAATAGCCATATATGAAGGGTGGCTTAGCCGTTATCCTATCCTGTCAATTGAAGACGGGCTTTCTGAACATGACTGGAGTGGTTGGAGCCAGATGACCGCAAGGATAGGGGGTAAGGTCCAGTTGGTGGGGGATGATATTTTTGTTACCAACCCCAAGATATTCAAAAAAGGGATTGCAGAAAAAATAGCTAATGCTATACTGATTAAAGTCAATCAGATTGGCTCGCTCTCAGAGACTCTTGAGGCTATTGCTATCGCCAAAAAGAATAAATATAACGCCATAATTTCTCACCGCTCCGGGGAAACAGAAGATACTACCATCGCGCATCTGGCGGTGGCAAGCGGCGTGGGCCAGATCAAGACCGGTTCTTTATCCCGCACCGATAGGATCTGTAAATACAACGAACTTTTGAGGATTGAAGAAGAGTTAGGTAAAAGAGCGGTTTATGCGGGGAGATCCTGGAAAAAGTAGATGTTTTTTACGTTAAGAAAGGCCTTCTGGCTCTTTGGTTTTACGGTTTTACTTTTAGTTTTATTCCTGCCGGGGTATATAAAACTGCAGGGGTTAAGAGCCAAAAACCGCCAGTTAGAAGTGAGTTTTCGTAAAATGGCCGTTGAAAATTATCTTTTGCAGGAAGAGCTTAAGCGGCTTGAGAATGATCCGGTTTATCAGGAAAAGATGGCCCGGGATAAAATGGGGGTAGTCAGAAAAGGCGAGATCCCCATTAAGATTTTTTCTGATAAGAAAAGATAAATTAATCCTTGCTCGTTTCGCTCGCAAGGACTTCGCTGGGTAAAAGATTCGTGGAACTTAGATTCGCGGGGTGGAGCAGCCTGGTAGCTCGCAAGGCTCATAACCTTGAGGTCATCCGTTCAAATCGGGTCCCCGCAATTAAGCACTGAGATGGGCCGGCGATATTTAGCCGGCCCATTTAACTTTCCTTGTCATACCGGCACCTTGCCCAAAATGATGGGCAAGTGTCCCCTTTTGGGGAATTGGCAAGCGCGCGTATATCGCGCAAAACTCTATGAGCGTAAACGGGATGGAGCCTGGATAAACAGGAGAGATCATGGAATCAGGAATGAGAAAAAAACAGTTAACAGCTATTTGTATAGTTGCCGGTTTATTATTTTTTTCTCTGCAGGATGCTTTCGCCAAAAATAAACCCGCTATTTATTTTAATATAACCAATAATATTATTCTTACAAGCGAAGGGGAATTTTCAAGAGTATCCGGAGATTTTAATAAGCCTTCTTTTACTATTGACTCCGGCAGTGGCGAGTTTTCAAAACCGACAGGAGATTTCGGCAAGCCTTCCTTCTCTGTGGCTAACCAAACGGGAGAGTTTTCAAAACCGACAGGAGATTTCGGCAAGCCTTCGTTTTCTATTTCCAACAACGGGGAATTCTCAAGGAATTCTTTCAGTATTGCCGGTAATATGGGGGAGTTCTCAAGCCCGTCATTTTCTATTTCCAACAACGGGGAATTTTCAAACTTTTCGCTTTCTTTGGTCAATTAAGCAGGAAGAATTAAGTTGACTTCAGTTTAAAAAGTCAGATAATATATTTCATTCTGGCTATTATAAATTACGATGAATTTTTTCCGGGGAGTGTCCCCTGTAAATTGTTTTAAGGAAATTTCAGTGAGAAATATATTACCGTTTTTATGCCTCAACCTGCTTATCGGTTTTTCTTTCTGCTACGCCGGACAGGTAAAAAGTTACCTGCGCAGCGATGGTTCTACCGTCACTTGGCATAAACGCTGTGATTCTAACGGCGAAGCAAGAGAAGACTATTCTTATGAGATAAAGGGGCAGCCTTAGATTAGCTTGGTAAGCAACCAGAGGCTGAAGCGGAATGCAAGAGAGAAGAAGGTATACAAGAGTTCCGGAAAGCTTACAAATAGCTTATGAGATTATCCCCGCAGAGGCAATAAAGGAGTATCTTACAAAGGATATCAGCCAGGGCGGGATAAGATTTCTAACCCATGAATTTATCCCCAAGGACAGCCGCTTAAGGATCAGGATTATCTTCCCAAAGACATTATTATTCAGTTTCGAAGCGTTGGTGAAGTGCATGTGGATCAGGGAGGTGCCTTATTCTGAGGAGTTTGAGGTTGGCGTAGAGTTTATCGACCTGCCACCGGAAATACTCGATTACCTTATAAACTATATAAAGGAATCGCCAAAATCTAATGATGAAGAATATAAATAAAACAGGGTTTCTTGCTTTAAGTTTATTATATCTCGCTGGTATGCCAGACAAAAATATTTTAGCAGAGGAGAAATAATTATCCTTCCGGCTGGGGCTCCAAAACCTCAAAATATAGGCAATAAATAATATCAACCACAAGAGTTATGAGAAATAAACCCAGCTAAAGCAGATGGCCGAGATCTTTTCCTGTCCGTTCTTAATACCGTTATATTTATTGAGCATAATAGTTGGGTCGGCCATGTTCTTAAAGCCTGCGGCGGTTATGGAGTTTCAAAGAAGATTCTATGAAAGGATCAACTGGCGCATTGAGCCAATCTCAATGCCTAAAGAAATACGCAATACTAAATTTATGGGTTTGTTCCTGGTTCTTGTAAGCTCCCTGATAATAATTTATATTCTAAGCCTGCGTTAACCTTATCACAAGGCCTGTTTTCTTTCAGCCATGTAATTGGCTAAGCTAAAGCCAATAGCGGGGCCTTTATAAGTTGACGGTTAAAAAGGAGATAGGTATATTGAAATTTAAATTCAAAAGGATCGCTGTGCGTCTTCTCAGGATGCATAATTCGCCGCGGGAGATTGCTTTGGGAGTTGCTATAGGCGTATTTATCGGCATCTTGCCGGTTTATGGGCTGCACACCGTCCTGGTAATTATCGCCGCTATCTTAGTCCGCTCGGCAAATAAAATCGCCATGTTTTTGGGAACCAGTATATCTTTGCCTCCGACTATCCCTCCGATAACCTGGGCAGGTTATGAAATTGGCAGGCATATTTTAAATAAAGGTTTTGAACCTTTGAGCTGGTCAGTATTTAAGAATATAACATTCCAGAAAATATGTTATTATTATCAACCGCTTTTTTTAGGCAGCGTAATCCTGGGGGTTATATGCGCGGCAATTTTCTACCTGGTTGTTTTTTATATGGCAAATAAATTTATGCTGAGAAGAAGACGTGGCCGAGAAATTTAGCGTAAATATCAGAAAATTCAAAAAAGAGGACAGGGAGCAGCTCAGGACGATCAGCCATGATACTGCTTTTATGGGCCAGCCGGCTACGCTATTTTTTGAAGGCAGAGAGTTGCTTTCTGACGCACTCAGTTTGTATTTTACGGATTATGAACCGGAGGCTTCTTTTGTAGCGGAAGTAAATTCAACGGTCGCCGGGTACCTGACTGGCGCAAAAAATAAGGCTGTTGCGGAAAGTGTTTTTAAGAAGAAAATTATGCCTGGTCTGTTTTGGAAAGCTTTAAAAAGCGGAGTTTTCTTTAATAAAAAGAATATTATCTTTATTTTTAACTGTTTAAGAGCATTCTTCAGGGGAGAACTATCCGATCCTGATTTTACAAAAGAATATCCCGCTACTTTTCATATTAATTTAAGAAAAGAATTCCGCGGTCAAAACATCGGCACGGCTTTAATAGATTCGTATTTAAGTTATCTGGAAGAGAAGAAGGTCCCAGGAGTGCATTTAGCGACAATGTCTCAGGCTGGAGCTGATTTTTTCTCCAAACAGTCTTTTAAATTGCTATATAAAGGGAAAAGGTCGTATTTTAGACATATCTTGCATAAAGATGTGCCGCTTTTTATCTTCGGTAAGAAATTAGGGGCAGGTTTCTCTGCCTTCCTAGTGTAGAGAGTTTTGCTTGAATATGCCTTAGGCTTATGTTAATTTAAACAGTCATGGAAAAACTCTGGCCCTTGCGCTATGCACAAGGGTTTCGCTAGATAAAAACTTAAGGTGCTCAAACTTATTATGGATAGAGATTTGTATAACTTTACAGATAATTTAGGCAGTTTTTATTCGGGCTGCGCGGATAAAATCAAGAGTCTGTATTTTCCCCTATGCAATGATAGTATTATGTCGTCTATTACTCCTGATCTACATGGAGATATTAAAAGCGGGCAGAATTCTTTTCTTTTGTCTCCGGTTTCACGTATTGATTTATCCAATTTGCGTTCTTCGCGCAACTTCTGGATTTATATTAATCCGCATAAAATCTGGTCAGCTGCCGGTGTTTCCAAAGATTCCAAGCAGATAAGCAGGGATAAGTTTAGGTTAGAGGCAGGCTTGCTTTGGCATAAAATAACCCGTCAAAGTAAAGCAATGGGCATTAGTGCGGAGATCCTTTCTTTTGTCCCGTCTACGGGGGAACCGGTTGAGATAATGCAGGTTAAGCTTACTAATATTTCCCGTAAATCGGTAAGCTTTATCCCCACGGTTGCTATTCCGATGTATAGCCGCGGCGCAAATAATATACGCGATCATCGCCATGTAACCAGCCTCCTGCAGCGGGTTATCCTGCATAAATTCGGGGTAATCTCTAAACCGACATTGATTTTTGATGAATCCGGGCATCGGCCGAATAAAGACAGTTATTTTGTTTTGAGTTGGGATGAAAAGCTGTCTCCTCCCGAGAGGATCTATCCGACTCAGGAAGGGTTTTGCGGCGATTCAGGAGACCTCGAGGAGCCGGAAGCGGTATTTAAAAACCTGCCTGAGCAATTAAATAATATACAGGGCAAGGAGGTTATGGGGGGCTTAAGTTTTAAAAGTGTTTCTCTTAAGCCTAAGCAGTCAAAGGTATATACGGTAATTATGGGAGTAACCCGCAAAACCGGGGAAATCACGAAACTAATTACTAAATTTAACCATCCGGATAAGATATTGCATTCTTTGCGGGAAACTAAAATATACTGGAGCAAATTGGGGCAGGGTATAAATATCGAAACACAGGACAGGGATTTTGACAATTGGATGTGCTGGGTCAATGTTCAGCCGGTATTAAGAAGGATTTTCGGTTGTTCTTTCCTGCCGGATTTTGATTATGGTAAAGGCGGCCGCGGATGGCGCGACCTGTGGCAGGATTGCCTGAGTTTGATTCTTAACCAGCCGGAAAAAGTCAGGCCGGCGCTGATTAATAATTTCAACGGGGTAAAAATTGACGGTTCCAATGCCACGATTATCGGTAAATGCCCCGGAGAATTTATTGCTGACCGTAATAATATCAGCCGGGTATGGATGGATCACGGTATCTGGCCGCTTTTAACGCTGGACTTATATATTAATGAGACCGGCGACCTGGATATTTTGTTTGAGCGGGCAACTTATTTTTATAACCATGAAATAAGCCGCGCCGCAGGCATTGATTATAACTGGACTTGCGCTTACGGGAACAAGTTAAAGACCAAAGCCGGAAAGGTGTATTCAGGCTCAATACTGGAGCATCTTTTAGTAGAGAACCTGGTGCAGTTTTATAATGTAGGCAGCCATAACCATATCCGCCTTGAAGGCGCCGACTGGAATGATGGATTGGACATGGCAAAAGAAAACGGAGAAAGCGCAGCCTTTAGCGCGATGTACGCGCAAAACCTGGAAACGCTTGCCGGGCTCCTGCTTAAGGCCGGAAAAGGCAACAAAATAGAGGTAGCCGAAGAGGTCAAGGTTTTGTTTACGAAGGTTAATTATAAAAGTATCTCTTCTAAACGTAAACTTCTGGATAAATATTTTTCTAAAGTATCATTTGCTGTATCCGGGAAAAAAGTTCCTTTAGATGCCGCGCAGACAGCTGAGGATCTTAGAGGTAAGTCCCTGTGGATGAAGCAGCACATACGTTCGACAGAGTGGCTTAAGGAGGGTTTTTTTAACGGTTATTATGATAACCTCAAAAGAAGGATAGAAGGCAAAAGAGGCAATCGTATACAAATGACCCTGACTGCCCAGGTCTTTGCCATAATGTCAGGCATCGCTTCTTCCCGGCAGGTGCGCAAGGTATTGCAAAGCGTAAATAAATATCTGCTTGATAAACAGGCCGGCAGCCCGCGTCTGAATACAGATTTTAAACAAGAGCAGCTTAATTTAGGCAGGGCCTTCTCTTTCTCGTACGGAGAAAAGGAAAACGGGGCGGTCTTTAGCCATATGGCGGTGATGTTTAGTTACGCCTTATATAAGCAGGGGTTTGCCCGGGAAGGCTGGGAAACTTTAAGTTCTCTTTATAGATTGGCATTGAATACTCCCAGGAGCAAAATCTATCCTTGCCTGCCGGAATATTTTAACCTCGAAGGAAGAGGAATGTATTCTTACCTGACCGGTTCAGCCAGCTGGTTTATATTAACTATGCTTAATCAGGTTTTTGGGGTCAGGGGTCAAGACGGAGATTTAATAATTGAACCAAAGTTAAGCGCGGAGCATTTTCACAAAAACAGCAGTATAAGTATAGAGCGCGTATTTGCCGGCAGGAGGATAATGGTAAAGTTCCTGAATCCAGGGAAGCTTGCTTACGGCAAATATAAAATTGTTCAGGCCTGCCTTAATTTAAGTAATCTGCCTATAGATAAGCGCAGTTATTTAATATTTAGCCGCGAAGTGATCCTTGGGCTTCCGGCGCATAAACATAATCTGATAGAAATCCATTTAGGTTAATATTTACTTTACAAGCCGGCAATATATAGATATAATAAAAACTCCTATTGGTCATTTTAGGAAAGGGAAATTTATTATGAAGAGCAAAGTTTTAAAATTCGGTTTACCTAAAGGCAGCCTCCAGGAGTCTACCTTTAAGATGCTTAAAAAGGCCGGTTTTAACGTCAGCCTGCCTAATAGCCGTTCATATTTTCCGTCGGTAGATGATCCGGAGATCCAGGCGGTTCTATTGCGGGCCCAGGAAATGTCGCGTTATATCCAGGATGGCGCACTTGACTGCGGGATTACCGGCAACGACTGGATACTGGAGAATAAATCTGATGTGGTTAGGGTCACGGACTTAACTTATGCCAAGCAGGGCCTGAATAAAGTCAGGTGGGTCCTGGCAGTTCCTGAGGGTTCCGGGATTAAAAACGCAAAGGACTTAAATGGCAAGCGCGTGGCTACGGAGTTGGTAAATGTAACCAAAGAATATTTTAAGAAGAATAAAGTTAAGGTAGAGGTTGAGTTTAGCTGGGGGGCAACGGAGGTCAAGGTCAGCGGCGGATTGGTTGATGCAATAGTGGAGTTGACTGAAACAGGCAGTTCTCTGCGGGCAAATAAATTAATTGAGATTGCCACTCTCTGTGAGTCTACCACCCAGTTGATCGCCAATAAAGATTCTTATAAGGATAGCTGGAAAAGGGCTAAAATGGAGCAGGTTGCCTTGCTTTTACAGGGGGCTATCGCCGCGGAAGAGAAAGTCGGCTTAAAGATGAATGTAAGAAAAGAGAATCTCAAAGCGGTTATAGCCAGGCTTCCGGCGTTAAAGAAGCCTACTATTTCCGGATTGAGCGATGATGGCTGGTTTGCCATCGAGACGATTATTGATGAGAAGGTTGTCAGGGTGCTTATCCCTGTTTTAAAGCAGGCCGGTGCCCAGGGAATTATTGAATATCCGTTGAATAAGGTTATTTTGTAGTTAGAGAAAAGAGGAGAAGTCATGCCTTGTGGAAAGAAAAGAAAACGACAAAAGATTAAAACTCATAAGCGTAAGAAGATGCGTCGTCGTCTTCGCCATCTGAAGAAGAGAGCCTGGGGCGGCAAAGGTTAAGCTTCTCCTTTTCTGTTCACGAAAAGGATTTTACCTTAAGCCTTAAGTCTTTGCGGATAATTTTAGAAGGATACTTTTGAAGTTAAAATATCTTAATAGTTTAGTTTGTCTTTGCCTTTCATTGGCCATGGCGGTGCAAACTGCCCAGGCTTTAGATGTAGATAGAAAAGACACTCAGAGCCTGAGCCATTATATTACGGCCCTTTATTACGAAGACCTTGGCGATATAGATACGGCTATCCAGGAATATCGCAAAGCGCTGCAGATCGACACTCAGAGTTCTCTGCTGCATTTAAACCTGGCTTCAGCTTTCATTAAGAAAAACGATATTCCTTCGGCTATTCTTGAATTAAGGCAATCTATCGATCTTGCCCCTGAGGCCGTAGAGCCGCATGCGATATTAGCGCTGGTTTATACAACGCAGAATAAAGCGGATTTGGCTGCGCAGGAGTATGAACTTGCGCTTAAGAATGCCTCTAAACTTGAACCGGGAAATATTGAAATCTACAAAAGTTTAGGAGCAATCTATTTGCAGCAGGGTAAGTTAAAAGAAGCCGAAGGTATTTTTAAACTGGTTGCCGGGCTGTCTCCGCTTGATGCGCAAACACATTTTTACCTGGGCAGTATCTATTATGAGCTAAAAGATTACGCTCTCGTAGAAACAGAGCTTAAGGCCGCGATAAAATTAAAGCCCGATTATCATGAAGCCTTGAATTTCCTCGGCTATTTTTACCTGGAGCAGGATAAAAATATTGATAAAGCCGGTTTGATGATCAGGAAAGCTTTAGGTTTTGACCCGGAAAACGGCGCTTATATTGACAGCCTGGGTTGGTTCTATTTTAAAAAAGGCAAGCTTAAAGAAGCGTTAAGCCATTTGGAAAAAGCGGCGTCTTTGTTAAGCGACCCGGTTATATATGAACATCTGGGGGATGTCTTCATGAAGCTGGGCAATCGGGATAACGCAAGGTTAAATTGGGAAAAATCCCTGAAGTTAGATTCCGCTCAGGAACGGGTGAAAGAAAAATTACTCCAATCTTCCGAATAATGGATAACAAACAATTATCAATAAAAGAGTTAGAGTCTAAGGCAAAAGAAACCCGGCGTTTGATTATCGAGATGTTGGCTAAGGCCGGCTCCGGGCATCCCGGGGGGAGCCTTTCTGCGACGGATTTGGTTGTTGCGCTATACTTTAATATTCTGCGATTTAACGCGAAGAACCCGCAATGGCCGGACAGGGACCGTTTTCATATGTCTAAGGGGCATTGCTGCCCGCTCTGGTATGCGGTTTTGGCGCAAACAGGCTATTTTCCAAAAGAAGAATTAATGACCTTGCGGCAATTAGGTTCGAATCTCCAGGGGCACCCTGCCCGCTGTACCCCGGGGGTGGAATCCGCGTCAGGTTCCTTAGGCCAGGGTCTTTCTGTAGGGTTGGGGATGGCTCTGGCGGCAAAAATGGATAAAAAAGATTACCGGGTTTATGTTTTATTGGGCGACGGAGAGACGCAGGAGGGTAATATCTGGGAAGCAGCCATGGCTTGCAGTCATTTTTCCTGCGATAATCTCTGCGCTATCTTGGATTTTAACGGCTGCCAGATAGATGGAAGATGCGAAGACATTATGGGCCTTGAGCCATTAGCCGCTAAATGGCGGGCATTCGGCTGGCATACAATAGAGATTGACGGCCATGACATGCGGCAGATTTTGTCCGCCTATGAAGAGGCTAAAACAGTAAGATCCAAACCCACAATAATTATCGGCCGCACCGTAAAGGGTAAAGGGGTTTCATTTATGGAAGGCGTAATAGGTTTTCACGGCAAGGCCCCTACTAAAGAAGAGGCGGAAAAAGCTTTGAAGGAGTTAGCGTAATGGCAGAGCAGTTTTATCAAAGGGATATTTATGGCCAGACACTGCTGAAGCTGGGCGCATTAGATAAGGATATTGTGGTTTTAGACGCCGACCTTTCCAGCTCTACCAGGACGAATCTTTTTGCTAAAGAATTCCCGGATAGATTCTTTAATTTTGGCGTAGCGGAACAGAATATGATGGCTGCGGCCGCCGGTTTAGCCAGCTGCGGGAAAAAAGTTTTCCTTTCTACTTTCGCTGTGTTCGCCGCCGGGCGCGCCTGGGACCAGATAAGGGTTTCCATAGGTTATAATAATTTTAATGTTAAAATAGTGGCTACTCACGCCGGTATTACCGTAGGGCCGGACGGGGCAAGCCATCAGGCTTTAGAGGATATCGCGCTTATGCGCGTGCTTGCTAATATGAATATTATTGTTCCTTGTGACGGCCCCCAGACAGCTGATGCGGTCACCACCGCGGCAAGAATTCCCGGGCCTTTTTATATCCGTTTAGGCCGTTCAAAAGTCCCCACTATTGAGAATAAAAACGAGTTTCAATTCGGGAAAGCCCAGCTAATTTCTGAAGGCAACGACGTAACTATTATCGCTTGCGGGATAATGGTCGCTGAGGCGCTCTTAGCGGTAAAAAATTTGGCGCAAAAAGGGGTTAAGGCGCGCCTGCTTAATATGCATACTATTTGGCCGCTGGATAAAGAAACCATTCTTAAGGCCGCTAAAGAAACTAAGTTTTTTGTGGTTTGCGAAGAGCATAATGTTATCGGAGGGTTGGCTTCCAGCGTAGGTGAAGTAGTTGCCGAGAATTATCCTAAAAAGGTTATCCACCTTGGCGTGCGTAACCGTTTTGGCCAATCAGGGGAACCGCAAGACCTCTTGAAAGAATATAATCTTACCAGCCTGGATATAGAAAAAGCGGTTTTATCCAACATCTCCTAAGGTTCTAAGCACAAGTCCATGAAGTTTAACTCGCCATTGGTTATTAAGTCTTTTGCCAAATTAAATCTTTATCTGCGTGTTTTAGGCAGGCGCAAAGACAATTTCCATAATCTGGATACTTTGTTTGTCCGTATTGACCTGGTCGATACGATTATCATTAAAGGCCGCAAAGACAGCCTGATCAGGATTAAATGTAATAGCCGGCATGTGCCAAAAGATAAAACCAATCTTTGTTTCCGCGCCGCCGAATTATTAAGGCAGGAGTTTAAGTTAAGTTTTGGCCTGGAGATAGAGATAAAAAAACGTATACCTGTTGGCGCCGGGCTTGGCGGAGGCTCCTCTAACGCCGCCGCTGTCCTTTTGGGGCTGAATAAATACTGGCATCTTAATTTGACCAAAGAAAAGCTGGCAATCCTGGCAGCTAAACTCGGCAGCGACGTCGCTTTCTTTGTCCATGATGTAAAGTTTGCTTTAGGCAGCCAACGGGGAGAAAAAATCAAACCGCTGGTTTCTTTAGAAAAAGTTAAGCTGCGGTTTATTCTGGTTTATCCCGGAGTTAAGGTTTCAACTCCTCTAATTTATCAAGAATTTGACCTTTTTATTTCCGAGTTGACAAGGCGGCCTCCGGATGTTAAAATACTTCTTCCTGAATTGCTTAAAAATGGCTGCCGTATTGATTCAAAATGCCTTTTTAACGATTTAGAAGTTATCACCATAAATCTCTATCCTGTAGTTAAGAAGGTTAAAGATGCGCTTTTGGCGGTAGGATTAGAAAGTGTAATGATGTCCGGAAGCGGGCCAGCGGTATTTGCTGTCTGCGATAGCCGGACACAGGCTCAAGATTTAAGCGACAAGCTGCGCAGGGAACATAAATCTTGGCAAATTTTTCTAAGTTCTGCGATTTAGCCAGCGGTTTGTCTACCTGCCGTAGACAGACAAGGAGGAAAGCGATGGAGATAACAGAAGTTAGGATAGTGCTAAAGGATTCACCGGATAAGAAATTAAGATCATACGCTACAGTTACTTTTGATAATGTTTTTGTGGTAAGGAATATTAAAGTTATAGAAGGCTCTACGGGTTTGTTTATCGCCATGCCTTCTCGTAAAATAAAACATCCTTGCCCGAAGTGCTCTTTTAAGAATGAATTGCGCAGCAAATATTGCAACCAATGCGGGGCTGCTTTGCCGGCTGAGGTTATTCCCCAGCATGTAGAAGATACGTCAATCAGCCAGTCCGAGCATAAGGATATAGCCCATCCCATAACGCAGTCGTTCAGGGAGTATTTGCAGAAAAGAGTCCTTGAGGCCTACGAGCAAGAGAAGGGGAAGATTAAAATTTGAGGCGATTGCTCTGGGACGTCGTCCAATGGTAGGACTCCAGAATTTGGGTCTGGCTATTATGGTTCGAATCCATACGTCCCAATGAA
>Ga0265297_10008508_pt1 | contig 13652 bp, 16 predicted proteins | sample Munlanlwell13791_FD_192502 | JGI IMG/M metagenome (GOLD analysis project Ga0265297, IMG submission 192502) | Leachate microbial communities from a municipal landfill in Southern Ontario, Canada - Leachate well 137-91 | ecosystem: Engineered > Solid waste > Landfill > Unclassified | place... | reverse complement strand
GTATGCCATTTTGGGGTGCCTCTTGCTGGGGAGATTATTGTTGAAATGAGTGACGATCACCGGATCACGCTGGGCGATAAGGAGAGGTGGAAGAAGCATTATCGTTCGGCAAAGCGACAGGCGTATGCCATGTCGTTTGGCTCTTTGGAATACGATAGGAATTTTGACCGGATTAACTGGAAGGTAAAGCGGGCGGATGATCCGTTTCGGTCGATGCCTTGTGATGTTCATGGGGTTCCGGGGTGCGAGGCTCGGTGCTGCGCGGTCTGGAATGAAACCGCATGAAGGCTGACATCATCAAAGAATGCAAGATGCGGCGTCCTCAGTTCCCGGAGGTTCGGAAGGAACGGAAGGTGGTTGTTTGGGAGGATGATCCGGCACTGGCGAAGATGAAGCGCCCGGAGATCGATCCTCCGAAATGCGGGTTTTATGATCCGTGGTCGGTGCTGTCTTCGTGAGCACTTTCCATTCGTCGGAGGGTTGGTGGGAATTTCACGTTTGCTTGGCCCAAACGTGGTCCTCGTAAGCTCACCAACCCTCCCCTCCTTAACAGGGGGATTTGTCAATAAGGGGGCTTTTCTGACAACTACTAGGCAGGCAGTAACCATCAGAAGACAGAAGGAGGCAGATATGTATTTGAAAGTTAAGACTGCGGCGGGATTTATTATGTATGGTCCATGTAGCCAGATCGAGCTTTTGCCACACATTGATTTTCCCGATGTAAACAAGGGTGTGTTTGACTACACGGTCGGAGACGTAAACTTTCTTAAAAAACCAAAAGTAAACATTCAGTTTATCGACAAAGGAGGGCGGAACGAAGTTATCACATACTCCGCTTTCGTGATGAACGAAAACGGAAAGACGATAACAACCATTTAACGGTAACTGCCTGCCTATTGGAGATAAGAATATGTTTATAAGATTTGACGCTTATGGATACCCCAACAAAACACTGATGCTCGGTGATGTTGATTACTTTTCCGTGGAAGACTGGAATAAGGATACAGCGGACGGAACGAACGCTTATGATGGTGCCATATATATGTGCTTTAATTCACCATTGATTCCAACCCATAAAAGGGTTGTCACTGTTCACCTCAAACATACAACGGAAAATCGGGGAAAACGTATTAGCGAGCGCATCATTATAGCATACCCGCCGTTTTTTATTATGAACGACGACGGGAAGGTTATCAAGATATATGAATACGATGACTAGCAATGAAGGCTGAACCGATCCGCAAAACCGATACCTGGGAGGAGCAGTTACAGGAACAGGTGGCCGGGTTTGCGAATGACCCTCTTGGCTTCGTCTGTTTCGTCTTTTCCTGGGGGCAGGGGGCGCTTGAGGGTGAAGAGGGGCCGGATACATGGCAGGCCGATATTTTGGATGCTATCGGCAAGGGGACGCTGACCGTTCATGAGGCGTTGCAGATTGCGGTACGGTCGGGCCACGGTATCGGAAAGACGGCGCTTATTGCCTGGATCATCCTGTGGTTCATGTCAACGCGGCCATTTCCGCAGGTTGTCGTGACGGCCAACACCACGGTCCAGTTGACTACTAAGACATGGCGGGAGCTGGCGAAGTGGCACAAGATGGCGATCAACTGCCACTGGTTCAAATGGACGGCGACGAAGTTTTACCATGTGAATCACCCTGAGGATTGGTTTGCCACGGCTACCCCGTGGAGCAAAGAACGGTCGGAGGCGTTCGCCGGGACGCATGAAAAGTACGTCCTGATGATCTTCGATGAGGCTTCCAACATCCCCGACATGATTTGGGAGGTTGCGGAGGGAGCCATGACCACGGAAGGCGCGATGTGGGTTGCTTTCGGAAACCCGACGCGAAACACGGGCCGGTTCTCTCAATGCTTCAAGCGTTTCCGTCACCGCTGGATTACGCGGGAGGTTGATTCCCGTCAGGCGAAGAAGGCCAACCGCAAGCAGATTCAGCAATGGATTGACGACTACGGGGAGGATTCCGATTTTGTCCGGGTCCGCGTGAAGGGACAGGAGCCGCGTTCGGGGTCGATGCAGTTAATCCCGAATGACATCGTGGAGGTTGCGCTCGGAAAGTCCATGCATGAGCGGGACTATTACCGGATGCCCCGGATCATGGGCGTGGATGTGGCAAGGCAGGGCGACGATAGCTCCTGCATAACGAAGCGGCAGGGAATGGCCTGCTTCACACAGATCAAGTTACGGCTCGATGACAATATGGTTTTGGCGGCAAGGGTGGCGCAGGAGATCAACGAGTGGAAACCCGACAAGGTGTTTGTTGACCAGGGGGCCGGGGTGGGGGTGATAGACCGGCTTCGGCAACTCGGTTACGACGTTGTTGAGGTTCCTTTCGGGTCAACCGCCGACGACGAAAAACATTATGCGAACAAGCGGGCCGAAATGTGGTGCCGGATGCGGGATTGGATCAAGGCGGGCGGTTGCCTTCCGAACGATACCGAATTGCGGGATGATCTTATTGGGCCGGAATACGGATTTCAGGGCGTGGGGGACCGGATCATTTTGGAGCGGAAAGAGGACATGAAGGCTCGTGGGCTGGCCTCTCCCGACTGCGGGGATTCGCTGGCGCTCACTTTTGCCTACCCGGTGGCGATGACGAATGACCGCCCGATTATGCGGCGGCGGGCCGGATATGCCAATGAGTACGATCCGTTTTCCGTTTTGCAGGGGGCAGCATGAGCATCGGGAGAATATTCGGAGATTCCAATATCTTCTATAAGATGGGGTTTACCAACCCGACCGAACTTGCCATTACTGGCGGGCTTCCCGTGGGGTATGAATTTTTCACCAAGGAAGTACCGAAATACTTTGAAACTCCGGAGATGCCGACCATCCCCGAATCCACTACGCCGCAGATCACAGATACCTCGGCGGCAAGGAAGGCGGCAGAAGCGGAACGAAAGGCTGCATTGCTTCGACGCGGAAGAAGTTCAACCATTCTGGCCGGAAATCAGGAAACGCTCGGATTGCCGAACACGAAGAAACCAACCCTTTTAGGGGGAGGATAATGCCGGACAGGGAAGCGAAACCATACCTTGAACTCTGGAAGGAACTTGACGACCAGTTTTTGTCCTGGAAGCAGCAATATCGGGAGATTACCGACTACGTTCTGCCTCGCCGGGGCAAGTATATTGACGACGGCCAGACGGCGGAAGGCGGGGAGAAGCGGCACGCTCAGATTTACGATGGGACGGCAACCAGAGCTATCCGCATGGGGGCATCTGGCTTTCACGGAAGCCTTACCTCCCCGGCCCGCCCGTGGTTCCGGTTCCTTCCCCCCGACATCGGAATGATGAAAACCTCTTCCATCCGGGGATGGCTGCAAACCGTCGAAAAGCTATTCTACACCATTTATGCCCGGTCGAACTTCTATCAGGGCATCCATACGATTTACGAGGAAGAGTTTGGATTTGGGACGGGAAATATTCTGCAAGAGGAAGATCCTGAAAAGCTGGTCCGGTTCTACATTCTGACGGCTGGCGAATACCGGATTGCCACGAATCAGTTCGGGATTGTCGATACCGTGGGCCGTCTGTTCTACATGACGGCGCGGCAGATGGCGCAGAAGTTCGGTATGGATGCGCTCGGTAAGCACGTTCGCGGCGTCCTGAAAAAGAAACCTAACGAGTATTTCAAGATTTTGCAGATTGTACGACCGAACAAGGATCGAGACATCACGAAGCAGGACAGCGCAAATAAACCAGTAGAATCAACATTCATTGAATTTGACGGCGACCAGGAGATTCTCGAAAAGAAGGGTTACGAGGAAATGGCCTTTGCGTGTCCGCGATGGTCCGTTATCGGGAATGAGCCTTATGGCGTTTCCCCGACGATGGACCTGCTGGGCGACATAAAGATGCTTCAGGTTATGACCAAGGATTACCTTCTCGCGCTCCACAAGGTCAATGATCCGCCGATGCGTGTTCCCTCTACCTTCAAGGACACGCTGAATATGCTTCCTGGTGGTCTGAATTGGGTTGATCCGACGTCTGATGAGGGCGTGAAGCCTCTCTATCAGATCAATCCCGACCTGCAAAGCACACAGGCGAAGATTCAGGATGTACGGCAGCAAATCAGGGAAGGGTATTACAACGACCTCTTTTTGATGCTTTCTCAATCTCCGGGGATTCAGCCAAAGAACATGATGGAGATTATGGAGTTGCAGGAAGAGAAGTTAATCATGCTCGGCCCGGTGATCGAGCGGCAGTTTCATGAACTGCTTGACCCAGTGATTTCCCGCACGTTTGCGATTGCATGGCGGCATGGCCTGATCCCAATGCCTCCCCCTGAATTGGAGGGGGCGGATTTGAAGGTGGAATATGTCTCATTTCTGGCACAGGCGCAGAAGCGTATCGGAACATCCGCTATTTCTTCTGCCGTGGCTTTTGTGGGAAATCTTGCTGCTCTCAATCCGGATGATCCGCAAGCCCTCGATAAGCTCAATCAGGACAAGGCCGTCGATGCTTACGCCGAAATGGTGGGGACGCCGACCGAGATTATCAGGGACGATGAGGAAGTAGCGGCGATCCGGGATGCGCGGGCGCAGGCGATGCAGGCACAACAGGAAATGGCGCAGGCGGAAGCGATGGCGACGGCGGCAAAGGGCGTCAAGCAGTTAGCCGGGGCCGATATGAAGGGCGATAACGCTTTGACGGCTCTGGTAGGGGCGCAGCAATGACGGACGGTTTTCAGTCTGAGAAGCGTGAACCGACCCCGGAAGAGCGCAAGCAGAAATTGGAGCGAGAGCAGCTATCCCGTTCTTTCAAGAAGATTTTCTTGCAGACCGGGCCAGACGGAAAACTGGTTCTGAATGACATCGTGAACCGTTGCCACGTTTTCGGCATCACGTTCAACGCCCACAATGCGAAGCTGCAGGATTTCGCGGAAGGCGAGCGGAATATCGGGAACTACATACTCGCTCAATGCGAGATGCAAGATACCGAAAAACTGAAACAATTAAAGGAAAAGGAGATTTGATTTTATGGAAGTCGATCAAGTGACCCCTTCGGGGAATCAAGATCAGAGTGCGGAGCAGTCGTTGGGATGGAGAGCAGCCCTGCCGACGGAATTGAGGGAGCATGAGTTTGTCAAGGGGTTCACGAAGCCGGGGGATTTTGTCAAGTCGGCTTTGGAAATCAAGACAGGCCATGACGCCCTAAAGACCAAACTGGAAGGGGCTATTTTCAAACCGGGTGACAAAGCCACCGATGCGGAAAGGGCGGATTTCTACAAAGCATTAGGAAGGCCGGACAAGCCGGAAGGCTATGATATTTCCCTCCCGGAAGGGTTGCCGTTCACGCAGCAGGACATCGATTGGTTGCGGAGTACGGCGCACAAGAGGGGATTTTCAAAGGCCGACACGGAGGCGTTTGCCAAGGATTATTTCGAGAAAACCAAGGCAGACATCGCCGCCGTTGATAACCAGATCAAGGCTAAGCGCGAAGATGCCGTTACCGCTCTCAAGAAGGAATGGGGGGCGGAATACGAAACCAAGCTCGACGCGGCCAAGATCACGGCAAAGAGGATCGGCGGGGATGAGTTCGTTAAATTCCTGTCCGATACCGGCGCGGGAGATCATCCGACGTTCATCAAAATCTTCCACAAGATTTCGACCATGCTTTCGGAATCCGCGTTCATTGAGGGCGGGAACAAGCCCAAAGAAGTGAATCGTTCGGAGGGAGGCTCTCCCATCTTGAGCTTCCCCTCTATGGAAAAGAAATAGGAGGTTTTCATGGGAACGACTGTTACGACAGGCCAGCTTACTCTCGTTGAGCTGACGAAACGCAAAGACCCTGCCGGGAATGCCGCTGTCATCGCGGAAGTCCTGGCGCGGGATAACGAGATCCTTCTGGATGCTCCGTGGCTGGAAGCCAACGACACCTTCAGCCATATGATTACCCGGCGTGCGTACCTGCCTACCGGCTCTTTCCGCAAGCTCAACGGCGGAATCGCGCTTGAGGCGTCCCGCACGGTTCAGGTGTCCGAAACCATCGGTATGCTGGAAGCGTTCTCCCAGTGCGATGCGGATCTCGCGGACGCGGCACCGAACCCCGCCGCTTTCCGAATGAGCGAAGCGACTGCCTTCATCGAGGGTATGTCTCAGACCCTTGCGACGAAGGTATTTTACGGCAACTCTCACACGACCCCGGAAGAGTTTACCGGGCTGGCCTACCGGATCAACGACCTCGTGGCATCCGGTGCGCCGTGCGGCGTCGTGAGCGCGGGCGGGTCGGGTGGCGATACGACCTCCATCTACATCGTCCAGTGGGGCGAAAACAAGACCTTCATGATCTACCCCAAGGGTAGCCCGAACTACGGGATCAAGCATGAGGATCTTGGCCGGAAGGAAGTGGATGTCACCACGAGCGCCGGGACGCCCAGCCTGATGATGGCATACCGTGACCATTTCAAGGTCAACTGCGGCATGGCGGTAAAGGACAACCGCTGCATTGGCCGCGTCGCCAACATCGAAGTCACCGGGACCACCAACATCTTTGACCCGGATGACCTGATTTCCCTGCTCAACGCAATGCCCTCTCGCGGTGCCGGTGCGGTGATTTACGCGAACAAGGACATTTTCACGCAGATGGACATTCAGGCGATGGATAAGAGCAACGTCCTTTACAGCATCGACAACACTTTCGGCGTTCCCGTTGTGAAGTTCCGGGGATTCCCTGTCCGCAAGTGCGATGCAATCGTCAACACCGAAACCGCTGTGGCGGCCTAGAAGGAGGTAAATCATGGCTGTTCTTGACAAGAAACTTGAACTGATGGACGCGGCGGCGATTACCGGAATCGGCGCGGCTACGGTTTCGAGCGAGGTTCTTGACCTCGGGACCGGATACAACTGCTGGGATGTCGCCAATACTCCCGACATCGGGGAGGGCGGCGATCTGTACCTTAACGTCCGCGTTGCGACAACTCTCTCGACGGTCGGCGCATCTCCTGCCGCAACGGTGGATTTCTACACCCACACGGCGGCTGGTGTCGCTTCCGGCACGAGGTTGATCGAGGCAACCATCGAATCGGCTGCGGCGGCGGGGGCCGATGTCATGCGGTACAAGATCCCCGCCGGCAAGGTTTCCCGGTATGCCGGGATCGTCGTCACCATCGGCGGGTCCACTCTGGCCGCTGGCGCCCTTGACGCATGGATCGGCCTGGATTCCGAGTCTCCCCTCCCGACGCGGTAATCCTTAACCGGGCGGGGTGGGCGCAAAGCGTCTGCCTCGCCCACCATCAAGGGGGTTTATGCTTGAAGCCTTTGCGTGCTTTTTTCTCCTGGCTCTCCCGATATTTTATCCCGGAGGGCCGAACGGCGTCCGTGAATACCTGTCCGTCACTGGAATGGCACTTTTGGGGGCAATCGCCGGGATCGGATACTTATATTCCGCTCCCCTTCCGGCCCCCTCCCTGCCAATTCTGCTCTTCGGTGGGTACATCGTCCTGTCCGTCTTTTGGTCGGGGAATAAAGAGCACAGCATCTTTGACGGCCTGATGATTCTGTCGTGCCTGACTGCGTATTACGTCGCGCAGCATATCGACCGGGAAACCGCGCTTTTCCTGTGCTTTGCGCCTGCTCCGGGAATCGCAGCGACAATGATGTGGGAGGAAGTGAAATACCGGAAGCTCATGGCGGCAAGCCATCTCCTGACGGACGCCGAAAGAATGATGCAGGAGTCATATAAGCGTCCCGGTGGACTATTCGGCAACTGCAACCATGCGGGCGTGTATCTCGCCCTGAACGTGCTGACGGGCGCATGGCTGGCTCAGAACGTGACCTTATGGGTGCTGCCGTTCGTTCTGCTGACCGTTTTGGGAATCTTTTATTCCCGTTCGAGAAACGCACAGGCGGCGACGCTGATCGGGATCGCCTCGATATTCATGTTCATGAAGTTGTGGTTGGTGTTCATCCCGGTACTGGCAATCGGGATCATTGCTCTGGCGCGAATCAAGAACAAGAGGCTTTCCGACCGGAATGTCATTTTCGCAAAGGCGATTTCCCTGATTCTCGAAAAGCCGGTATTTGGGTGGGGGCTTAATACCTTCAGGATCGAGCACAGTTACAGAAAGCCATTCGTGGCGACTCATCGGGTCCACAATGACTTTCTGGAATTTTGGTATGATCTTGGAGTTATCGGCCTCATGCTCATCGGGTTCATCTACTGGTCGGCGGATTGGTCGTTTAGCCCTTTGCTTTCCGCGCAACTCCTCATCGGCGCGGGAACGGCGCTATGGTTTTTCACCTTCAGGGAGATCCATACTGCGATGCCGGTTTTCGGGCTGCTTGGGGCATTGACACCCCCGGTGACAGCATCCCCGTATGCTCCCATGATTATCCTCCTCCTGTTGATCGCCGTTCCCCGCCTGCTGTGGGAGAATATCGGAAAGCGGGTTGTCGGGCTGTATTGGTACGTCAAGGCGAGTCACCGGAAAACGAAAGAGGATCAATACGCACTCTGCGCGAAAGCCATAGAGTATGACCGCAACAGCGAATATCTGACCCGGTGCTCCTATCTTGCGGCGAAAAATGGCGAGATCAATATGGCATGGGATCTGTGTTGCCGTGCCCTGTATCGGTTCGATGGAGTCATAACCCTCTATTCGCTTTACGCGCAGACGGCAAAAGCGGCCCTCATTAAAGGGGCCTACGGGTTGGCGGATATATACAACCGAATCAGCCTGGATTTGAATCCGGCATTCCCCGCGAGTATCGCATTCAGGGGTGAACTGGATCGCATTCAGGCCAATCTTGAAAAAAGGAGATCGCAAAATGGCACGGTGGAATTGCATTGAAAGGTGCTGGTGGAAAAATACGTTCTGGTCGCCGTTTCCTGACGGCAAGCAGGTTTACGAGGGAGAGGATGAACCTCCAAAGACGAAAACCGGACGGGCCTACTTTGTCCGGGTTGACGCTCCTCCGGTCGCTGTTCCCGTCCCTCCCGTGACCGACAAGCAGGCTGAGGGCGCATTTGTCAAAGACTATATGTTGAAACGAATGACCAAGCACGACCTCCTGAACATCATGGAGAAGCGGTACAAGACGCCCATTAAGGATGAGGAAATCACCCGTGAAAAACTCATTGAAATGGTGCGCGAGAAACAGACCGAGAACCAGACGAATCAGGATGTCGCCAACACCGTAAAGGAGTAGCCGATGGTCGGGCCATCCGGACAAAAGTGGACATCCATCGTCGATGGGAAGAAAAGATGCTGCCAGTGTCATGAATGGCTGTCGTTGGATATGTTTTACCAGCGAACACGAAACACCGGGTATAAGGGATGTGGATTGACCTCTCAATGCAAGACTTGTTCTCGGGCGTATTCCGCTGATTTTCGTTTAAAAAATGGAGAAATAGTACGGAGGCGCATTAAAACCTGGCGCATTAAGCGATCATACGGGGTTACGGAACAGGATTTGGCGGATATGTGGGTCCGTCAAGAGGGGAAATGTGCAATATGCGGAATACATGAAACCGATATTAAGTTTGGCAAGGTTCCGCAATTGTTCGTCGATCATGATGCAAAAACAGGGCGGGTCCGTGGCCTGTTATGCCATTTTTGCAACATTGCTATCGGTTCGTTCAAGGACAATATAGTATCACTTTCTAATGCCATAAAATACTTGGAGAATGCAAATGGCAGTAGATAATCTCGAAATCTGCAATGCCGCGCTAGGCCGGATCGGGGCGGAAGCCATAACCTCCCTGACGGCAAATGCGAAGATCACGGACAGGACATGCAATATCCTGTATGCGAAAACGCGGGATGATCTGCTCAAGAAGTATCCGTGGAGCTTTGCGAAAAAGGCGACCCCTCTTGTCCGAACCGATCTTTATGACGCTTCGGATGATTATTCAGATGAGGTCACGATTACGAACGTGGCGACCTCAAATCCGGTTGTTATAACCGGGACGAACAGCTATTCGGCGGGGATGCATGTTCTCATTGAGGATGTTTCCGGCACGGATGAGATAAACGATCTTGTTTTCGACGTCGGTACGGCGAACACGGCCACATTCTCCCTTCTTGGAATCGACGGCGGTAAGTACGCGGCCTATACGTCGGGCGGAACAGCAATCCGGGTCGAACCCCTGACGACCTTCCGGAACGGCTACACCTACGACATTCCTTCCGACTGCCTGAAACCCCGCCGACTCGAAAGCAAGGCGAAATTTGAGCGGTTTGAGGAAAGGCTTGTAACTACGGACTCCGCGCCTGTCTTGATCTATACCAAGGCCGTCACGGACACGACGAAATTCTCCGATGAGTTTGAGGAATGCCTGATTGCGAAACTGGCATCGATGCTCTGTATGCCGCTTATGGGCGCAAAGGCCGGGGCGCAGATGTTGCCGACAATGGAGGCAATTTACAGGCAGGCATTGGCGGAAGCAAAAAAAACCGGCTGTGAAGAGGAAGATGCGGATTACTCCTACAACGACCCCTGGATTACGGTGAGGCACTAGATGCCGTCTTTACTGCAAGCATCATTCAATAATGGCGAAATCTCCCCCCGGACGGGCGGGCGTGTCGATCTGGCAAAGTATGCCTCTTCGCTGTCAACGTGCCTGAATGCCCTTCCCCAGCCCCACGGCGGGGTAATGCGCCGTCCGGGAACGCAGTATATCGCCGCCTGCAAGAACGCCGATCAGTTGGCCCGATTGGTGCCTTTCGAGTATTCCAAGGATCAGGCATACGTCATTGAATTTGGCGACCAGTACGCCCGTTTTTACATGGATGGCGGGCAGATTCAGCAATTCGACGCCGAAACAGTCTTTTATATTCAGCCAACGGGTGCCAATGCGAGCCAGTTATTCACTGACGCGGCGACTGATAAGCCGATTGCCACTTACGGCGGGGCAAGCGGGATAAGGATGGATGATTCCGATAGCCCGTATCCGGGCGGTCTGTGCGCTCATTCATCCGGCGCCACGACCGCATATCTGCTTTCCGTCGCTCATGCTGATTGGTTCATGGACACCGGGGCGTTCACGGTTGATTTCTGGATTAAACTTGAAGATGTCGCGGCAAGCCAAGGATTTTTTAATCAGTATGTTGATGCCAATAATCATGTCGAATGTCTCTATAAAGTAGTAGATACTTTCGGGTTTATGAGATTTGCAATCAAGGTAGCGGGAGTTTTTACGGTTTCATTATGGACATTTACTGGGTCAACCTATTCCGCCGACACTTGGATGCATATCGCTATCATACGGGGATGGGGTGGAAACGTAAATGATTGGGTCATCACTGTAAACGGAAGGGCTCGCAGCAACGTACTAACTGACGCCGATCCGTGGCCCAACTTAACCGCATCGGCGGCTCCTCTTGAAATTCTCCGGTCAAAGGGGAGCGAAACGGCGGGGTGTAAAGGCCGGATGGCCGGATTCCGGGTATCGAAAGGAATTGCCCGGTGGACTGCCGAGTTCGTTCCCCCAACCATTCCCTACCCGCTTTCCGGCGGCGCTGCTGCTTACGAGATTGCCACGACATACCTTGAAAGCGAACTGGCGGCGCTGAATTTCTGCCAATCCGCCGATACGCTCTATATCACCCATCCAGACCATGCCCCCGCGAAACTGACGCGGGCCGGTCATGACGATTGGACGCTGGCGACGGTAGATTTTGACTGGCCTCCGCTCCTCGAAACGAATGAAACATCGGTCACGCTTGACGCCGACGCTACCACCGGGGCCGTTTCGGTAGTTGCCAGTGACAGCCTGTTTACCGCTGATTGGGTCGGAACGGATGTCGCGCTCCATAGCGGGTATTTCAATATAGCCACGGTGAACGATGCAACGAACTGTCAAGGGAATGTGACAACGGACCTCACGGCGCACACCGCAACGGCGAATTGGGCAAAGTCGGCATGGGATGAAATTGAGGGCTATCCGTCCTGCGTGACATTCTTTGAGGAGCGTCTTGGATTTGCGGCCACGGCTGGGCAGCCTCAAACGCTATGGCTTTCCGTTTCCGGGGATTATGAGAATTTCAATGCGAAAGTCGGGGCCACGATAACCGATACGGATGCCTGCACCTATACCATTCAGTCAAGCCAAGTGAACGCTATCCAGTGGCTTGCATCCCTCAAGAAGCTCATTATCGGGACCATCGGTGGGGAATGGCTGGCGAGTGGGAACGATGGGCCAATTTCGCCCTCAAGCGTGAATATGTACCAGGATACCGGCCACGGATGTCACGACTTGCAGCCTGTTCGGGTCGGAAACCTCTTGATGTTCGTCCAGAGGGCGGGGAAAAACACCGGCAAGACCATCCGTGAGTTCGGCTATGATTTTCAGATCGATTCATACAAGGGTGTCGATCTGTCGATTCTCGCGGAGCATTTGATTCGGAACAATACGATCAAGGGTATTGCCTACCAGAAGTCGCCCCTTCAAATCCTGTGGTGCATCCGGGACGACGGGGATCTTATCGCGCTGACCTACCTTCGGGAGCATGATGTTGTTGGATGGTCGCATCATGAAACGCTCGGCTATTTCGAGTCCGTAGCGGTCATCCCCGGAGTGGAAGAGGATGAAGTGTGGTTCATCGTGAAGCGGACCATCAACGGGTCAGTCGTCCGGTACATTGAGAGATTGAATCCGACATGGAGTGGATTGAGCCTTTCTGATGCCTTCTATGTGGATTGCGGATTGACCTACAACAGCGCGACGACGCTCACCATTAGCGGCCTGACCCATCTTGAAGGAGAATCGGTCAACGTCCTTGCGGACGGCATAATGAACACGGCCACGACCGTTGCAAGCGGGGCGATTGGCGTTCCATCCGCTCCGTACGTCGTGCAAGTCGGCCTTCCAATGACTACCGACATAGAAACCCTCCGATGTCCTCCGGTAGAGGTACAGGGCAAGAAGAAGCGCATTTCAAGCATCGTCCTTCGCCTGTTTGAAACCGCCGGGAAATTGAACATCGGCCCGGATTCGACACGCCTTGACGTTCATGATGTCGGCGCGTCCCTGTTCTCAGGCGATTATGAGGGGCCGTTTCGGGCGGGTTACGGGGTTGACGGAAAGATATTCATCCGCAAGTCTGACGCTCTGCCCATGACGCTGCTTGCGGCGATTCCCGAATTGGAGAGCTATCCGTGAGGGTCATCCCGTTCGTTCCTGAACATTTGATTGAAATGACCATTCAGGACAACCCGGACAGAGCTGGGAATATGGACCCGGAAACGCTTATGAGGAAGGCGCGGGAGAGGATGAACGGACCAGCGATCACCCTATTGAACGACGAAAACCGGATCATTGCGTGCGGCGGGATCATCAATATCTGGAACGGGGTAGGGGAGGCATGGAGTGTGTCATCGACTATCGCGGCCCGGTATCCGAAATTCATCCTATCGACGGCGCGGCAGTTCATCGCCGGATGCACAGAATATCACCGAATCCAGGCAATCGTCATCGACGGGTTCATACGGGCGGAAAAGTTGCTCGCCCATCTCGGATTTGAGTGTGAGGGGAAGCTGCGGAAATACAGCGAAACCGGACAGGATTATAAAATCTTCTCAATCGTGAGGTAACGCAAAATGTGGGGTGCAATTATCGCCGCTTTGGGTGCCGCTTTCAGCGCGGTTTCCTCGATTCAACAGGGGAAAACCCAACAGAAGATATTTGAGT
>Ga0265297_10008507_pt1 | contig 13656 bp, 23 predicted proteins | sample Munlanlwell13791_FD_192502 | JGI IMG/M metagenome (GOLD analysis project Ga0265297, IMG submission 192502) | Leachate microbial communities from a municipal landfill in Southern Ontario, Canada - Leachate well 137-91 | ecosystem: Engineered > Solid waste > Landfill > Unclassified | place... | reverse complement strand
TCTCCAATACAAGACCTTTAGCAACCCTTCGTCTCTTCTCAGAAATTTTTCGACCCACCGACACCCTTGGACTACCCTACGATAGAGTAGTGGAATCGTGGGGGCAGTGGGATCAGTGGGGGGAGTAGCGAGATTTTCCGTTCCATTCCAAGCAGAGCTCTCCCTCTCTCGAAAGTTTTTCGTCCAGAAAAGAAAATATTCCAGGGAGGCTTTGCCTCCGACGTGTTTCATGGTAATATGGGGGTATGGTACAAATTGGAACACAGCATTTTTCAACCCCTAACCAACGGGGATCTCAAGCGGTTGGTGGCACCTGGACGCAGGCCGTTACCGGAGCCAACACGAGCTCGAAGCACCGATCCCCGCTAACTAACCCGAGGAGAATAGTCATGCCAACAGCCTTTTGCCCTCACTGTGATGAAGTCGTCGAAGTTACCTTCGAAGATGTCGGGATAGGCTCTTACGAGTTCTGGGGAGCCAAAGGAACAGATGTCAGGTGGGTTCCCATCTGCTCCAAGTGCCAAGAAGAGCTCGACGTTGATATCACTCCTGAGCAAGCGAGGGAGTATCCAGACTACTTCCCTGAAGATGACTGGCGGGAAAACAGATAGTGTTCGAAATTCGAACAAACGGAGAAAGGAAATGATTCGAGAGATAAGCTCAAAGAGCTACTGGACAGACGAGGACGGATATCTCATGAACATTGAGGATTGGGATGAGATATGGGCTCAAGAGCTCGCTAAGGACGAAGAGATCGAGCTCACTCCTGAGCACTGGCAAGTCATCAACGCCCTTCACAGCTTTTTCGTTTCCTATTCTCTCGTTCCTCCAATCCGCATCTTCAAAGAGGAAACAGGAGTCTCTCCCCGAAGGATTTACGAGCTTTTCCCTTCTGGACCCATCAAAGGAGCATGCCGAATGGCCGGCTTACCAAAGCCGAAAGGATGTATCTAATGGATATTAACGATCTCGCCAGACTCACAGGACTTATCTGCCATGTCAGAATAAAAAGTGTCTATAGAACAGAATGCGGAATTGCAACAATTCAACTTGAATTCTTAGATAACGTAAGACCAGGAACTATCCTGTCTGTTAATTTCATCGAAGAGGCATCAGAATCTTCAGAGGATAAGTCATGACCACAATCCTCGCCCATCATATCTCTCACGTTCGCCCTCGGAGAATCAAACTCTCCCGTAAGGAGAATGTCTTTGTCTCTCCGAGCAAACGACCTCGAACCAGGAAGCTGGGCATGGCAGAGTTCTTCAAGATCTGCTTGACCTATGATTCCTCTTGGATCAAACCAGGCAAGCCCTGGGAAAAGAGCTGAGAAGAATGGTAAAGACATCTTCAGTCTATGATGCTAATCTAACACCAGATACAAACATAACTATGATAAAACCTCACAGCTGTGGTATCTGCCGAACACCTTCGAGTGAGCTTCCGATTATCTATGACTGTTCGCTCCTCACCGAGAAAGGCAGGAGCTGGTTCTGGGCTTGTGAGGATTGCTTTCGCCTCTATCGTGGAAAGTTAGGTACTGGCAGAGGACAGAAATTTGACAACCGAACCTTGAAGAAATTGGAGGGATGATGAGAAAAGGAACCAAGAAACCCAAACAACCTATCAAAACCCTCGAGGACAAGAGAAGTGGCTATCTCCCAGGAGATGTCCTTTCCCTCGACGATTGGATGAACCTTCAACGCCTTGCTCGTTATCACGCCAAGCGAGCGGCCATGAGCAAAAAAGGAGGATTGGTAAATGGTACGAGAAGTTCAGACAAACCCAGAACAGGACGGACAGTTCATCAGCTTAATGGAAGAGTTCGCAGCTCACTGCAATCGCTGTGCCAACTCTTCCTGGCCTTCAGAAATCGAGATCTCATCCGATCCCGAACAGCTTCGGGTAGATTTGGAGTACCTGAAACTCCACCTCAAGAGCACAATCGAGAGAACCCAAGAGCTTGAGGTTGAGCTTTTTGAGAAGAAATACCTTCTCCGAAATCTCCTTCGCCAGAAGGATAAGATGGAACGGGCCTTAACCCCAGTCACTCTCGTGGATAATACTTACCTGGCAAAAGTCCGAGCTGAGAAAGTCGCCAAGGAAGCTCAGGAACGTTTCATGAGAAAGTTCGGGAAGGTTAAACCAGAGGATATTCCAAAGATCCTCGAAGAGCTGAAGAGAAAGAAGGAGATGAAGCTGAGCAAATGACCTACTCCAAAATCATTCATCCCGAGCAAACCCAAGAGCTCCAGGGAATCTTTTCCGAGCTTGAGAAACTCACCCCTGGAGCTCAGCTCAAACTCGAAGGACTAAAGGGGGACCTAATCGGTCGGGTGAGATATGCTCTATACAACTGGCTTCACCAGATGGGCATTAAGCGACTGTTCCGCATCAGAACAGAAATCGCCTTTGGCCGGATATCCATTCTCCGATTAGGTCTCCCTTCAGACCTTCGATTAACCGTCGAGAGACCTCAGGCTGGGCTTGGTGCCCTCCTCGAGGAACTCGTCAAAACCGATGAGGCAGAAGTGGATGAGCAGATAATAACATGGATAAAACAAGGGAAGATAAGCATCGAAGAAGCAGGTCAGCTGAGTGCCCTCTACCACGAGGCGATGGCATGATCGGACCTATCAAGTGGTCTAAGCTGGCCGAGTATCAGGAGAAGCACAGGAACCTTTGTTGCCCCTGCTATGATACTTGTCTAACCTTCGCAGCGAAGAAATACTGGTTCGGATTCACTTGTTTGTTTTGCTTAAAAAACCCTAAAGGAAAGGAGTAGTGAGATGGGAAAAGGAAAAATAGAGAAGTTTGGCAACCTAGAACCCCTGGTCAAGTTCTTGGTGGATGAAACAGAAAGGAAGATTGACGATCTTGAATATCGAGTCGGTCATCAGCTCACCACCGAGCTCCCTCCCAAGATCAACCGCATGGCTAAGGAAGCTTTAGCTATGCACATGGACAGGAGTATTGATGCAGCTATAGATACTCTCCGAAATGAGACAGTTCTTAGGCAGCAGAAGGGCGTCAACTATATCAATAAATGCCAGGACGAGAACAACAAGCGTCTTCAACGTCTCATCTTCGCCATCAAGGACGAACTCAAGAGGGACATTGCAGACGTTGCTCGTCAACAGCAGAAACAAGCCAGTTTCCCCTTTTCTGTTAGATCCACAATTGATGAGGAAAACACCATCGCTCGAGAGTTCCGTATGTGGCTCAACTTCAAGGCTAACCAACATGGAATGAGCAAAGGAAGGCTTCTCGAGAAACTGATAACTCTTCATCGCAAAGGAGAGCTCCTGAAATGAAGGCCTATTACTCCACCGACAAGCTCCTCCGAGAAGCCTCCCCTCCACGAGAATGGGATAACACTCTCCTTTGCCTTCCTGGTAAGGGTGGCGGCTGTGATCGGAGTACGTACTGGTTCCTCCGAGGGGTTGTTCAGAAGAACACTCCTCCTTACTTCACCTACGGTAAGGCATGGCAAGATGCCCTCGGAGCGTGGTACACCACTGATGGAGACATTGCAACTCGTCTCAAAGCAGCTTTTGCCACAGCAACCAGGGTCTGGGCTGAGGATGGAGCCGAAGGTTCAGGAGATAATACCCTCGAAAAGCTCAAGTGGCTCCTCGTCTTCTACGCTGCTGAGTACCCCGAAGAGCACTGGAAGATAGTCATTCATAACAACCAGATGGAACTCGGGTTCTGCTACCCTCTTCGAAACACCGGCTATTTCCTCGCCGGAGCCTTAGATGGTTATATCTCTTGGTCCAGCTATGGTCTTCTCGATCTTGAGAATAAGACCAGTGGAATCTACCTCTCCGATTCTTTCATCGCTCAATGGGCTTGGAGCACCCAGGTAACCCAGTATTTCTGGGGATTGTCTATAACTCTCGGTTCCGAGCCCTTCGGAGTTCTCATGAACCTTGCTTGCAAACGCTCTGTCACAGACAAAGCCGTTAAGGAATTTCAGAACTCAGGATCAGTCCCTGACGGAGCTTTCAGTCGTTCCCTCGAGAAGCGTTCGGCTTATCAACTTGAGGAGTTCGAGAAGGAAAGTTATCTCGTGATCCTCGATGTCGAGCAAGAATGGACTCGCTGGAACTGGCCAAAGGCAAGGGATCATATGCACTGCTCAGGTGGAATTGGCAAATCCCCTTGTCCTTACCGGAGACTTTGTCTCCAAGAGCGTCCTTTTTACGAGCTCGAGGAACCTGAGATCCTCGGCAACGACCTTGCTTGGCGGAAGGAACCTTGGAGACCCTGGGAAAGAGGAAATAAAAAGGAAGAAGCCTAGTCTTGTTTTCTATATTCATCAGCATAAATAAGAAAGTATTAGAATTCTGGGTATTAAAACCTAGGATCTGGCTTTCTAAACCGGCCAAGAGAACCAGTGAACACCTTACGTTAGATCTACTGGAAAAAAGCATTTAACAAAGCAAAAGAAAAGGAGGCAGTCAAGGATGGCAACACTGATCAGAACTCTGGTATTTGAGGGCTCGGAAAAGTGGATTAGGGCCACTTATAAGCAAAGCTGGCTAAAAGCAGGCTATCCTGTAAATATTGGCCTATTCACAGCTAAAGAAACAGCTGTAACTTACTTTGACGACAAAAGAGTAATAAGAGACATAAACGAAAAGGAGGCAGAAAATGGTACAGAAAAAGAAATTCAAAAAGGCAAAGACTAAGACTCTGGAGCAAGAGCTTCTGGGGATTGCAGAGATCGTTCGCCAGTCTCTTCCAGAGCACAGTGTAGCATCTCTCGATCTCGCAGTGTTTGCACACTCACCAACTCACAAGTATATCCTATACAAAGTCTGGATTTCAAGCACAAGTGAATTCTATAACTTCAATTCTTGGAACGAGCTCCTCGCCTGGTTCGAGAACAGGGGCTGGGAGGAGAAGATACAAAGCTCTGACTTTATGAAGCTTGCACCAGGATCAGATGAATGGCAAGAATACTGGAGAACCCATCCAGAAGAACAGGGTGCAATGGTTGCATGGAGAGAGGAGGTGCTATCTAAATGACCGAACCTATCAAACTCCCAACCGAGCCAGCTAAGGCTCCTCCAGCTCCTCCTCGGCTCAAGCCTTCGATCCTCGAGCAGGCCAAGCCCGTTGGTGGAGAAAAGATGGACCTTTCCTTCTATCGAGCCAAGATCCTCGTCGGAGGGAAAACCGGATCAGGGAAGAGCACTCTTCTCACAACCCTCCCTGGCAAGAAGCTCTTCATCGACTATGACCAGCGTCGAGAATCCCTCTACGGTTTCGAGAACGTCGATGTCATTGACTGTCCTGAACCAGATCCTCGCTCCCCTCAAGCATGGGCACGAGCAGAAGATATCCGCAAGGAGATCTGGGCTCTCGTCCGTCAAGACAAGTTCCATTACTCTTCTGTGATCGAAGATGGTCTTGGCTCAATGTCCCGTTACTGCCTCAACTGGTGTATGCTCCTCAACCCAAAGCGAGGTTTCGGAGGAGCTCCTGTCGAGGGTCACTATGGAGCTCACGGTGTGAATCTCCTCAACCATATCGACTCTATGGCAGGCCTCCCTTGCCACTACGCTCTCACTTGCCACCTCTCTGTCGAGAAAGACGAGACCGATGGTTCTGTCGTCTACTTCCCCAAGGCCGATGGCAAGAAATTCCCTCAGAACGTCCCTCCTCTCTTCAATGAGGTCTGGCGAATGACTCGTTCCATTGATGAGAAAACCAAGAAAAACCTTTTCCTTCTCTACACATCCGGTGGAGAGGGCTCTCGGTACGACTTCTTCAAGAGTTCTCTCAACCACCTGGGCCAGTACTGGACTGACCCTATCACCGTAGACATTTCCCAAAAACCCGCAGGATTCGAGAAGCTATTAGCTCTTCGTTTCAGAGCTAACAAACCGTAATCCCTTAACCTGTTCGAATTTCGAACACAACCAGTGGCTTTGCCACACGAAAGGAGAAACACATGGAAGAAGAGTATGCAAGCTTGTCATTCGACAGCGAGGTAGATGAGATCGAGGCAGCGGTTCTCTTGCCTGAGGACTGGTATATCACTCAGCTCCTCACGGCTCCCAAAGAGGAGATCAACAAGAAGAAAACCGGAAAAAACTGGGTTTTCGACGTCCGAACCCTGAACGACGATCCGGTCTATAGCGGCAGGCGTTTCCGTGTCTGGCTTCCGCTTCCGATGGAGGCGGATAAGAAGCTCTACGACAGCCAGGGGAACAACATCTACGATGCCAAGAAGCAGAGTCTGGCATCGTTCTGCAAGGCATTCGAAGGCCAGGCTGTCGGAAAGGAGGTTTCTGTCAGCAGAGGGAGCATTGGTCAGATATATATTATCCAGGGAATCAATCCCTCAACCCACAAGCTGTCCAACAACGCGAACGCTTTCATGGGGTTCAAGCCAGCTCCGGCCGGAGTGATTGCTCCTCAGCTTGAGGAAGCTCAGGTCATTCCTGATGATGAAATTCCCTTCTAACCTCGGGGCTTAGGCCCCTGGCCTCCTCTTCCCTTGGTGCTCCGCAGTGTGCGAGGGTTTCCTTCCTGATGCCCGTACCCATCAGGGAGGTTTTGTAGCACACTGACCTCCAGCCGAGGGGAGAGGATGGCCTTTTCAAGGAGAAAAGATTCATGGATGACTATAAAGCCATAGCTATTAAACTAAGAGATATACTCGATGCGTTTGAACAACAAAGACCCTTGTTATCTTGTCAAGGACAAGCTATGGATGGTTACTCAGCGCTGGCCAATTTTCAAGCTATCGCTAAAGAAGCTAGATCACTTTTGCTACAAGAGGAAGAATAACGATGTCTGACACAGCTCAAATTCACTTCCACGTTCCCAGAAAGCTCTACGAGGAGTTCTTCAAACTCTTCCCAGGACACGGGATGAGAACCCTTTTCTTCACTAAGCTCATGCAGAAAGCTGTGGAGAATGGGAAGGGGATAAGCTCCCTCATTGATGAGATCTGGGATGAGGCATCAGGAGAGTGATAGAATCTTATGAGAACGCACTTTCCACTATCAAGAAGAAAAAAGTCGAGAAAAGAGAGAAAGAAAGCTTGTAAGAACTGGAATGATCTGCTCAAAAAGACTTGGATTCCTCTTCTACATCATCAACTTGAGAGGGACTCTAGAGCGTTTAAAATACTGTATAAAGGAAAAGATGAAAAATCTAACTAAGATAATCGGACCAGCTCCCTCAGAGATCAGTACCGAGGAGTATCTTCCAAGGCTTCTAGCTGAGAGATCAAGGGTGAGCTCGCAACTTACTGATTTTCGAGAGAGAATGTCTGGTTTCAAAGCAGAGAGGAAAAGTTCTGGAGCTAAACCAAAGAAACTAACCCCAGGGAAGTATCTACAAGCTCTGGATGCTATGGGGATTACAGAGGATATGCTCAACGAGCTTGCAAAAGCGTCGAAAGGAGAGTAGGATAAGAAAATGGAGGTAATTAGAGATATCTTACAAGATATCAAGCCTAAGCTGGTAGGAACTTTCCGTGGAGTTCCTGTGTATGTAAGCAAGCTCATGCCTAAAGGAGAGCTGTGGTTCATGAAAAGAAACGATGTATCACCTCCCAAGGCTATTACTATCGAGGAGTTTACAAAGGTGTTTAATGAGATAGCTATCCCCTTATACATCAAGAATCTTAACAAAGAATCACCGTTTCTTAAACAATTAACCACCGAGGCAGAGAAGGGAGAAGATTCCAAGTGAAACAAGTTGCTGCTATTTATTCAATCTCAACTGACAGGGTAGTGGTTCCTTCAAACCGGGTAAGAAAAGAATTTGACCCTAAACTACTGAAGGATCTTGCAGATGGTTATAAAAGAGTTGGCCAGTGTCAACCTGGAGTTTGCCTAGCGAACCCAGATGGCACAGTCACCCTCGTTGTAGGAGAACGAAGACTCAGGGCTGCAGTTCTGGCTAACGTCGAGTATCGCTTTACCCTCCGAGAAGAAACAGACCCACTCATCATCCGAGAAATCGAGATTAGGGAAAACATCGACAGGGTTAATTTGAACTGGAGAGAGGATGTTTTCGCTAAAGATGAGCTACATCGGGTTCTCGAAGACATGAAGGCTCGGTTAGGTGGTTCTCAGTCCATTCGGGAAACTGCAAAAGAGCTTGGGGGCTCATTTGGAAACTTGGCCGAGGATTTAGAACTGGCAAAGTTCGCCAGGGCTATTCCTGAAGTTGCTGCAGCTAAGAACAAGACAGACGCAAAGGCGATTATCAAGAGATACAAAGGTGCCTTGCTGAGGGAGACGCTTCTCTCTGCCGCTAAGGATTCCGCAGTGGAATCTCTGGCTCGAACTGAAGCTGCTCCTGAGAAAGCAACTTTTGCCTTTCCGAGTGACGCCCCCAAGCCAATCGAGGAAGATGTTAAGATTCTTGAATATGATAAGAGAACTCTCCTTGGGAAGATGGAAGATCATCTCGAGCAGTTCCATGATGAGAGTGTTCACATCTTCTTCTGGGACCCACCCTGGGGAGAGAACTACGACACCGTTTCGAAGAAGAATCTCGAACAGGAGGAATATGATGACTCAAAAGAACGTGTTCTTGAAGACTTCCCAGGGTGGCTTGATCTTATCTTCCGAAAGTCAGCAAAAGATTCTCACCTCTATCTTAAATTCGGGATTAGAAATTTCGAGTATATCTACGCTCAGCTTGAACGGGCAGGATTTTCAACTAATAAAATGCCGATTATCTGGTACAAGCAAGGCTCACATCGCACTCGAAATCCCGAGATCTGGCCTGGACGATCTTACGAAGCGATTGCATTTGGCAGAAAGGGAAATAAGCCTCTTATCTGGAAAGGAGCCCCTGATGTGGTTCTAACCCAAGCTCCGACTCCGAGTATGAAGGAAAACCATCCCAGTGCCATGCACCCTGATCTCTGCTTGAACATCCTCAAACGCTCTGCTCAACCAGGAGACACAGTGGTTGATCCTATGTGCGGCTCAGGTATGCTCGGAGTCGCTGCTGATGCTATGAGCATCACCCACAAGCTCGATTGGTGGATGATAGAAGAGAAAGCTGACTTCAGAAACACAGCAATGCTTAACCTAATCAAAGGATATTCGGTTATTGTTAGGACAGGAAACACTGCTGAATCTTTCATTGAAGGCTCTTCCAAGGCTCCTCTTCCCTCTGATTTCAAGGGACTCACCCCTGGTTCAGATGAATGGAAAGCTTATTGGAAAGCCCATCCAGAAGAGCAGAATGATATGCTCGCTTGGAGAAAGGAGGAAGGAAAATGACACTACTTTATCTCGCCAGTCCATACTCAGGTACGAGAGAGCTAGAAGATGAGCGATGGAAAGCTATCGCAGAGATAACTGATCGCTTCCGTAGGATTGGAGTAGCAGCTTATTCCCCTGTAGCTCTATGGCATCCAATAGCGAGACAGCTTGATCTTCCACAGAACTTCTTTACCTATTCTGCTGTTGACCTCGAGATGCTGAGACGTTGTGATGCTTTCGTGATAGTTCCTCTTCCTGGATGGCTCAGTTCAAGAGGAATGGAAGAGGAATGGCGAGCTGCTCGTGAGGAGAATTTACCATGTATGATATTAGACATATTAACACTTGTTTCTACTACTATTGATTGGTACTCTTGGCCAACAAAGCAAGAATCTCTTTGGATAGGAAAGTAAAACTATGATACCCATCGAAGCTAAATGCCCTATCTGTGGAAAAACTCGTCAGATTGGAGCGACAAATGATGAGTTTAAACCCAAGCCACCAGTCTATGATCTCCCGTGTGAGGAACATATAAAACAATGGGAGAAGAATATCAGAGCAAGTAAACTAATATCAAATCTGAAGCAGTAATTTTCTCCTGGTGAGGCAAACGGTCTCATCAACCGCATGAAGCCAGGGGGATTAAAGGAGTAAAAGATGATAAGCAATATGGAGTTGTTAAAATTATTAAAAGATATCAGACCAGAAATGCAAATACGGATAGATGAAATGAATAAATTATGGCCTGGTAAAGAAGTTTTATTAGAACTTCATAGATGTGAATCTTTATTGTCAAGGATTAATGAAGCATTGGGAAATACAGTTAATATGATTTAACCTCATCGGCCCCTTGGTGGAATGAAGTCATGGGGATTAAAGGAGAAAAATAATGTTCACTAAAAAGGAATTAGAGGCAATAAGAGATGTTGGTAGGGTAAAATTCAACGATATCCTGCAAAGCAATAAAGGCTCTGACGCTGATTATATCAGGGATCTTCAAACACTTATTAGCCTAAGAAATGCTGCTGAAGAAAAGCTGAATGAGGATGATTGTATTTAACCTCTCGGCCCCTTGGCGGAATTGGCAAGTGATAAGGCTTGCCATTGGTAGACGCTAATAAAGGTAAGATGTGGTGCGAGAATGTAGCGACCTAAAACAAGCATCATCCAGGTTCGAGTCCTGGAGGGGCCGACAAGAAAGGAGAAAAATGATATGTCAAGAGATTCAATAACAACAGTTGAAGATTTGAAGTACGCTTTACGAAATGTTAAGAATGAAACTCAAATTTATATCCACGTTGGTGGTTATACAGATGGTTTGATAGAGGTGATAGGAGTAGAATTATCACTTCCAAAAAATTCAGATGAAAAAGAAACAGTTATTTTAGAGTGTCAATAACCTATGACCATCCGGCAAGCTACTATAGCGCAAGGACGTTCAAATCGTGGAAGCGGGCTTGCTTGGATGGTCCACCAAAAGGAGATAATGCCACGTGAGTCATAAATATACTTGTGAAAATGATGAGTGCGATGGGAGATGTGAGCTTACAATTAATACTCAAGACTTAATTGGCCAGACACCAAAGAACTGTCCGTTAGCTAATATCAAAGCCGACTGGGAGGAGGTGATGCCCCGTGAAGGAATGGGATAAAAAGGAATCTATACCGCCCAAACCTAATTCTTACGAGCCTACTCAGGGAGACTCGACATCTCCCTTGAAAGAGAAGAAAGACAGAGTAATTGAAGTCTTAGAGATGATTGCAACAGACATGAAAAACGACGCAAAAAGATTCGATGGACAGCCCTTCAACGGGAAAATAGTTGCTGAGTATTTTGGCTGTCAAGGAGCAGCTATCGCTGCATTGGCTAAAATTATAAAAACAATTTTAGAAAATAAATGACTGAAATGGTTCGAATATCGAACACAAGGAGAGAAACTTGACCCTATCTACCACCATAGTCCCACCCGAGGGTCCACGAGAAGCTAAGATATGCTTCATCGGCCAAGCTCCAGGGAAGGATGAAGACTTCTCGGGTCGCCCCTTCGTTGGAGCAGCAGGACAGCTCTTCGACAGGTGTCTCAAGGCTAAGGGAATACTGAGATCAGAGATTTTGATAACTAATGTCTTTTGCCAGAGACCACCGAATAATGAGGTAGGATATTTCTATAGTACCTATCTTACCAAGCCTACCCCGGAAGGTCAGGAACATATAGATCGACTCCAGAGATGGCTCACAGATCTTCTTTCCCAAAGGAACAACACAGGAAAAGGACCAAATATCCTTGTTGCTCTTGGCAAGGAAGCTATGTACCATCTCACAGGAAAGAAGGAAATCACCAAGTATCGAGGCTCAGTTCTTCCTTGCACTTTAGTGCCTGGCTTCAAAGTCTATCCTATGTTCCACCCAAGCTATATCAACAGACTCTTGAATGAACCAGAGGAACGTCTCCAAGGAATGAAGAAGGTTGAGAAGCAAAATGTGCTTCCCTTAACCCTTATGGACATGGAGCGTGTTCTCCAGCAGGCCGAAACGCCTGATCTCTTTTATCCGAAACGGGAGTTTGAGATTGATCTCCCTCTGGATATTTATTTAGCTAAGCTGAAAGACCTTTCCCAGAAGGAGTGTCAAGTAGCAGTAGATATCGAGACTATCCCTACCTCGAGAGGACCTCTGGTCTGGTGCATAGGTTTCAGCGATCATCCTTCTAAGGGCTTCACGATTCCTATCATCAAGCAAGGAAGCTTCGTTTGGGCAGCTAACGAGGAAGCTCTGATCTGGAGAGCGGTGAGTGAAGTCTTTCTCAATCCGAAAGCTACCAAGATCTTCCACAATGGAGGCTTTGACCTAGCCATCCTCGGAAGGTACTATGGTCTTCGTTGTGCTCCAGGAACCTATGCAGATACTATGTGGTGCTGGCAAGCTCTTTATCCTTATCTGAAGAAGGGTCTTCATATCCTCACCTCGGTGCTTACGTGGGAACCGTACTATAAGGATGATGGAAAGTACTGGGATGGAAGACGGATAGCTGACGAAGCAGAGTTCACTTATAACTGCAAAGATGTCTGCATCACCAGGGAAATCTGGCCAGTCATAGCAGCTAACTGCAAGCACAAGGGAACTTGGAGCAACTACGAACGCTCTATGAAAGTTATGCCAAGTCTCCTGAGAATGATGATCCACGGAGTCAGGTTCGAAGAGAGCAAGAGAAGAGCTTTGGAGCAAGATGAATTCCTTCCTAAGATAGCTCAAGCTAAAGAAGTCGTGAAGAACGAGATCGGTATGGAAGTTAATATGGATTCCTCTGATCAAATGAAACGTCTCTTCTATGGCTATCTTGGCCTCCCCATCCAATATCACAGAAAAACTAAACAGCCCACCACAGACAAGGATGCTCTTAACAGACTTCGAAAGAAGTATCCTGCTAACCCCGTGCTGAAAGCTGTTTCAGATTACAAGAAATTCAGCACCCTGGTTCAAACATTCACCGCTATGAGAGGAGAAGAAGATGGACGAGTTAGAACAGACTATCAATTTATTTCTACTTTCCGACTTTCAAGCTCTGAAAGTCACTTTGGTGCTGGAGGAAATCTCCAAAACATTCCAGTACGTTCTGACGAAGGCAGACTTATCAGAGAACTCTTCGTCCCAGATGATGGAATGGTCTTTCTGTCAGCCGACCTCGAGCAGGCAGAAGCTCGTGAAGTGGCATGGCTTGCTGGAGACGTTGAGCTCGTTGAGATGTTCGAGAGTGGAACCATTGATGTTCACTGGGAAAACGCAAGAAGAATTTTTCGAATCCCAGCAGTGGTCCCCTACATCCCAAGATCTCTCTTCCGCTCTCCTATCATCGGAGAAGAAAGAACTCTAAAAGAGCTCCGAAACATGGGCAAGACAGTCACTCATGCTATGAACTACGGTATGGGACCAGTCATGCTTCAAACAATTCTTATTCGAGAGGAGGTATTCCTCGATGCTCAAACTTGCAAAACTCTGCTGGCAGAAGCTCAAAGAGCTCGGCCTCTCATTCTCGAGTGGCAGAGGAAAACTCGAGAAGAGATTCGGATCAGCCGAACTCTTGTTACGGCACTTGGAGATCGAAGAGAATTTCGAGGACGACTTAACGATAATCTCTTTCGATCTGCGTACTCATATCGACCACAATCAGTGGTTGGTAGACTCCTCCAAGAGGGAATCCAGTCTATACACGAGCAGATCAATATCTATGATCCCTTACTCAACGTCCACGACGAAGTACTTGGTCAATGTCTACCTGGTGATCTCCAAAAAGCAATGAGAGAGATTAAACCTCTCGTCGAGATTCCTCACGAGGTTAATAAGAGAATGCTGACCATTCCCTGTGCTTTCAAGACTGGACCAAGCTGGGGACAGATGAAGGAGGTGAAG
>Ga0265297_10008505_pt1 | contig 13658 bp, 14 predicted proteins | sample Munlanlwell13791_FD_192502 | JGI IMG/M metagenome (GOLD analysis project Ga0265297, IMG submission 192502) | Leachate microbial communities from a municipal landfill in Southern Ontario, Canada - Leachate well 137-91 | ecosystem: Engineered > Solid waste > Landfill > Unclassified | place... | reverse complement strand
GTCTGCGGAACCCACTTTTTCCCTGGTCGGTCAGGCAATACGCGAGGAAATCGTCCGGCATAACGGCCGTGACTATACGGCGATGGAAACCGCCCAGGCGTATGCCCTGGATCGACTTATTTTATATAGACGGCTGATCATCCCAGCTTTACTAGCGGGGAAGTTCGTATTTCAGGAGCGGGGGTTCAGCACGTCCATCTGTTACCAGCCCATTCAGAATGATCCGCTGAGCGTCCGCCGGATACTGCAGCTGGCCGGCAACCGCCTGGCCAGGCAGTACCGCCCGGACCTGCTGGTCATCGTGACCGTCGATCCGCGCCTGGCCATGGACCGGCTGATGAAGCGGTACGAAAAAAAAGACGCGGCGATTTTTGAAAAATTGCGTTTTTTACGGCGAGCGCAGGCACGGTTCCGGGCGCCCTGGTTCAAAAAAATATTCACCCGGGCCGGCAGCCGTGTCGAATATATCGATACTGATGTCCCGCAATCAGAAAGCGAAAAACAGGTAATTAATATTTGGGAACATTTTTTTTAACCGGCCTCATACGGTTTTTGATGTCAGTGAAACAATCATTAGATAAAAAATATCATATTGTTATATACAGTTCCTTTCACCGTCAACACCGCATACTCCCGATCCTCACACGATCTTTGGGACCGTGCGGAATTTCTCCCCTCACCTCCTAACAAAAGGAATACCCATGTATTACTGGATGGCCAAGATCGGCATTCTGGTAGCCATCGTATTGATGGACCATCCATGGGGCGGCGAATTCTAGTGTTTTGCCGCTGAAACAGGTTGTCTGGTCTAGTTGACGCTGGCCAGTATATACCACCCCTGGCTGCTTGACAGTCAGGGGATTTTTTATTCTTGTCTACAGTCCGGCTTGACAGGTATACTGATAGTACTAGGATTAAGTGATAGAAAAAAACAGGGTTCTTTTAGCCAAAATTGAGAAAGGCTCGTTTTTTACCTGTCCGCAATACAGTTATTTGACAATTGAATTATATATATACTGAAAATTGTTGACATTGTTGATACATCAAGGAGGTATCATGAAACGTGTAATGCTGCTCTGTATGGCGTTTATTTCGGCCGTACTGTTCACGTACTCTTCGGTGAGTGCGCAGCAGGACATTGATGATGGTCCCGAGGATAATTATCGGGAAGTCCTGCCGCCGCCGGATCTCCGAAATTGGACGCCTCAGGACGGGCAGTTCCAACTCTACGTCAATTTTGACGGTGCGGCTGGAGACAAAACGCCTAGGATCGACATTCTGAGCGACAAAGGCGAATCCTGCCTATTCTGGATGGAGAAGCTGGGCGATACGCTGTATGTTTTCATCCTGCCGCCACAACACGCGCTGAACGACTCGATGAGCGTCCGGAATGCGGTTGATGGCCTGGATGAAGAATTCCCATTCGTCGTCTGGGCCGGCACTAAGCGGGCCAGTTATTGGTTTTCGTACGACAGCAGCCAGGTGGTGCTTGACACGCTCAAGGCAGCTTCGTTCATAACGATCACGGCCTTGCGGGAACTGCCGGCTGATATTCTGACTCTCCAACTGGAGGGGAAGAACAAGAACGCAAAAATCATCAGGACGCTGGTGAAAGAGCTGGGTAACCAGGCGAAACTCGTCCAACTGGATGAGGGATTTTACCGGAATTATTGGTTCAGGGTGCATAAGACCGTCGTCCAGAATTGGAAGACGAACGAGACGAAGACCGGCACGTTGCTGGCATTCGAATGTGCCCCTGGATCTAGGGATTCCGTGGCGCAGATTCTGGAAAAGTACAGGAGCACCTATGTTGCAACTAACTGAACTCACAGACGGAGAACGGCGTTTGATCCTGCGAGGGCGAAAAAGATGGTACCGATGGCTGCGCCGGGGCTGGCATACGTTGTCAGTACTCCTCGTCAGCCTGGCCGTCTTGATGCCGGCGATTGTCTGGGTCCAGATAAACAAAAAGCTGGATTACCAGAATAGCGTTGAAGCTATCCAGGCGGTCGCGCGCACCGGCAATCAGCCGACATTCTTCATCCCGGCAAACCGGTATGCCCAGAGTTTCACGGCCATTTCGACCGAAGAAGCGCGTTTAGCTGCTGATTATGTCGACATTTTTATGAGTAAAAGCGATTCGCTTGGACTCACGGCTGATAAGCGACTCGGTATGCGTCTTGAGGTTACCGTCGTGCCGTGCGGGCTGTTCGGTCAGAGGCATTCGGCCGGCCAACTGAAGCTGTATTCATCCTATTGCGGGTGTGATACGGATTCATTGACTGACGAGACGGTACTGCAAATTGATTCATCTGGAACCAAAGCCAATGTTATTTCCTCACGAACGGTAACATTGGTGAGTATACAACCCTAACCGCCCTACATCTGGCATGAGGAGGTGATGTGAAAGATGAAGAAGAAAATCCTTCTTGCTGTGGGCATGGCAGTCCCCATAGCAGCCACCGCGGCTAATGCTATGTCAGGCGCATGCGAAGCTCTGGGATCGTCTGTGACCGGAACGTTCTCGCAGGCGTGGAACTATCTGGCATGCGTGGCCGGCAGTCTTTCGATAGCGTGGGATCTGTTCTACCAGTACTGGTAGGCACAGCGCAGGAGGTCACCCCGTCATTTGGCGGGGTGACCGAAAAAAAGCGAGCTCTGATTGTTTTCAGGAGGTGTTCACATGCAATGTGACATTAACCGGCACCGGATGAAAGCAGACTACCAGAAGAACATGTTTTATGCCCAACTGGCAGTTATTTGTCTGTTTGCCGTACCGATCGGGCTATGGGCAATTTTCAGCTCAGAGCCAACGCAGACTCTCCGCGTGCGTATCCACAATGTGCATGCGGATGCGGATGCGATGACGCCTCCCGGGACAAAGCCCACGAAGCGCAACATCGGCGGAGCGCCTGACAATTCAGCGGCGTTCCACGGACAATTCGGGATTAAAGTAAAGATTATCCCGGACAATCCGATTCCGGAGTTTGTTTCGAAGCCGACGCCCGACGTACATACGCAGGAAGAGCTCGCCACCGTCATTGATTCCGACATTTCCGTTTCGGATCTGACAGAAGGTGAGTCTGGGCCGTATGTACCAGGAGATGCGGAATACGCGTTTGATTTGCCCCCAGAAACGACGGTTGTTGAACCGGAGGTTGTGCCGTGCAGCGTACTAGTGGCCGTGAAGCCCGAGTACCCGTATGTCGCCCGGTCTGCAGGCAAGGAAGGCGTAGCGGGCATTATCGTCTGTATCGATGAAGCCGGCAAGGTAACGCTTTTCCCGGATGACGTCATTGCACAATTTCGGGAAAAAAACATACCGGTCGAGAAGATGTCCGTCAAAGTTGACGGGAAAAAACGCCCGTTCAATTATGTCGTGACGCTGGAGCAGCCTTCCGGGTATTTCTTCGCGAAAAAGATAGCGGAGGTACTTCCCAAATGGGTATTTGCCCCGTCTCGGGTCGACGGACAGCCAGTAAAATCGCTCATTCCGATCGGAAACGCATTTTGTCTGACAGATGATTGTCATTATGAGTATGAAGTGCTTCGCAACTACAAACAGTATACGAAGTAGCCATTTCATCATGACGTGCTGACGGGTCCCGGCCAAGCCATGGCGGGACCTTTTTTAATTGTCTATTTATTGATACAATAAGAGTATGAAGAATAAATACGAACCGGTCATCGGACTGGAAATACATGTACAATTGAAGACCAAGAGCAAGATGTTTTGCCGTTGCGACAATGCCGGCGAAAACCAGCCGCCGAACACGACCATCTGCCCGATCTGCACCGGACATCCTGGCGTATTGCCGTCAGCAAACGGCCAGGCCATTGAGTGGGCCGTAGCAGCCGCCATGGCCTTGGGATGTGAAATCAATACCCAGTCACATTTTGACCGAAAAAGCTATTTTTATCCTGACTTGCCGAAAGGCTACCAGATATCCCAGTATACCGCGCCGTTTGGGCATGACGGGCACCTGGTTTTTTATACGGGCACAGGCAGGCGCCGGGTAAGGATCGAGCGCGTGCACCTGGAGGAGGATACCGGGAAATTACTTCATGAGGCGGACAAGAGTGCCAGCTATGTCGACTATAACCGGGCCGGAACGCCGCTGATGGAAGTCGTAACCCGGCCGGACCTGACATCGCCAGCGGAAGCCAAGGCGTTTTTGCAGGAACTGCGCCTGATCATGCGGTATTTGCGGATTTCCGATGCCGATATGGAAAAGGGGCATTTACGGTGTGATGCCAACATTTCACTGCGGCCAAACCCCGAATATTTCCAGGCTCAGGCCGGACATACCGCCGGTATCGGTCTGGACCCCAACAAATTGTATCCCAAGACGGAAGTCAAGAATTTAAACTCATTTAAAGCTGTAGAACGTGCGTTGGCCTACGAGATCAAGCGGCAGACGAAATTATGGGATGAGGGGAAAGCACCGAAAAGACAGTCCACCCACGGCTGGGATGACAAGAAAGGCGTGACGGTCCTCCAGCGGGTAAAGGAAGAACAGCACGACTACCGGTATTTCCCGGAGCCGGACTTGCCGCCGGTTAGTCTTTCTGCAGAATTGATCAAACAGGCGACCCTGAAAAAAGTTGAACTGCCGTCAGATAAGCGGGAGCGGTTTGTCAGCCAGTGGGGATTATCCGCGTATGACGCGTCCATTTTGGTTTCCGATAAGTCATTGGCAGATTATTTCGAAGCGGTCATAGCCGAACTGAGCAGCTGGATCCTGTCGCTCGGGACGGAAGAGGGGACAGAGGAGGAAATCTGGGAACGGCACAAGGTGAAACTAGTCAAGCTGACGGCCAATTGGGTCATCAGCCGTCTGATGCAGCTGGTGAATGATACCGGCACGGGATTTGACCAATTAAAGATTACGGCCGAACATTTTGCGGAACTGATGACGTTGATGTTCCAGCGCCGGCTGAACAACCAGACTGCGGCGGTTGTTCTGAAAAAAATGTTCGCTACCGGCGATGACCCGTCTGACATCATGGAAACGGAAAACCTCGGTGCTGCCGAAGATGACGGATCCGTGGAAAAAATCATCGAGTCGGTACTGGCGCAGAATCCCGACATCGTCGGGCAGTATAAATCCGGTAAGACGGCCGTGCTGCAGTTTCTTATCGGCCTGGTCATGAAAGAGACGAAAGGCAGGGCTGACGCGAAAAAAACCAAGGAAATATTATTATTAAAATTACATTAATATGACGGAACAAGAATTGCCGACCCCTGAAGAGGTACGCAAGGAATTAGCCGAACACCTGACAGAAGAGGAAAGTAAGGATCCGGATTTTTGGAAAAAGCATGATGCACGTGTAGAAAAAGAACGACAGGCCAACGAGAATCCTCAGCAATAACCGTATTCTTGATTGATTATCGGCAAACTCAAGCCTGTCAGGCCCAGGTTCAGTAGACATTGGGGCCAAGGTACTCTATTGTTAAAAAATAGTCAATTGGAAAATAGGTCATTTGAACGCTACTTCACTACAGTTTGCGTGCAATACCAAACCACTGTTATACCAAGGAGGCACTCGTGATCAGACCCTATGACGCAACCGGTAATGATCCAGAAAGCGCCAGGACGGTGTTCTGTACTCATCCGGACTGTCAGTGTGACGTAACCGTGAATTCCCGCGGCCACAAGAGCTGCGGCCACGGTAAAGCGTCAGCGACACATCCGGACCATGAGCCGGTCGGGCTTGAAGAGCGGGAATAATATCGTCTCCGGCGGATCAGTCCATGGCGCCACGCCAGAGTGGCGCCAATTTTATTGTGGATAACTTTTCATTATTTACATATTTACCCGTAAAAATGCATAGTTTGACAGGTTGTACGAATAGGAGTATCTTCACTAGCAGAATATGAAAAGCCGAACTCGCCAATTCAGGGAATGCAGCAGGCTTGAGCGGAAACGCCCGGGAGATCCCGGGATTTTTTTTATCCATCTGCCGTTCGGCTGTCCGCCGCCGGTCCAGGACCCTGAGCATCACGTCGTTTCCACCGCCCCGTTCAATTGAACGGGGTATTTTTTTATACCAACAGAGACCCTTGAAAACTACAAACACTTGGAGGAAGACATGGTTACCTTGGGACGCATGACGTTAGCCAACCCGATCGTGGCCGCATCTGGAGCGCTGGGATTTGGGCGGGGATATTGGTGGGATCGTCCGCTGATCTATGCCGGAATTATCGAGCCGGATAGCGTCGGCGCTGTCATCACGAAAACCCTGACCAGTATGCGGCGGGTGGGCAACTGGAAAGGCTGGAACCCCTGGCAGGTATTGTGGCCGCTACGTGGCGGGTGGGTCAACGCATTCGGCCTCACTAACGGCGGTTTAGACTGGTTTATCATGAACGAGTATGCGCAGACTCACCACGATAACCTAATCGTTTCTATCACCGACCCGGATCCGGCAAACATCATTAGTATGGTCAGGCGCCTTGATCGCCTGGACATCCTGGCGATCGAGATTAACCTGTCCTGCCCGAATACGCCCGAGTGGGTATGCTTGCAGTGCGAAGCCAACATTACGCGCGAGCTGTTCTCTCGAGCCCGGCAGGAGACCCGCCATCCTTTAATCGCCAAGATCGGGTATTTGCCGGCCACACAGCGGGAACGAATCGCCGAGGCGCTGGATACCGCTGACGCAGTGGACATGATCAATACCATTCCGTATGGCAACCGGTTTCCCGGAAAAATGTCGCCATTGAAAAAGGGTGGCGGCGTCTCGGGACCCCTGGTGCGTCAGCATGCACTGGAGCAGGTCGGCTGGTTCGCCCGGAATACGCATCTGCCGATTATCGGCGGCGGGGGAGTGTGTTCGGCGGATGACGCGCAGAACTTCATTAATGCCGGCGCGTCCGCGGTGTCAGTTGGTTCGGCGCATATTATGCGGCCGTGGGTCAGTACGCACCTTGCTACGCATTATACCTGGGCGCATTAGCTCCCAGGTATACATTATTAACGGATTAATCAATTAACCATATTTCATTATGGAATTTTACTCGCCGAATTTGAAAACAATTTCGTTTGCCGACCTGATGATACAGGCCGGGGAAAAACATTTGAGGCAACGAGGCTTCAAACGCGTGACGGTTCCGCGTATCGTCCCGGCTAGCGGAGCCTGTGAAAATATCGACACCCTGTTCGAGATCAATGTTGATGGTAATGAGCGCTGGTTCAGCATGGATACGGACAATGGTCCGCAGCACAAGAAAGCCTATTTCGCCCAGACGGGGCAGTTATACCTTGAGTCACTCCTGGGGCAGGGCGGTTTGCCGAAATTGTATTGCGTCGGGCCGTCAGCCCGGGCGGAAAGTGCGGTAGATACGCGCCATCTGACGGAATTCGAGATGGTGGAGATCGAGTTCCACGGGACTTTTGATGAGTTGCTGGCTGAGATAGAGGGGTACATGAACGCGCTGGTCGGGGCGGTCCGCACGGTACAGCCTTCCGAACGGACCGCATACGGCTTACCGGAGGATTTGGCGCATCTTGAAAAGCATCCGCAGGTATTCCCTAAGCTGTTGTACCGCGAAGCTATCGATGAGCTCGGATTGACGTGGGGCGATGACATTTCCTCTGCCGGAGAGCGCGAGCTGATAAAAAACCACGGTAACGGTCCGATTTTCATCACCCGGTACCCGAACCCGGAGTCCGAACGGATGAAAAAAATCCTGGAGAAGGATCCGGATGACAAAGCGATCAAGTTTTTCAACATGCTGCCCGACCCGAATGACCCTGAACACGTCCTCAGCGCGGACTGTATCGTGCCCTACGGCGGGGAGTGCGTCGGCTCGGCAGCCCGGGTCTGGCGGTACGAAGAGTTTCGTGACCGGCTGTTCAACTCCCTGATGTTCAAGCGGCTGAAAGAGAAAGACGGCCAGGCGGAACTCGGATTCGCTTGGTACATGCATATGCTAAAAACATACCCCTCGGTCCCGCACGCCGGTTGCGGATTCGGGATGTCGCGGATATTCCAGTACCTCCTGGCAGAAACTGACATTACTAAAGTAGTGACCTTCCCGTCCAACCGCGCCCGTTTATATTAAAAAACAGGATTCCGGTCGGAATCCTGTCGTTACTTGCGCGCAGTGCTGGTATGAGCAAATGTCTGGACTGCCAGCCATAGTACACCGAGAAGGAGGCACCATACGAGTGATGCAATTGGGGAGAGTATCCACCAGCAAATCAGATATATGGCGCCGTGAACGAAATTATGATGACGTTCAGCCAGCAGTTCAGAGCAGGCCTTGATCGGTACCGTCATGATCCGGATTTCCCCGCGGTGTTCCTGTGTCAGGGCATTGAAATACACGAACAAACACCAGACGACGATTGGCACGATCCACAACCTTTGGTTAAGGGTGGGGATACCGGTCAGGAAAGCGACCATCCACAGGCACCAGGCGTACGGGGAAAATCGGTTGAACAGCGCGGCGGTCCGTCCGTGTTTCAGCAGCGCCCAGACCGCCCAGACCGCGTGGAGCGCCATGATGCACAGGGCCAGGTTGCCGCAGATTCCGTGCAAGCTAACGCCGGATGCGTATTGGCTGGCCCGGGCGAACATTGCTGAGGTGCCGAGGATGTCAGCCAGGAATCCGAGTCCGAACAGAAAAATATGCCGGGTTTTTAAGCTGCCTTGGGCTTGTTCGGTCCAAATCGCGATTGTGTAGAGAAGGCAGGCCGAGAGTATCAGGAGTATGGGAATGAGCATGTGATCCCTCCAACAGTTTGCAGAATGTAATTGGTTAATAGTAGGTAATAATCAAATGATTGTCAAACGGTTGTACGCTGTTGTCAAATGTACATATCTATGATAAAAAAAAGTAATTGATCTTTGATAACCGTTTCAAAAAAGAGGTGCCATGATGAACAATGAACTGTTGATCGGACGGCCCAGTGATATGCATGTCCATTTCCGTACCGGAGACGTACTCCAGGATGTCGTACGGCATACCGCTCTGCATTTTGCCCGAGCTTTGGTCATGCCCAATCTGCCTACGCCGGTCGTTACCGCAGCCCAAGCCCGTATTTATCGGGAACAGATCCTCGCCGTATTGCCGGAAAATTCCAGGTTTATACCGTACATGACGGTGTACCTGACGCAGGCAACGACGCGGCGCGTCATATTTGACGCAGCCCAGACTGATTTTGTCATTGCGGCGAAATTGTATCCGCAGAACGCCACAACGGGTTCGGCCGGCGGTGTCAGCGACATTTCCCGCCTGTACGCGGTTTTCGAGGAAATGCAGCGGCAGAAACTGGCATTGTCCGTCCACGGCGAAGTGACGGGAGCGACCCATCCGGGAGTGGACATTTTTGACGCCGAACGGGTGTTTATCGACACCGTACTGGCGCCGATCGTGGAGAAATTTCCGGATCTGAAGGTCGTAGTCGAACATGTCACGACCAAAGAAGCTGTAGACTTCGTGTTATCGTCACCGGAGACGGTGGCCGCGACTATTACGCCGCAGCACCTGCTGTACAGCCGGAATGACCTGTTTATCGGGGGGATCAGGCCGCATCTGTTTTGCCGGCCGGTACTCAAACGGGCCGTACCGCACCAGCAGGCGTTGGTGTCAGCTGCCACCAGCGGCAGTCCCAAGTTTTTCCTTGGGACGGACAGTGCGCCGCACGCCAGGTTCGCCAAAGAGACGGCTTGCGGATGTGCCGGATGTTTTTCTGCGCCGTGCGCGTTGTCACTGTACGCGCAAGCCTTCGAGGCGGCTGGGGCGCTTGAGAAGTTGGATAGATTTTCCAGCCTGTACGGCGGAGACTTTTATGGGCTGCCACGCCTGACGGAAATGATTACGCTGGTCCGTGAACCGTGGGAGGTACCGGCCGAGGTACCGTTCGGTACGGATACGGTCATCCCGCTCTGCGCCGGAGAGACGCTAAACTGGCGCGTTATTCATTAAACGACAGAAGTTCGTTTAGTAAGGCTCGCTTGGGATCAGGCGGGCTTTTTTATTTTCCGCGCCTCTGCAAAGTCTGCCGTTTGTCCTTGAATTTTTTCACCTGGGCCACAAGTTTCGGCACGGTCAAGTCGATGGCCGCCTCCATAGTGATCCCTTTTTCGCCGGCTTTGATGGTCTTGCCCCCTAAGGTGACGGACGCCTCCGCACGGTAGACCAGGCCGGTATGCTGGTTATGGTCATGGTCGAGCTCTACTTTGGCATCAACAGTTTCAGGAAGGAGTTTCTCCAGTTTTTCCATTTTCTTGGTTACGTAATCCTTTAACCATTGATTGACCCTGAAATCCTTGGCACTGATGATGAGTTTCATGTTCGTAAATGATTGTTGATTAATTTTTCGGCTTGTTTTTGCGTTGTTATCCAATGGATCCGGCTGTCAGGCCTGAACCAGGTTATTTGGCGTTTGGCGTAATGGTGAATGGCGTTTTTCAATTGCGCGACCATGTCCGGTTTATTCATTTTACCACGAAGGTAGAGGCTGACATAGCGGTATTCCAGGCCGATGTCGTGCATCCTTCGCCAACTGACGCCTTGCCGGTGCAATCGTGAGACTTCCTTGACCAAGCCCTGCTTCAGCCGTTGGCTAAGGCGCCTGTCGATGCGCGCGTACAGGTTGGGCAGGGAATGGGTGACGCCCAACAGTACTACGCGGTAGGGGGAGGATTTTTTCAGGGCGGGTACCTTTTTGCCCGTGGTTTTTATGATCTCAATGGCCCGGATGAGCCGGTACGGGTTATGACGGTCAATCGTGCGGGCCCGTACCGGGTCAAGTTTTTTTAACATCAAAAAAAGCTCGGAGGCTGTTTTTTGCCCCAGCCGGCGCCGGAGCGTTACATTTGGTTTGACTGCCGGCAAATCCAGGTTGTCAATAATGGACCGGATCCAAAAGCCCGTCCCGCCCACGAGAAAGGGGAGTTTGCCTTTGGCCAGGATTTGTTCAATAGCCCGAGTAGCTTTTTTTTTGAAATGGGCCACGTTGAAATCGCGATTCGGGTCGGCCACATCGAGGAGGTAGTGTTTGATAATGCGCTGTTCGCGGCGAGTGGCCTTGCCGGTGCCGATGTCCATGCCCCGGTAGACCTGTCGCGAATCTGCGGAAATGACCTCGCCGTTGAATTTTTTCGCCAGGCTGATGGACAGGGACGTTTTCCCTGACGCGTTCGGGCCGACAATGGTGATGAGTGGTGGTTTGGTCATTGACAAGAGGTGTTAAATCGGAGTAGTGTATATACAGACATTGTACATCAAAAACCAAATCGGAGGGAGATACGCATGTCCCAACTTTTTTTGTATGAGCAAACCGGCGCGCACCACCTGGCCGGGATGCTTGAGGGCATGCCGGTGATGGCCATCGCCGACCCGTCAGTCGCCCTCTCGTACTGTTATTCGCCGAGGCAGTTCAGCCTCATTATCCTGGAGCTGGAACGGCTGCACTTGGCTGACTCTGACCGGAGCGCACAGGAACTGTTGTTTTTCAGCGAAGTCAACCTACTGTACCATGGTACCCCGCTGATTATCGTCTCCTCCCATCCCGAGTTGTTCATGCCGGATCTGAAGCGCTTCGGGTTTGAACGGATAGTAAGCCTGGATTTCATACTGGGCTTTCTGGCCAGGAAAAAGGAGCATGTTTCACTGGGTGAATACGCCACGTATGCAATCGGTGTCCCGACGCCGGTGAGCGCGGCTCGATTCCGTCGCCTGACCGAAACAGTGATCCTGGATCACGTTTTGGTATCAGAATGAGGTGGGTGTATTGTTTTTGACCGCCAGCGTCCTTACGACTGGTGGTTTTTTTACCTGTAGGATTGACAAATTCAGAAAAACTGTGTATACTTAACAACTTACTAATTGGATTGGGAAGCTCTTTACAACACATTAAGGAGGAATACGTGGAGAAACTCTTCACATCAATCCCCCCTGAATTTCGAAAATACGCCGCCCGCATTTTTTTCCCGATAATCGTCGCTTTGGGGCTTGTCCAGATAGAACTGATTATCATCGCTTTGGCGTATCATGCGTCATTTGTCGAGCTGATTCTCATTTTTATCGGTACGAACATCTATCGGGGATGGTATGTCCATTCTTGGGTACAGCTCGAGAAATGGTTGCTCGTCCACGATCGGGAGTTTTTAGCCCATTTCCGTTTTTTGCGGATGAATATCGGCCATAAACTCTATAAGCTCCTAAAATGGATAGGCAAACTAACCAATCGCCGGAAACCCACGGCTGTGTTTTGGGTAGTATTGCTGGGTTGCGGCTTTTTGACGGGACTGACAGGTATTGGGCTGAAGTTCGGCATCGCCATGATCGTGGTTAGCCGAAAGCCCAAACCGTTGAAACTCGCTGTTTTTCTCGGGTTAGTGGCAAATACCTACATTTTCCTGCATTGGGGACCGCTATGGCTCCATGAATTATGGGTCTGGTGCACTGAAATATTCAGAGGGTTGTTCACATGAACCGTCGCGCGTCAGCAGTACACGCGGCGGTTTTTTTATTGAGCAATTGACCCGGACAGTCCCCAGGCAGTTGCCTTGGTTATTTTGACATTGGCGAACTGGCCGACGAGGTTGTGGCCGATAAAATGGGTCGTTTTAAAGGTGTCCGTTTTGCCGGAATTCATCTGTTTTCTTGCATCATACCGTTCAACGAGCACGCTGACGGTTTTACCGACCAGCCTTTTATTGTGTTGTAGGGCGGTTCGGGTGAGGATGGCGTTCAAATAATCCTTGCGCCTCGTTTTTTCTTTTTTTGTTACGTTGTCCTTAAAAAAACGCTGAGCGGCGGTGCCGGGCCGCGGCGAGTATTCGGCCAGGTACGCCATGTCGTACTTTACCTGACGCATGAGGCTGGCTGTCTGCAGGAACTGTTTACTCGACTCACCAGGGAACCCGACGATGACGTCAGTTGTAATTGCCGCTGCCGGCCATGCGCGCCTGATTTTTCTGATGAGATCCAAATAATAGGCCCGGGTATGCCGGCGGTTCATGCGGCGCAAGATTTCGTCGTCACCAGCCTGGATGGGCAAATGGAAATACGGTGTCATTTTTTTTAGTTTTGGCAGGGTGCTGATAAGTTCCGGTGATACGTCCTGAGGATTTGAGGTCAGAAAGCGGATCCAGAAATCGCCGGGGATAGCGTTAATTTTTTTCAGCAGCTCAGTAAAGTCTTTGGGGACTTTTGTCGTGGCCGTCCGCCACTGGACCGGCTGTTCCGGACGGAAGGCCCAAAAATCACGGGAACGGGTTTTTTGCAGGACCGGGGAATGGTATTTTTCCGGATTGATGTAAGCGTTGACGTTTTGTCCCAGGAGGGTGATTTCCTTATAGCCACGCTTCACCAGGCTGGACACTTCATTCAGGATTTCCGTCATCGGCCGTGACGCTTCTTCGCCGCGGGTGTACGGGACGGCACAGAACGTGCAATAGTTATTGCAGCCGGTCATAATCGGCACGAAGGCTTGGAATGAGTTGGCTGGCGTGTGTGGCAAGGCCAGGTAATCCGCATTGGTGATTTTCCATTTTATCTTTTTTTCCTTGCCAAGCCAGGACGGCAGTGTGGCCAGGTCTTTAATTGGCAGGATGAGGTCGAATCGGGGTAAAAGTTTTTCGCGGTCATAGGGCAGGACACAGCCGGTCAGGATGATCTTTACGCCCTGTTTTTCTCG
>Ga0265297_10008503_pt1 | contig 13659 bp, 11 predicted proteins | sample Munlanlwell13791_FD_192502 | JGI IMG/M metagenome (GOLD analysis project Ga0265297, IMG submission 192502) | Leachate microbial communities from a municipal landfill in Southern Ontario, Canada - Leachate well 137-91 | ecosystem: Engineered > Solid waste > Landfill > Unclassified | place... | reverse complement strand
AGATTTTTCCGCTAAAGCGCCGTGGCCGATTTCCCGGCGGCCTGGTCCGCGCATCGGACCGGTTTCGCCAACGGAAAACGGCGGAAAATTATAATGATGCAAGAATCTTTTAGAACCGCTTACCTCCATTGTTTCAATGGTTAATTCGTGGGAAGGCGCGGCTAAGGTGATGCTGGAAAGCGCCCGAGTGTTGCCGCGGGTAAAAATTGCCGAGCCGTGAACTCTGGGTAAAAATCCGACTTCGCAGCTGATCGCTCGCAGTTCGTTTAATTTCCTGGCGTCAGGCCGTTTCTCCTTTTCCAGAATATTTTTATGGACCATTTCATCAATTACGTCTTCTAAGAGAGAATGAGCTTCGTGCATTTGCGCGTCCTCAGTATTTTCGGTTTTGAGCCATTCCGTCATTTCTTTTTTTAGCGTGTCTAATTTAGTTTGTCTGGTTATTTTATCCGGTACGTAAAGGGCGTCTTCCAAGCGGGTGGCCAAAAAAGTATGAATTTTTTCTTTGAACTCCGGAGCCGGTTCTTTTAATTCTACCGCAGTTTTGGGCTTGGCAAGCTTTGAGAATATTTCCTTTTGGAGCTTAACCAGTTTTTTGATTTCTTCCTGAGCCAAATTAAAAGCCCGAACCACCACTTCTTCCGGAGTTTCTTTGGCCGCCACTTCTAACATATTAATTTTATCTTCCGTGCCGCTGACGAAAACATCAAATTCACCCTGTTCTCTTTCGCTATAAGTCGGGTTAATAAGAAACTGGTCGCCAATTTTTCCGATGCGGATTCCGGCAATCGGGCCGTTCCAGGGGATATCAGATATTCCCAAAGCTACGGAAGCGCCCAGTAAGCCGGCGAAATCTGGGTCATTATCACTATCAATCGAAAGCACTGTAACTACAATTTGAACGTCGCGACGCATTCGGTGATCAAAAAGCGGCCTGATTGGCCGGTCAATTAAGCGGCCGGTTAAAATAGCGGCCTCTGATGGTCGGCCTTCCCGGCGGACAAAACGGCTGCCTAAAATTTTTCCCGCTGCGTAAAATTTTTCTTCGTAATCAACAGTCAGCGGAAAATAATCAAGACCAAGCCGATCTTGTTTGGCCATAGTCGCGGTCACTAAGACTGTGGTGTCGCCGTATTGGACGAGCACCGAACTATTGGCTTGTTCGGCCCAATTAGAAATTCTAATTTTTAAAGGCCGATTAGCCAAATTATCAACTGAGAAAACTTTTTCCTCCATTGTTATTTAATTTTTCCCGAAAAGAGTGAATGCTTAAGGCAGAAGAAAAAGGATTTATTTTTTCAGACGAATACTTTTTCTTCAGCCCTACCTGTAATTGACTCTTCTCAGTTTTGGTCCGCCCAAGGCGGAATTATTTTATTTGTCGTTTTTTTAAATTCGAACTGATTAAAAACTTACCTGGCTGGCCTTCTAAGTCAAAGAATTCATCCGCCGCTTCTTTAATTTTTGCCGAAGCGCTTCGACCAAAAGCTATGACTTCCACTTGTTTGCCTAAGCCGTTTAAGTATTCAATTAATGGGATAAAATCTCCATCGCCGGTTATCAAAACAATTGAATCCACGGAATCTTTCAAGCGGATAGCGTCGACGGCCATGCCGACGTCCCAATCGGCTTTTTTAAAGCCGCCGGGATAAACCTGTAAATCTTTCATTCTTAACTCAATGCCGATTTTTTCTAAAGCGTCAAAAAACGAACTTTCACCTTCGGCGGTTTCGCTTTTGACCACATAGCCGATCGCTCTGATAAGCTTGCGGCCGGCCAAAGCAGCTCGTAGAACTTCTTTGAAGTTAACGCGCGCTTGATAAAGATTTTTAGCCGAATGATAAAGATTCTGGATATCAAAAAAAATCGCTACCCTTTGTTCTTTATGTTTCATTACCATATAAATTATAAAGCTCCGTTTACTTTTTTAACCCTAATTTTTTGATTAAGGCGTTATAGCGGCGCTTAGAAGTTTTATTTAAATAATCCAAGAGTTTTTTCCTTTTAGACACCATTTTTAATAATCCGCGGCGGGAATTATGATCTTTGTGATGTTTTTTGAGGTGTTTGGTTAATTCTTCAATTTGTTCGCTTAAAAGAGCCACCTGGATTTCGCTGGAACCGGTATCGGTTTGATGGGTTTGGAAACCCTTAATTAAGTTGGTTTTTTTCTTAGGCTTTAGCATATTGATTTTTATTCTATCACATTTGTTTAGAAATTGCAAATGACCCGATTTAAGGTGGTTGTTTATCTTAGGCATCCTTTGCCGTGAACTAAGCTGTTTCTGGTTTTCCCGGCACGATGTGGTGCCTTAAACAACGGGCCTCGTATTTATTAGAGCCGCCGATAAGCACCAAGGGGTCTTTATAGTGGGCGGGTTCCCCGTTGATAATGCGTTGAGTGCGAACGGCTGCTTCTCCGCAAACATTACAAATGGCAGTCAGTTCTATAACTTCGTTCGCCATGGCCATTAATTGAGGCATAGAGCCAAAGGGCTCGCCGCGAAAATCCAAATTTAAACCAGCGACAATAACATCATAACCTCTTTCCAGAAGCAGTTGGACGACGTTAACGATCTCCTTGGGAAAAAACTGCGCTTCATCAATAATGATAAGCGAGTTAACGCCTTCACTGGTCGTGGGCAAATTATTGGCATTAAAAATTTCTTCCGGCGCTTGAAAAGGAAGGGCGCGGGCCAGGATGTTTTCTCCGTAATTAGTGCTGATATAATTCGTCCCGCCTCGATTATCGGTATCCGGCTTATAACAATAGCAGCTTTTAGGCTGCTTTTCTTGATTAATGATTTGGGCTATTTTTTTCGTTTTACCGGAGAACATGCAGCCCGTAATTACTTTTAGTTCACCTCGTTTTTCCATTATTTTAATTCTAATATTTGGTCATTGTTTGTCAACGTAATTGGTAAATATTTTGCGACGTGGTAAAATAATAAGGAGATCTTTTGATAATTTTTACTAAACACCCTAATTTATCTGTCAAAACTTCGCTATAAAGTAAAAATTATCAAAAGATCCAATGAGGAAGAACTGCAATGAGCTTAGAAGGTTTAGTAAAACAATATTTGGAATATCTGGAAATTGAGAAAAATCGTAGCCGAAAGACCGTGGAGAATTATCGCCGCTACTTGAAGCGATTTTCGGATTTTTTAGCGAAAAACAACGATCAGCCAATCGGCTCTTTGGATGCCAAAGACATTACTCAGGATGTTGTCCGGCAATATCGGCTGTTTTTGAATCGTTTAGCCAACGGCAATTCCCTGGACGGTGAATTAAAAAAAATCACCCAAAATTATTACGTCATTGCTTTGCGCGGACTTTTGAAATATTTAGCGAAAATCGGCGTTAAGAGTTTAACGGCCGAGCAGGTGGAACTAGCCAAATCTTCTCCTCATGAAATTGATATTATCAGCTATAGCGATTTGGAAAGATTATTGGCCGCGCCCGAAAGCGGTTCGCTCTCTGGCTGGCGCGATCAGGCGGTTTTAGAAACTTTATTTTCTACCGGACTTCGTGTTTCCGAACTCTGTCATTTGAATCGTGACGATATTAATTTAGAAAGGGGAGAGTTTAGCGTTAAAGGAAAAGGTGATAAAATTCGTTTGGTTTTTTTGTCGACGCGAGCCAAGGAAATTTTGAAAAATTACCTGGCGAAACGCCAAGACGCCGAAGAAGCTTTATTTGTTAGCTTCCCCAAATCAAAAAAATCCAAAAGTTTCACTCGTCTTACGCCCAGAAGCATTCAGCGCCTTTTGCGTTTTTACGCCGCTAAGGCGGGGATTTCCCGAAAAGTGACGCCGCATACTCTGCGACATTTATTTGCCACGGATTTATTGCAAAATGGGGCGGATTTGCGTTCGGTTCAATTACTTTTGGGCCATTCCAATCTTAATACTACTCAGATTTACACCCACTTAACTAACAAGGAATTAAAAGAAATTCATCAGGCCTTTCATGGTCGAAGGCGAAAGTAAGGACTTGACAATCTTTTGCTTTTCGCTTAATATCAAATCACGGTATTAAAACGTATTTACTAATGGATAATGTAATTTTTAAAACTTTGACTGATTTTTTGGCGACTTTGCCGGAAAAACAGAGAGAAGTAGTAGATAAAAGATACGGGTTGTCTGGAAGCGATCCAATGACTCTGGAAGCTATTGGAGAGGAAAAGGGAGTAACCCGAGAAAGAATCCGCCAGATCGAAGACGCGGCCCTTTTGGCTTTGAGGAAAAATTTGACTGAGCTAGACGAAGTGGTGGAGAATTTGAAATCCTATTTGGATGTTTTAGGCGGTATTCGTCGGGAAAAGAGGCTCTTGGAAGAAGCGGCTAATTCTTTGGCGGACGATCCGGTTAGGGATTTGAAGAACGGCAAGGCGGCTTCCAAACTTCAAAATCACATTTGGTTTCTTTTGGACTTGGCTCCCTACTTCAATTATTTATTGGAAAAGAAAGATAATTATTCCGCTTGGTATCGCGACCCTGAAATTTTGAAAAAATTGAATCGGATTAACGATTTTGTTAAAAAAGAATTAACTCGCAAAGGCGATCCTTTGGAGCTGGATGAATATCATGATTTGGTTCATAAGACAATGAAGAATTTTTCTTTGAAAAATGAAAATGTTCTATTGTCCTATTTAGACGTTTCCAAAGATTTCGGTTTTAATCCTTTCGGTGAATTCGGTTTGACCAAATGGTCTTTTATTCGACCGGCTAGCGTTAACACTAAAGCTTATTTAATTTTGGAAAAACAAGATCAACCGTTGCATTTCGTTGATATTGCCAAATTGATTAATGATGCCGGCTTTGACGAAAAGAAGGCTCAGCCCACTACCGTGCACAACGAATTAATCAAAGATCCGAATTTCGTTTTGGTTGGCCGCGGTCTTTATGCCTTGAAAGATTGGGGCTATGAGCCGGGCACGGTTAAAGATGTTTTAGTGAGGGTAATGAAGAAGACCGGTCCTAAAACCTATAGAGAATTGGTGGAAGAAATGAAAAAACACCGCTTGGTTAAGGATACGACTGTTTTAATTAATCTCCAGGACAAAAAGCTGTTTAAGAAATTGCCTGATGGCCGGTATGGTTTAGTGCGTTAATTTTACAATTTTTCGCTACCGCGCTTATTATGAGCGAATTGCTTAACATTCTTAACGGAATCTTTATTTCAATCGCCCGAGTTTTCAGCTGGGTTTGGTGGATTGTTATCCCGCTCGGTTTAATTTTTATTGTTTGGGATTATTGGAATTTTTATATTCATTTTAAGTTTTTGAAGTCAGTTAAATACAAACTTCTGGAAATTAGAATTCCGAAAGAGCTGATTAAGACTCCTAAATCAATGGAAAATATTTTTTCGACTTTTCATGCCACGAAAATGTCCGTTGATGAATTCAAGAAGAAGTATATTAAGGGAGAAATGCAGCTTTGGCTGAGTTTTGAAATTGTTGGAACTGGTGGGGGCATCGCCTTTTATATTCGTACCCCGGAACAATTCCGCAATTTGGTGGAGGCGCAGATTTACGCGCAATATCCGGATGCGGAAATTGCCGAAGTTGATGATTACATTAATTTGGCGCCGAAAGATTTGCCGAATAAATATTTTGATATTTGGACAACGGAATACGGTTTAGCCAAGGACACCGCCTATCCCATTAAAACTTATCCTTATTTTGAAGAGGTCAAGGAAGAAAAGCGTTTGGATCCGATTGCCAGCTTAGTGGAAACAATGAGTAAATTGAAAAGCGATGAAAAGATTTGGATGCAAATTCTAGTTAGGTATACGGGCGATGATTGGAAAAAAGAATCTGATAAAGTTGTGGCGAAATTAGCTGGCAAGAAATCGCCTAAAAAAGAAATGGGATTTTTTGATTCCATTTGGGAATTTTTGCGGAATTTAATTAAGGCGCCGGTCATTTATCCGATTTGGAGCGATGAGGGCGGCGAAAAAGAAGGGCCAGCCAGTCAGATGTCGTTTTTGACTCCGGGTGAAAAAGACATCATTAAAGCCGTTGAGGAAAAATCTTCAAAATTGGGTTTTGAAACGATTATTCGCTTTGTTTACATTGACAGCCGTGCTGCTTTTAGTCGTTTGAACGTTTCCAGCATTATGGGCGCCATTAATCAATTCAACACCCAAAATATGAATGCTTTTAAACCTTTTAAGCCGACTTCTACTTCTGCCAAGCAGCCGTTTAAAGAACAGAAAGAATTTTTGAAGAAACGCCTCCTTTATACGAATTATCGTTTGCGGCTGTTTAATAATAATATTAAAGCAGTTTTGAATACTGAAGAGTTGGCAACTATTTATCATTTCCCGATTGTCGGCGTGGAAGCTCCGTTCTTGCGGAGGATTGAAGCGAAGAAAGGCGAGCCGCCTGTCAATTTGCCGATTGAATAATTTTTTGCCCGTTGTTAACGCCCCGTTCAAGGGCGTTTTTATTTCTTTCTGATAATGGCGCAGTGGCAGGGACTGACCAATGACTGGGGAACAAATTCAACGCCTACTTTATATAGAACGGCATATTGGAATAAAACTTTTTTACAAAGAGGATGAATATTTTTTTTATCAATTAAAATTTTTACTCCTATTCCTTTTTCCAATGACTTTATCGTTTCGTTTATTCCCAGTTTAACATTCAATTTTCCCCAATGATTGGATCGATGGGTTGGGTCAGCTTTATTATTTTTGGGCAGATTGGGCTGTTTTGATTTATTATTTTTTGTGTTTATCCGCGCATCAACAATATCATAGTAAGCTTGCAGCGGAGATGGCAGGGATAATAATGATTTGGGCAATAGGAAGGCGGAGCTTTTATGATTTGAGGGATGAATAAAATAATTGCTCAACCTTGTATTATCGGTTGTGGCCATGCTCCAAGGCACTAAAATGTCTGCTGGTGAGGCAGAAAATATATTAGGGTCGCGGGTTTTCACGGAAGGATTGCTAATGACGCCAAAATAGAAACTTTGTTTTGGGAAAAGGCTATTCCAAAATTTTTTGATTATATTATAAGTAACACCTTCGGATATCCAGCCGTCGACAAAGACGACTGTTTTTTTATTTTTAACGACAAAATTTTTAAAAGCCGAATTATCGATTTTTTCTATGTAATTTGGAGTTAAGCCGGAAATCGGAGTTATTACCCCTGTTTTTTTATAAATAATGTCTTGTATTAAAAAAGCCAAAGGCAAGCCGCTTCGTAGAACCGCCACTAAGGCAATATTTTCAGCCGACAAGGCAGAAACAATTCTTTCGCTTAACTCTATCAGATGATCAACAAATAATTTTAAATACGGCTTATTATTAAGAACGAATTGGTGCAAGCGAAGAATATTTTGATCTGGTTTCAATAATGAGGCGATTACTTTTTCTTTAGTTGGTTGATCCAGGGCGTTGATGAGGCGGTTGGTTGATAGCGAATGTTTATCTCTATTGTTCCGATAATTAGTTAATTGATTGAATATTTTAATCTGTGAAATGTCTCCCGAGGTTTTAAAATGCGTCATTGGGTGTTATCTTTTTAAACCTTTTTGGCCGCGACTATGTATATTTTATGGTGCAACAAGCCGGAACCGTCTTTGAGAAAGCGGTAAAGCGGATATTCTTTTTTAATATGTTTTATGTTTTGGAATGTATAGCTCGTTGGCTTGATCGGTTTTTTTATGCTTTCAACAATTTTGGGCCGGAAGGAGCGCCTTTTTAGCAATTCAAATATTGAAGGTTGTTGATTAAAGCTTTTATCCACTCCTAAAAAATCAAAGGCCGTAAAGATGATCCAGCCATTTTGGATGATGATTAATTCGGCCAGTTTGATTATTTGTTTGATTATTTGCTTGCCGTCTTTTCCGCCATCATCGTGTAGTGATTTTTTTCTTTTCGTTGGCATTTGGGGCGGATTAGATATCATAAAATCAAATTTACCCCTAGTTCTATAATCGCCAACGAATAATTTTGTTGCTTTTATGATTTTTTCCAGTTTGTTGGCACGGATATTTTTTTGAGCCCAACGAATGGCAACGGGGTTAGGCTCAATGGCTGTTATTTTTTTGGCCCCTAATTTAGCAAGGTGAATGGCGATAGTTGCTGTTTCGCCAGTTCCCACTTCTAAGATGGTTGATTTTTTAAATCCTCCTCTTTTGCTCAAATAATTACATAATAAGGTAGCCATTTTAGGCATGTGCCCAGACGGCCTAATTAATAGTTTGTAGTTATTTTCTTTATTTATAATAGTTTTGTCATTTACCGAATGAATTTTAATGAAGAAACCTTTGGTCTGACCAAATGGTTGATATGGTCGGGCCTGGTTGCGGTCCAATTTATTGAACAGCCTTAAAAGTTCCATTGCCTCTTTGGGGGTATCGGTGGCATGCAGCTTAAACTCATAGATTTTTGTGTTCTTTCCTTTGGTTGTTATTTTTCTGACTTGAGCGCCATATTTGCGTCTTAAGCCGCTAGTTTTTAGCACGCCGTTTTCACTAAGCGCGAAGTGGCCCTTTATTTTTTTAATTTTTTTAGATAAGCCGGCCTTGCCACAAAATAAGGCCACAGAAGACGGGCCCATTAAAAAATTGGCAACTATTGGTTTGAAATGCTTCTTTTTTACTTGTTTGGGGTAAATAATACGAGCGCTGCCTTCTTTTATGTAAAAGTTTTTTTCCCAGGCCAATTGCGCTTTTGTTTCCCTTAAAATATCCTCCAGAATTGATTTGCCTTGATTTTTTCTAACGGCGTCCGGAGTAATTATTACAACACAATTTTCTCGTTTCATATTCTTCAAAATAATAGCAATTTTGTGTATTTGCGTCAAACTTGCCGAAATCGTTCAGGGACAACTTAGGAGCGTGGTCGGGAGTTGACTTTTGATTTTGATTGTTTATAATATAATCTTGTACTGAAAGACGAGGTCCACCCTGGGTGGGCCTTTATTAATAAGTAATAATAAGTCGTTTTAATCGTTTGAGCGTTATGTTTGATTTAAAAAATTTTAGTTCGGCGATTACTCAAATTGCCGAAGAGAAGGGCATTGCCAAGGAAAAAATTATTGAAACTATTGAGCAGGCTATCGCTGCTGCCTATAAGAAAGAGTATCGCAAGAAAAACGAAATCATCAGGGCGAAAATGGATCCTGAAACTGGCGAGGTTAAATTTTGGCAAGTAAAAATTGTAGTTGAACCAGGGATGCTTAAAGAGGAAGAGGCGGTGGAGGCGGAAACGATGCCGGAACGGGAAGAGTTTAACCAAGCCCTTCTTAAGGAAGAAGTTTTGAGCGCCAAGGAAGGAGAAAAGAAAATCCGTTTTAATGCGGACCGCCATATTTTATTGGAAGAAGCCAAGGAAATTAAGCCGGAAGTGTTGGTTGGTGAAGAAGTAATTTTTCCTTTGGAGAGCCATGAAGATTTCGGTCGCATCGCCGCTCAAACTGCGAAGCAAGTTATTTTACAGCGCCTGAGAGAGGCCGAACGGGAAGCCGTGCTTTTTGAGTATAAAGACAAAGAGGGAGAGATTATTAGCGGTATTGTTCAAAGAATAGAAAATCGTAATGTTTTCATTAATCTTGGCCGCGCTCAGGGTGTAATGTTTTATAATGAATCCATTCCGGGCGAGCGTTATCGGATCGGCGAGCGGATGAAGTTTTATATTTTGGCTGTTCAAGAGGATAGCCGTGGCACCATGATTATTTTATCTCGCAGTCATCCTAAATTTATTTCTAAGCTTTTTGAATTAGAGGTTCCAGAAATCGCTTCGGCTACGGTTAAGGTAATGTCTATTGCGCGTGAAGCCGGTTTTCGCACTAAGATCGCGGTTCACTCCACTATTGATGGAATTGATCCGATCGGTTCTTGCGTTGGTCAAAAAGGAACGCGCGTGATGGCGGTTTTAAGCGAAATTGGTCAGGAAAAAATAGACATTATTAAATGGTCTGAAGACGCAGAAAAATTTGTTGCCCAATCGCTTTCGCCGGCGAAAGTCTCCAGGGTGGAAACTAAGCCCCGTCGGGAAGTGAGGGTATTTGTTCCGGAAGATCAGCTTTCTTTGGCCATTGGCCGAGGCGGCCAAAATGTTCGATTGGCAGCCAAATTGACCGGTTGGAAAATTGACGTCCGTAGCGAATCAGCTCCGGAGAAAGTGATTGAAGGGGGTATTGCCGAAGCGGAATTATCGGCGGCGGCTGAAGGAAAATCAGAATCAACAGAAGCTCAGAAGCCGTTCTTCGGTTTATCTGATAAAATCATCAAGTCTTTAACCAAAGCCGGCTATGATGAAGAAAAGGTGAAAAAAGCCACTAAAGAAGAATTAATGGAACTTGATGGAATCGGCGAAAAAACTGCCGAGAAAATTATTGATTTAGCCTCGCAAGCTTAACTTATATAAAAAACAGCCATGCAACATAAAATAAAAAATTTGCCTAAAGCGCAAGTAGAATTAGAAATTACCTTATCTGCCCAAGAAATGGAAATTTTTTGGCAAGCCGCTAATAAAAAACTGGCGGAAAATATTCAATTAAAAGGTTTTCGGCCCGGCAAGGCGCCAGCCGCTGTTTTAGAATCTCCGGAAGCCAAAGACGATCTTTACAACGAAGCGGCGAATGCGGCAATTAAGAAGACCTATCCTGATATTTTAGCCAAAGAGGCGATTGAGCCGCTAGGTAAGGTTGAGGTGGAGGTTTTAAAAATTGCGCCAGCCAATGAATTTATCTATCGCTTAAAAACCGTTGTTTTGCCAAAACCGGAAATGCCCAAATACAAGGGTATTGCCGAATCTGTCCAAAAAGAAAAAAAGACTTTGAATGTTAAGAAAGAAGAAATTGAAGAAGCGTTGACTTGGTTGAGAAAATCTCGAGCCAAGATTAATTCGGTGGCACGGCCGGCGCAAAAAGGTGATTTTGTGGAGGTAGAAATCAAATCGGCTTTGGTTGATAAAGAATTACCGAAAGCGACTGGTCCGGAATCGTTTATTTTAGGCGAAGGCCATTTCTTGCCAGGCTTTGAAGAGCAAATCGAAGGTTTAAAAATCGGCGAGAAAAAGAATTTCCAGCTGAAAACGCCAGCTGATTATTGGGATAAGGATTTGCAAAATAAAGAATTATCTTTTGAAGTGAAACTTAACAAGGTGAGCGAGCGTCAATTGCCAGAGTTAAATGATGAATGGGCAAAATCTCTTGGCCGCTTTAATAATTTAGAAGAATTAAAAAAATCAATTAGCGATGGCTTATTGTTTGAAAAGGAGTCTAAGGAGCAAGAGCGTTTGCGAATTTTGATGTTGGAGAAAATTGTCAAAGAAACCAAAGTCGAGTTGCCGGACGTCTTGGTAGAAAATGAAATTGAACATCGTCTTCACGAGATCAATCATTTAGCGCAAGATAACGGAATGGCCATGGAAGATTATCTGAAGAAAATTAATAAAGACGAGAAATCCCTACGCGACGATTTACGCTCGGAAGCGGAAAAAACCTTAAGAGGCGCCTTGGTTTTAAGGCAAATCAGCCTTTTGGAACAGATTGAGCCAAAAACTGAGGAAATTGAGATGGCGATGAACGAGTTTTTGAAGCATTATGGCGACCAAAAAGAGACCGAAAAGAACATTGACAGGGCTGCGCTTTTTGAATACACTAGGGAAAGATTAACCAACGAAAAGGTCTTTCAATTTTTGGAAAACATAAAATCCTAAAAATATGGAACAACCGGAAAATTACACTTTAATCCCGACGGTTATTGAAAAGTCGCAATTTGGCGAGCGCGCTTATGATATTTATTCTCGGCTTTTAAAAGAGAGAATCATTTTTTTGGCCGGTCCGATTAACGATCAGGTGGCTAATATTGTTATTGCTCAATTGTTATTTTTACAGCATGAAGATTCCAAAAAAGATATCCAGCTTTACATTAATAGCCCGGGTGGCGTAGTTACTGCGGCTTTGGCGATTTATGATACGATTCAATACGTTAAGCCCGACGTCTCCACTATTTGCATTGGCCAGGCCGCTTCGGCGGCTGCGATTCTACTGGCCGCCGGGAAAAAAGGTAAAAGATTCGCCCTGCCCAATGCTGAGATTTTATTGCATCAGATAATGGGCGGCGTAGAGGGCCAAGCCATTGAAATTGAAATTACGGCCAAGCAAATTTTAAAGATTAAAAACAAAGTGAATGAAATTTTAGCCAAGATTACCGGTCAACCATTTGATAAGATTGAGAAAGATACTGATAGAGATTTTTATCTCAGCGCTCAGGATGCCAAAGCTTATGGCGTGATAGACGGAATTATCAGCAAGGCCAAAAATTAAAAAGTTTTTAAGACAAATCCCCGCATTTAATGAAATGCGGGGATTTGTCAAAGATAATTCTTTGTGGTAAAATATCAATTCCTTTATGAAAACAGATTCTAAGGAAAATTTAATTATTCGTCCGCCGATTGTGGTGGTCATGGGCCACATTGATCATGGTAAAACCAAACTTTTAGACGCCATCAGAAAAACTAATGTCGTTGAGAAAGAATCGGGCGGCATCACCCAGCACATCGGCGCGTACGAAATTAAGGTAACGAGCGCCAATCCGGAATACAATGGCCGCCGGATTACTTTTATTGATACGCCTGGTCATGAAGCTTTCTCCAAAATGCGGGCGCGCGGCGCTCAAGTGGGCGATGTGGCGATTTTAGTTGTGGCGGCCGATGAGGGTGTTAAGGCTCAAACTTTGGAGGCGTTAAAAAATATTCAAGAAGCGAAAATTCCTTTCATCGTAGCTCTGAATAAAATTGATAAGCCCGAAGCTAATCCTGACAAAGTAAAACAGCAATTAGCTGAAGCCGGCGTTTATGTTGAGGGTTGGGGCGGAAATGTTCCTCTTGCTTTAATTTCGGCCAAGGAGGGAAAAAATATTGAAGAGCTTTTGGAGTTGATTTTATTGGTGGCTGATTTGGAAGGTCTCAAGGCCAATCCCCAGGCAGCGGCTTCGGGTGTGGTCATTGAAGCGAAAATGGATAGCCGGAAAGGCGCGGTGGTGGTTTTAGTCATTAAGAACGGCACTTTAAAAGTCGGCGACGAGATGGCGACGCCGACTACGCATGGGAAGATAAAAATTTTGGAAAATTTTAAGCGTGAACCTATTACCGAAGCCACTTTTTCTTCGCCAGTTCGCGTTTTGGGTTTTAAAGAACTACCGCAAGTAGGCGAGGAATTTTTCACCGGCGACGTAGAGTTGGTAATAATGGCTGATAAGGCCGCTAATCTTATTAAGGATATTCGAAAGGAATTTGAAAATGGAGCAAAAACCCTTAACCTTATTTTAAAGGTTGATGTTTCCGGTTCCTTAGAGGCTTTGGAATCGTTGATCAAAAAATGTCAGGTTGATGATTGGAAATTCCAGATTGTGGACGCTTCGGTAGGCGACACCACTGCCGGTGACATTCAAAACGCTCAAGCGACTTCCGCTTGGATTTTGGGCTTTCGGGTAAAAACAGCCAAGGATTTAGAAATTATGGCTCAAAATAGCAATATCCATATTTTTTCTTTCGATGTTATTTACGATGTGGAAAAGTTTTTGAAAGAGGAAGTTAAAAAATTAATTGACGCTCAATTTATGCCACCTGAAGGGGAGTGTTTAGTTTTAGCTACTTTCAGCCAAAGAAAAAATCAACAATTGATTGGCGGGA
>Ga0265297_10008502_pt1 | contig 13661 bp, 11 predicted proteins | sample Munlanlwell13791_FD_192502 | JGI IMG/M metagenome (GOLD analysis project Ga0265297, IMG submission 192502) | Leachate microbial communities from a municipal landfill in Southern Ontario, Canada - Leachate well 137-91 | ecosystem: Engineered > Solid waste > Landfill > Unclassified | place... | reverse complement strand
AAAAGGGCAGAGAGCCGTGAACGTAAATATGGATAAAAATAATAAAACCCTGATATTAATAGGTATAATGGTATGTTTATCGGTAATAGTCGGTATAACGGTGTTTGCGAGCAAAAGAAGAAGAAATCTAAGGGAAGAGGAATCCAGTGGGACTGGATACTAATCCCTAAGGAGTAAAACTCCTAAGGGCTTCGTATCATATTTATGTGGAATATAACAACTGAAACGCATTTTTCGGCAGCGCATCACTTAGACGGTTACCGTGGAAAATGCTGCGGGATGCACGGACATAATTTTAAGGTTAGCATTACGGTAGAAGCGACGAAACTCAAAAAAGAGGGATTTGGTATGGATTTTAGGGTGTTAAGACAAAAATTGGAAGAAGTAGTAAATTGCTTTGACCATAAGAACTTAAATGAATTGCCTGCGTTCAAAAAAATAAATCCAAGCGCCGAAAATATAGCAAAAATAATATGGGGCAGTATGAGTAAAAAACTTGATAAATCCGTAAAATTAAAAGAAATAAAAGTCTGGGAGTCCGAAAAGAATTTAGTAACTTATGTAGAATAAAAGGAGCATAATGGAAGACTTAAAAAATACGATAAATAAAACGGTAGATGCCATAAGAAAAGAGACTAAGATGAAACCGGAAATCGGTATAATACTTGGAACCGGGTTGGGCAGACTTGCCGGGTCAATAAAAGTGGAAACTTCAATCCCTTACAATAAGATACCTGATTTCCCTATTTCTACTGTAGAGTCCCACAAGGGCAGGTTATTATTTGGAACGCTTGGCGGGAAAAAAGTTGTAGCGATGCAGGGAAGGTTCCATTATTACGAGGGATATTCAATGCAAGAAGTTACTTTTCCCGTAAGAGTTTTAAAAGCTCTCGGGTGTAAAATTATGGTTGTATCAAATGCGGCCGGGGGAATAAACCCTTTGTTTAACAGGGGCGATGTAATGTTAATATCCGATCATATAAACTTTTTCCCGGAACATCCGTTAAGAGGGAAAAACGATGATTCAATTGGCCCCCGTTTTCCCGATATGTTAAATATCTATGACAGAGATTTATTGGCATTAGCAGAAAAAGTAGCGCTTGAGCAAAGAATACCAGTGAGAAAAGGGGTTTATTTAGGGTTACAGGGACCATGTTTTGAAACGCCTGCAGAATACAGAATGATTAAAATATTGGGCGCGGATGCAGTTGGAATGTCAACCGTTCCTGAAGTTATTGTAGCAAGGCATTGTGGGCTTAAAGTAATAGGAATGTCAATAATTACGGATATGGGGTTGCCGGATATTCTTGAACCTGTATCAGCTGCAGTGGTTATAAAAGCTGCAAATGAGGCAGAACCAAAATTAGCAAAACTTGTTGAAGCAATCGTCAGCAAGCTGAATAAGTTGGACTAATTAAGCAAGCTCGATAAGTCCAACTAATAATTAAGGAGGTTTAATGAAAAGAATAGAAACTGTACTATTATTGGCAGTTTTATGCAGTAGCTGTGCGAAACATACGTCAATAGCCAGACTTGAGCCGGAGAAAGCTTTTGAACAGGCAAAAAAAGAATATAAGCTTAAACATTATGATAAAGCAATAGAGAAGTTCAGGTCCGTAATTTTCGAATCTCCTGCCGGCAAATGGACTGAAGAATCGCAGTATCTGCTCGCGAGGTCAAGTTATTTAAAAAAGAATTATGTTCAGGCGGAGACAGAGTATGATTTTTTTATAAACACTTATCCAAATTCGAGGTTTATGCAGAAGGCAGAATATGAGCTTGCCGTATGTTATTTTAAGCATTCACCTCCATTTTATCTTGAACAGACTGCGACTATAAAGGCGATGCAGGAGTTGGATAAATTTATTGCAAAATATCCCGATAGTGAATATAAGGCTAAAATAGAGAAGAACAAAAAGAGATGTATAGATAAGCTTGTTAGAAAAGATTTACAAACTGCAAAACTGTATTTAAAGATAGGGAAAACTAAGTCTGCAAATATATATTTGAAATCGATACAGGAAACTTATCCAGAAAATTCATATTCTGAAGAAGTAATAATGTTACTTGCAAAGTGTCCAAAATAGAATAATTCTCTGTGCGCGACATAACTTGGAAACAATATTTATTTTAACTCTAGTATTAGCATCTGCGACACCCGTAATACCTGTAGCATTAGCAGCGTCTGTAGATTCCCTAGAATCCTTAAAAATATCTCCCAAAATTACCGATAGTGTCTATGTTTCACCTAAGGTGGACAGCCAGATTCTCTCTCAAAAAAACGAAAAGAAAGACGGGCAGGCGAGAACTTCCACTTATAAAGGGGACACTTTAGTTTATATGTGGGATGATAAGATAATATGGTTAAAAGGGGATGCCAACATAAAGACTCCTGAAGTAAGAGCAAATGCGGACACAATAAAATATGAATTGAATAATGAAATTGTTACAATATGGGGAAACCCGGTATTATGGGTTGGAAGCCAGGATTCAATTACGGGTAGGAGGATGAAATATAATTTGAAAACGGAGCAGGGTATTATTTTAGATGGCAGGACGAAAATGGACAAGGGGTGGTTTGAAGGAAGAATCATAAGGAAAGTAGATACAAGTGCATTAAATATAGATTATGGAAAATTCACAACCTGTGACAGAAGACCGCCTCATTATTATTTTTGGGCAAGAGAATTAAAGGTATATGTGGACGATATGATTTATTTAAAACCGCTTGTATTTTTTGTAGGAGAGATACCTCTTTTTGCGGCACCTTTCTGGTGGTTCCCAATTAAAAAAGGCAGGCAATCCGGGTGGCTGCATCTCCCTAAAGTAGGTACTTCATCGGATAAGGGAAAATACATACAAAATTTATCTTATTATTGGGTAACGAATAAATATTCGGATATTACGGCTACGGTTAATTATTTTGAGATACAGGGATTACAAAGTTTAATTGAAGGGAGATGGGTTTTCTCGCAGTATTCAAGCGGAGGATTGAATGGGTCATATATAAAAGAGAAACAGGGAAATGAACGCTGGACTATGCAAATAAACCATTCTCAGAGAATGGCGTCAAGAATGTCATTAATCGTAAAAGGAAATTTTGAAAGCGATAGAAAGTATACGTCTGATTATAGCGATACGACAGTAGTAAAACTTGATAAAATAATTGACTCATATTTATCTATGAATAAGTCCTGGGACAGGGCTTCCGTTAACTTAATCGTCAGGGAAAGAAAAAATTTAGACGATACGATAGGAAACAGTATCCAGAGAACAGCCCCGGGGATAACTTATGGATTAACGCCTATTCGTATTTTTAAGGGGTATTTTTCTTATTCGGGAGGCATATCAAACTTAAAATCGGGCGCTTTAGATTATCAACAAACATGGGACAATAACACAGCATTTAGTCTTCCATTTAATGTTTTTAGATATATTGTAATTTCGCCATCTACGGGACATAATTATAGTTTTAAGAAACCAATTCCAAATGTAAAACCTTACCATTCAAGATATAGTGTAACGGCTTCTACAAATATATATGGAAAGTCCATTTTCAAGCCTGAAATCAGGCATATAAGTTCTCCTAATATCAGTTTTTCATTAATAGATACTACAAAATATTTTTCATTTGGCTTGAATAATGAATTCCAGATGCTATATGGTGAGAAAAAGGTTAGTCTTGGGGCAATAAATCTATCGGGGAGTCGTGATTTTATAAATAATAAATTTAATAACATAAACATTTATGCTTCTTCGAGAGCGATACCGTTGATAGATTTGCAGGCATATTCTACTTATAAAACCGCTGAAAAGGAATTTAAGTTTGACCGTTTAACGGTGGGTTCAAGTTTGATGCGTAGAACTTTTAATCTTTCTACAACTTATAACTGGGTCCCGGATACGCTCGAAGAAAAGAAGAGTATATGGGGAACGATTAACGTTAATTTGACAAGAAACTGGAAAGCATCAATGGCAAGAAGATATGACATTGTCCATAAGAATACGGTAGAGGAAAGCTATTCGTTGTACAGGGATTTACATTGTTGGGATATAACATTTAGTTTCAATAAATATGCAGAAATTTGGAAGTACAACGTCCAGATAAAATTAAAAGCGCTCCCCGAGATAAAGTATGAGAAACATTATGAGTCTGAAACGGGTGAGTAGTAAAGATTTGGGATAAATACGGAAAAAACGAAAATTTTTCACCGCCCCGCCTGTTTCGGGGTAAACTCCGACGCAAAGTTCGCAGAGAAAGGAATAAAAGAAGAAAAATGTCACCACAGAGTATACAGAGCCTGGTCCGCCTCAGGCGGAGATAGGTTGGAGAAATACTACTTAAGTCGGAAACTCCAACTAAAAAAACAGAATTTAGGAATTAAAAGAAAATAGAATACAGATTAAAAACATAGAGGACGCAGAGAACAAGAACAGAGAATACAGAGAACGGAAAGTTTAGAGTTAAAAAAAATGGAGAGAACTTTTTTACACCAAACCGCTGTCAAAATGGAATAATACATGGATTATAGGCTTATTGGTATAATACCAACTAAGCTAACTAAGCAGATTGTTAGCAAGTTGGTATTAGATAAAATTCCTGACAAGAGCGGTGTTTATTTAATGAAGGATGGGGAAGGTAAGATTATATATGTTGGCAAGGCGAAGTGTTTGAAGAACCGTGTCCAATCGTATTTTAGCGTTACTGCGGATTACAAATCAAGTATAATCGCATCTAAAGTTAAGGATATAGATTACGTCATTACAAACTCGGAGATAGAGGCATTAATACTTGAGGCAAACCTTATAAAACTTCATTTGCCAAGATATAACATCAGGCTGAAGGACGACAAAAAATATCCATACATAAAGATAACTATCAATGAAGAGTTCCCGCGTGTTTTTTCAACGAGAGACGTAAGAGACAGAAGCGCCGTATATTTTGGGCCTTATACCGACGTAAAAAGTATGAAACGCGCAATAAAATATGTGAGAAATATATTTCCTGTGCGTAGTTGCAAGGGAAAGTTCCCAACCCGTTCCTGTCTTAATTATCATCTTGGAAAATGTTCTGCTCCGTGTGAGGGGAAAATCACTAAAGAAGAATATATGGAGTTTGTGAATAATATAATGGCTTTTTTGTCAGGCAAGTCGGATGAGTTAGAACTAAAGCTTAAATCCGGCATAGATAGGCTTTCGAAAGAATTGAAATTTGAGGAAGCCGGAAAAACAAGAGACAGGTTGAAAAACTTACAATCCATTACAAATAAGCAAAGAGTGGTTTTTGACGATAATATAAATATGGATGTATTTGGGTTGGAAAGTGTAGAACATTATGGATGTATTGTTCTTATAATTATCCGTAACGGTAAAATAGTGGGAACGGAACATTATATGTTACATATCCCTATAAATACCCTACAAGGAGAAATAATAAGGGCATTTATTTTGCAGTATTACAAAAATGCGCCATTCCTGCCTTCTAAAATATTAACGGAGGATATAGAAGAAAAGGAGAATTTGGAAAGTTGGTTAAAGGTAAAAATTGTATTCCCGGGTACGGATGAACTAAAAGACTTAATAAAATTTGCGAAGCAGAATGCGAGTTTTTGGCTGACTACGGGTAGGACGGAAAAACTTCCGGGATCAATTGTGGAATTACAGAAGGTGTTGAAATTAAGTAAATTACCCGTAAAAATAGAAGCCTTTGATATTTCCAATTTAGGGGATAAATATGCGGTCGGGTCGTCGGTTGCGTTTCAAAACGGGAGAAAATCGGTTTCGGGATATAGGAGATACAGGATAAAAACCGTAAAAGGAGTAGATGATGTCGGTATGATGAAGGAAATTGTTTCCCGTAGAATAAAGCACGGAAAGTTACCCGACCTTATATTAGTTGACGGGGGAACGGGTCAAACCCGCGCAGCAAGAGAATGTGTGCCTGAGGATATTCCTGTTTTTGGTTTGGCAAAAAAGTTTGAACAAATACATACGCCGGAAGGAAAAATAATATCTCTTCCGAAAGGGTCTATTTCACTCAGGTTGCTTCAACAAATAAGAAACGAAGCGCATAGATTTGCGATATCGTATCATAAGAAAATAAGAGACAAGATTGTAAAAATTTGAGAGTGAAAACTAGTAAAAAACAAAAAGAAAATAGAATAACATTAAACCACAAGATTCCACACGATTTACACAAGACTAATAAAGATAATAAAAAACAAATTATAGCCACGGATGGACACGGATTTCCACGGATTAGCACAGAGGAGTTAAGAGTAGATAGTAGAAAGTAGGTAGTAAAAAGGGAACTGAAAAAGAATGGAGAGAGAAGATTATTGTTTGGCATTTAATACCCTTTATGGATGGTTGACGATATATGCTACGGATAAAGGGATTAAAGAAATAAAATTCGGTAAGCAGTGTGTTAAAAACTCTGATAAAGAAAAATCTCCTGTATTGTATAAATTAAAAGAAGACATATTGACTTATCTTGATGGAAATAAAAAACGAAAAAGTTTTGAGTATTCGCTTGATGTGAAATTTAGTAATTTTCAGTTAAAATTATTTAAGGCATTAAAAAAGAATGTTTCTTATGGCGAAACGATTAGTTACAAGGAATTAGCGAATAGGATAAAAAGTTCTCCCCGCGCCTGTGGACAGGCGCTTGGCTCAAATCCACTGCCGATAATAATTCCCTGCCATCGTGTAATACAGAAAAACGGTGAATTAGGTGGTTTTGGCGGCGGGATTAAATGGAAAAAAGCGTTGATTGATCTGGAAAGGGTTTAGAAAAAAAGAACGGAATTTGTGTAATAGTAGAATAGTTAATAATAAGAATCGGGGTTATAGCCGTATTTCGATTCTCTTTTTGGCAGAGAAAATTTTTGGTATACGGTTTTATTTAATTCCTGTAAAAATGGGGAAGGCTGGAGAACGTTAGTAATCATATAATTTCTTGTCGTTGTCATCGGGTAAGTCAGGATAAGGTGCATTTTAGCTCTTGTCGTGGCGACATAAAATAAACGTCTTTCTTCTTCATATTGTTCATCATTTTCATAAGCTTTTGATATGGGGAAAAGTCCATCGGACATTGATATAATAAAGACAACGTCCCATTCAAGTCCTTTTGCCCTGTGAACGGTGCTCAGAGTGAGTGCATTTGCTTCTTCTTTATGTTTTGGAATATCGATCTCTTCATTTGTTGCGGGTTCTTTTAATAATATTTCGGAAAGAAAATCGTCAGTGGATTCATATTGAAGGGCGTGTTGGGCAAGTTGTTTTATGTCATTTTCCCTGTCCTGGTAGTCCGTATAAGTGTAATGCAAGTATTCTATGTATCCTGCATCGGTTATTTTATCTATCATATCGGCGGGTCTGTCGTTTTCTTTTAACGTTTCTAATAGCTGGCAGAAAGAGTTCCAACTAGTTAAGGATTTCTTAGGTATAAATGGGGCATCTTTAACACACTCGTTATTTGTTTCGGATATTTTTTTCCAGATTTTTTGGGCATTGGATTCCCCGATTCCATCAAGCAGTTTCACTATTCTTTTGAATGCCAGTTCGTCAGTAGGATTAGCGATGAACTTCAGGTGAGATATAACATCTTTTATGTGCGCTCTTTCAAAGAATCTTACCCCGGACCTTATAATATAAGGCATTTTACATTTCAGCAGGTTCATTTCAAGTTCCATTGATTGAAAGTGCGCTCTGTATAATATGGCTATTTGTTTTAATTTTATGCCTTTATTCAGGAATTCGAATATTTGCTGGCATACGAATTCTGCCTGTTGGTAGGAGTCTTCGGTGGACACTATCATTGGGCGGTCGCCGTCTTTTTTTGTGCTTATGAGTCTTTTTTTGAATACGTCTTCGGTGTTTTTAACTATTTCATTTGCAAAAGACAGGACTTGCGGGCTGCTGCGGTAATTAGTTTCAAGTTTAAATACTTTTGCGTCAGGGTATTTTGTAGTAAAGTCTATTATATTTCTGTATTCTGCGCCTCTGAAAGAGTATATACTCTGGACTTCATCACCGACTACCATAATGTTTTTATGAGTGGAATTCATTTTATATATTATATCCAGCTGTAGTTTATTAGTATCCTGGTATTCATCTACGAGAATATATTTAAATTTATTCGTTATAGAGGATTTAACTTCGGGTATATCCAATAATTTATTCCAGTAAGTAAGCAAGTCATCAAAGTCCATTATATTTTGTTTTTTCTTTTTGGCGTCGTAAAGTTCGAGTACGGAAGATATTTCTTGCATATTATTTTTCAGGAAGGGATACCTGTCTTTTATAACCTGTTCGACCGGGATTAAGCAGTTCTGGGCTAAAGACAGGATTTCAATTAATATATCTGCCTTGGGGAATTTTGTTGATTTTATGTCTATGGAAAGTTCTTTGATACATTCTGTTGTGAGGGTTTTGCAGTCTTCCCTGTCAATTATGGTAAAATTGGATAGATAATTAATGTATCGCGCGTATTTTCTTAGAAACCTGTTTCCTATGTGATGGAAAGTTCCACCCCATATTTCTTTAGATTCCGCTCCTAATAATGAGTTAACCCTGTTTAACATTTCTGCGGCGGCTCTCTGGGTGAAAGTAAGAAGAATCATTTGATAAGGGGGAACTACTCTTTGTTCCAACAAATAAGCAGCTCTATAAGTAAGGACGCGTGTTTTACCGCTACCTGCGCCGGCGAGTACGAGTGAAGGACCGTCTTCCGCGGTGACGGCATTGTATTGCTGGGGATTTAGTTCGTTTTCGTAATCTATATTTTTGGCTTCAGGGGAGGGCATTTTTATACAACCTCTTCGTCTTGCTGTTTCCATGCGGGGTCAACGATGCATAAGAAAATCAAGTTTTTTTTGCCGATGTTTTTTATTTTCTGGATTGAGTTTGGAGGAATGTAAATTAGTTGTTCTTTGGAGACTTTCTTTTTTTCATTATTAATATACATTTCACCTGAGCCTTCTATAATATAGTATATTTCGGAGCTTTTTAATTTATGCGGGCGGGTAATTTCGCCGGGCTTGACTTTTGCGTGGGCAAGGCTGTACCGGAGTTTAAGTGTTTCTTTAAGTGGGTTTAGCAACTCTCTTAAAATGGCATTATCACCGGAAATTATTTCTTTACATTTTTTCAGTTCCTTTATAAACATAAGGAGTATGCTATGTTTCAGAGAGGTTTTTGTCAACTTTAAACATAGTTATTCGAAATTCGTATATTAGTTAAATGGGGAAAGCATTAAAATACTTAATAGATTAAAGCCTAATATTAGACTTGTATGAAATTTCTTTAACTTTCTTATTGACAATTTGCAATAAAAAACTATTATAACCAAATTATTATGAAAGCGCAAATTCAAGCGAAAACGATTTTTATTTTACTTGCCACGATACTTGCGGCATGGCAACTCTCTTATACCGTAAGGTTTTTTAAGCTTACTCCCGAGCAGGAAGAGAATATGACGGAGAAGCAGCTTAAAACTCTTCACACTAAGGCGATAAAGCTTGGATTGGATTTGCAGGGTGGAGTTCATTTAGTTTTAAAGGGAAAAGATAAAGAATTATCTAATGATGAAACTCAAGGGGCTCTTGGGGTTTTAAGAAACAGAATCGACCAGTTTGGCGTATCCGAACCGCAGATTGCAAAGCAGGGATCAAACCGTATAAGCGTTGATTTGCCAGGTGTTGTAGACGTGCAAAGGGCAAAAGAGATTATAGGAAAGACTGCCCAGTTAGAATTCAGGCTTGTAGAGAAGCCGGAATTCACAATGGAAATCATAAAGAAGATAGATGAGTATGTATATAAATACTATAAAGGTGCGGTAAAAGACACTTCAAGTTTAGCTTTAAAAGATACTTCAGTCATTAATAGTATATTCAAAGACAGCGCAAGCGACAGTTTTGAAGTACTCGAGAATCCCGTTCTTTCTTTGATGGGGAATGGTTACATAACGGATACGGATATTCCGGAACTTAAGAAATATCTTAGTACGCCCGGGGTGTCGGAACTTATACCTTCGGACGACGAATTTTTATGGAGTAAGATAGAAGAAGTTGAATATGAAAAACGTGCAGAGCTTTTACTTGTAAAGAAAGAAGCCTGTCTCAAGGGAGATGCGATCGTTGATGCGCAACCCGGGATAGGGACCAACAAGAATTCTGCGGGAGCAAGGACGGATTTAACGATGACAGGAAAAGCAAAAAAAGAATGGGCGCGAATAACAGGCGCAAACGTAAATCGTCGTATTGCAATTGTTATGGATGAGGTTGTGCAATCTGCCCCGGTAGTAATAGAGAGAATTGGTGGTGGAAAATCCCAGATAGATATGGGAACGTCTCCATTTAAAGAAGCACAAGACCTTGCGCTTATAATCCGCGCAGGAAAATTACCGGCTCCTCTTGAAATTGTTGAAGAGAGAACGGTAGGTCCGGCGCTTGGGAAAGATTCCATAAGAGCAGGAATGAAATCTATGCTTATCAGTTCACTCGTAGTCGTGTTATTTATGCTTTTCTATTATAAAGGTTGTGGTTTATTGGCGGATTTTGCATTATTCTTTAACATATTCTACTTGCTTGCAATATTATCTGCGTTCAAGGCAACACTTACTATGCCGGGTCTTGCGGGTATTGCATTAACGGTAGGAATGGGTGTGGATGCAAATATCCTTATATACGAACGTATAAAAGAAGAAATGAGAGCAGGTAAAACGGTGAGGGCTGCAATTGATGCAGGATATGCAAGAGCTTTCAGCGCAATATTTGACTCTAACGTTACTACCTTAATTGCAGCGATTGTACTTTATTACTTTGGTATAGGTCCGGTGAAAGGATTTGGTATTACACTAGCAATAGGAGTTATTGCCAACTTATTTACTGCAATCGTAATAACAAAAGTAGTACTTGATGTCATAACATTAAAAGGGGCAAAAAGGCTTTCGATATGATAAATATATTTAAGAATACGAAATATGATTTTATCGGGAAAAGAAAATTTGCGTATATTCTTTCATTGGCAATAATTATCCCGGGTATAGTATCTTTTATAGTAAAAGGCGGTCCTAAGTACGGTATAGATTTTACCGGTGGTTCACTTGTAAGGTTACATTTTGAACAACCTATCCCAATAAGTGATTTAAGAGCAAAGTTATCCCAGATGGGATTTAAGGAAGCTGTTATACAGGAAGAAAAGGGAACCAAATATGATTATTTAATAAGAACATATCCGAAAGAAGGTATAGGAAATGAAATATGCAAGCTCTTTACTCCATCGCCGACCGTGGTTCAAGAAGACCTTGTTGGTCCTGCAATTTCAGAAAATTTCAGACAAAAAGCTATCTGGGTTGTCTTATTGTGCTGGGCGTGTATGCTTATATATATATGGATAAGATTCCAGTTTAGATGGGGTGTATGCGCAGTTATATCCATTGTTCATGACTTAATTCTTACCGCGGGTTTATTATCTATTTTAAATAAAGAATTTACTGCAAGCATATTAGCAGCATTGCTAACGATAATAGGTTATTCCATAAATGACTCTATAGTAATATCCGACAGAATAAGAGAGAACAAGAGGCTACTCAGAAAAGTTTCTCTTACGGACCTCGTAAATACTTCAGTAAACGAAACATTGTCAAGAACAGTAATTACGGGATTATCCACAATGTTTGTCTTGGTCATTCTTTTCTTTTTCGGCGGGCCTGTAATTCATGATTTTGCGTTTACAATGCTTATAGGTATCGTTGTCGGGACGTATTCTTCCGTTTATGTAGTTTCTGCTCTTGTAGTTGATTGGGACTTATGGTCTTCTAAAAAGAAAATTGCCGCCAAAAACTCCAAGTAAGGTTTTATTTCTGCAAAGTAAAATAGTAACCACGAGATTCCACAGATTAACACGAGATTACAAAAGAGTAAAGATACGCTACGCTTCTGGATAACAAAGCCCTAAATAAATTAAGGGTTTGTAATCGCTACGCTCAGAATGACAGAGAAGTGAACTTACCAAATAAGACAATAAGCAAATATGGATTATTGCAGAGAAGAGAGAAGCGAAAAGTTATAATATTTATTTAAGGATGAGGAGCAATATAGAACTTATTACAAGCGTAGCGAGGGTAATTGGGGCGCAGACTTTCAAGTAATTGAAAAATGTAATTTTATATCCCCGTTTTTCTGCTAAGCCGGCGGTTACGATATTTGCCGAGGCTCCGACTAACGTTCCATTTCCGCCCAAGCAGGCGCCAAGCGAAAGTGCCCACCATAAAGTATTTCCTGCACCGGGAATGGTATGGGTTAGATAAGCAACTATTGGAAGCATTGTTGCGGTAAACGGGATATTATCTATTATACTTGAAGCAATGCCCGACACCCAAATAATTAATAGAATAGCAACCGTAAGGTTCCCGCCCGATAGTTTGTTTACCGAATTGGCAATCATTTGTATTAAACCCGTGTTTTCTGCGGCTCCGACAACAATAAACAACATCATAAAAAATATTAGTGTAGGCCATTCGACTTCTTTTTCCAGTACTTCAACGATATTTACTTTGCTTATCATAAGTAAAAGGGATGCTCCGACCAAAGCGGCAATACTAACTTCCATATGTAAAAATCCGTGAGTTATAAACATAAGAATTACAATGCCTAAAACGATTAAGCTTTTCTTGAGTAATTGACTGTCGGTTATTTTGTATTCTTCTTTTAGTTTTTTCAGAAGTTCGTCAACATTTTCTATTTTTGCTTTCGCATATTCTTTTCCAAAGTAAAACTTTATCAGAACCAGTAGTACAATCATACAAACTATTATTATAGGTGTAAGGTGGACTACAAACTGATTAAAAGTGAGTCCCGCATAAGAGCCAATCATAATGTTTGGAGGATCGCCGATAAGGGTAGCTGTGCCGCCCATATTTGAAGCCATAATTTCAGGGAGTAGGAAGCTAAACGGATTTATTCCAAGAATCATTGTAATTTCAAGGGTAACCGGGGCGATAAGAAGCATAGTCGTTACATTATCCAAAAAAGCTGACACTATTGCCGTAATAACGCTAAGAAGAATTACCAGAGTTAAAATATTTCCTTTTGCAAGTTGGTAGGATTTATAAGCAAGCCACTGGAAGACACCCGTGATTTTCATTATGCCGACGATAATCATCATCCCGAAGAGGAGAAAAATTACATTAAGGTCAATAGCTTTCATAGCATCTTCGAAAGAGATAACAAAGTAGCCATTATTGAATGAACCGAAAGTATATGTGACGAGAAGTATGAGAGCTGCTCCAAGAGAGGCGGCTAATGTTCTGTGACATAAATCAAATCCGATAAGTAGATAAACGAGAAGTAATATGATAACGGATATATAAAAAGCAGGTCCTAAAGTATGGTTAATTGTAATATCAGAGAACAAGGAATAAGTGCCTTCTTTATAAGCTAATTTAGATTTTTCTATCTCTAATTTATTGTTATTATAAGTAGGTTTTGAAGTTTTAATTTCAATGTTATTGAAATCTTGTAAACTATCGATTTGAAAGATAAAGTTTCCCTCGGAAGATGTTTTTTCTGTTTTATAATACTTGCCGTCAATGGAAATATCTATTTCTGCGTCAGAGATGTTTTTTTTGTAAGAGTCAAATACCCTACCTGAAATAT
>Ga0265297_10008501_pt1 | contig 13662 bp, 16 predicted proteins | sample Munlanlwell13791_FD_192502 | JGI IMG/M metagenome (GOLD analysis project Ga0265297, IMG submission 192502) | Leachate microbial communities from a municipal landfill in Southern Ontario, Canada - Leachate well 137-91 | ecosystem: Engineered > Solid waste > Landfill > Unclassified | place... | reverse complement strand
CAGGAATATAAATCCGATAATCAATTGATGCGGGCAGTGGATATCCTTAAGGCAATAAAGATTTATAAAGCAGAGAACAAAACTGATGCCAAGAAAGAAACTAAATAAAAATACGGCTTTCATCCTGGTCTTGTCTATCGTTATCGCTATCGAAACGCTGCTGCTTGTTTTTTTATTGCTTAGGCCGGCGCCTAAAGTTGTCAAAGTGCCGCATGTGGTAAAAGGCAGGATCGCCATAGTCCTTGATGACTGGGGTTATAATCTGAACAATTTGAGTATCCTGGATCGCCTGAATTATCCCCTTACCATGGCGATATTGCCTAATCTGGCTTACTCGCAAAAGGCGGCAAGGGAACTTAAGCTGCGCGGTTATGAATTGATCCTGCATTTGCCTATGGAGCCGTTGGAAAAATTCCGTTTAGAGAAGAATACGATCACTACTTCTATGGACGAGGCGGCTATCCTGGGCATCCTTAGCCAGGATTTAAAAAATATCCCGGATATAAAAGGCGTATCCAATCATATGGGCTCCAGGGTAACCAGGGATGCAAGGGTAATGGGGATTATTTTTGCGGGCCTGAAGAAGAAGGGGCTTTATTTCCTGGATAGCTTTGTAACGCCCGGCTCAGTCTGCGCGGAATTGGCGGAAAAGATGCATATACGTTTTGCCGAAAGGAATGTTTTCCTGGATGTTAAGGAAGAGCCCGGGTATATCATGAAGCAGATGAGTAAATTAAAAGCAAGGGCCGGGCTTTATGGCCAGGCCATAGGCATAGGCCATGACCGGAAGGTTACTTTGGCGGTTTTGGCAGAGATGATGCCGCAATTAGAAAAAGAAGGTTATAAGTTCGTTTTTGTATCGGAGCTGGTAAAATAAATGTATGTATTAGGCATAGAGACATCTTGCGACGAGACATCTGCGGCCATCGTAAAAGACGGCAGGCAGGTTCTTTCGAACACAGTTACCTCGAGCCTTGACCTGCATAAAAAGTATGGCGGGGTGGTGCCGGAGATTGCTTTCCGGATGCAACTGGAAACAATCGCCCAGGTAGTAGATTGCGCGCTCAAAGAATCCGGGATCAGCAAGAAAGATATAAAATTGATCAGCGTAACTAATGGCCCGGGCCTTGCAGGTTCGCTCCTGGTCGGAATATCTTTTGCCAAGGCCTTAAGTTTTAGTTTGAAGAAGCCTTTATTAGGCATTAACCATGTTTACAGCCACATCTACGCAAATTTTCTAAATGGGGAGAGGATCGGATTTCCTTTTGTGGCCTTAGTCGTTTCAGGCGGGCATACCAGCCTCTTTTATGTAAAGAGTTTTGATAGTATAATATTGCTGGGTTCGACTCTTGATGATGCCTGCGGAGAGTCTTTTGACAAGGTAGCTAAAATTTTAGGGTTGGGTTATCCCGGCGGCCCTTTGATCGAACAACTGGCAAAAAAAGGCAATGCGCAAAAAATAAAATTTCGCTGTTCAGGGACGAAAAAACAATTGGATTTCAGTTTTAGCGGGATAAAGACAGCAGTGCTTTATGCGGCGAGAAACAAGCATTTAAGCGAAAACGAAAAAAGAGATATTGCCGCTTCATTCCAGGAGTCGGCCATAGATACGCTAGTTAAAAAAGCATTATTAGCCTGTAAAATAAAAAAAGTAAAGAGCCTCGTTGTCGGGGGAGGCGTGGTGGCAAACAACAGGCTACGGAAAAAATTTCTTGAGGAAGCAGAAAAAAATAATCTAAAGGCATATTTTCCCCCAAAAGGGCTCTGTATGGATAACGCGGCAATGGTCGCGGGTTTAGGTTACCAGTTATTTAAAAAGGGTTATAGGTCAGACTTATATCTGAACCTGGATTTAAATTAAAGGGAGGGGCTATGATGTTGACTGATTTAGAGGTTATGAAGCGGTTAGTATTAGCTCTATTGTTGGGTGGCCTCATCGGGCTTGAGCGCCAGGCTCATCGCCGCGAAGCAGGCTTACGCACCCATATCCTGGTCTGCCTGGGTTCCTGTCTTATAATGTTGACATCGCTCTATGTTTTTGATATATATAACCATAGGGCTCCTATAGATCCTGCCCGTATTGCCGCGGGTGTTGTCACCGGCATAGGTTTTTTAGGCGCAGGCACGATTATCCAGGATAGGGAAAGGATAAGGGGCCTGACTACCGCAGCAAGCTTATGGTTTGTTTCAGGCGCGGGATTGGCTATCGGCTGCGGTTTCTATCTGGCAGCCAGTTTTAGCTGCGTCTTGGCATTAATAGTGCTTTTCTTTTTAAGGCACTTTGAAAAAATATTAGATAAGAATGAATGCAAGCAGCCGTAAAATAAAATACCCGGCGCTTATTTGAATTGCGCCGGTATGCCCTACTGGGCAAGGAGGTGGGTAATATGGCTTTCAGCAAAAAGAAGGTCGAAGAAAAGATCCTTGATGTGGACGCCTCTATGCAGGGGACTTTAAGTTTTAAGGACCCGGTTAATTTACGCATTAACGGTAAATTCGAAGGCAACTTAAACACAAAAGGTAACCTCACTATCGGCCAGACTGCTATAGTCTTCGCGGATATAATAGGAGATAACATTATCATAGGCGGCAGGGTTAGAGGGACGATAACTGCCAAAGAAAGATTAACGCTTCTGCCCACGGCAGTGGTCGAGGGAGATATTTTTCCGGTAAGATTAAATGTCGCCGAAGGGGCGATCCTTGAAGGCCATTGCTCGATGTTGCATGATTTCTTGAACGTAGAAGAGCTGGCACGTTATCTGGAAGTGGATTTGAATTCGATTATGGAATGGGCAAATACAGGCAAAGTCCCCGGAGTAAAAGACGGGGAGAGCTGGAAGTTCGAAAGGAAAGCAGTAGATTCCTGGCTTGCTTCGGGTAAGATCGGGAAATAGCTGATTTATGGCAGACGAAAAACTTTTGACAGTCAGGGATGTTTCTCTGATTTTGAATATCTCAGAGAAAGAAGTAACGGATCTAGCCGAGGACGGTAAGATACCCGCCTATAAAGTCGGCGGGCTCTACATGAGGTTCAAGAAAGAGCAGGTAGAGGAATTCCGCAGGAAAGTAAAACCGCTTCAGCTTAAGACAGAAATTGCGCCGCAGAAATATTCTCTGAGAGAGAAAATAGGCGATTTTCTCTACTTCAACGATTTTTATCTGTTAGCTACTTTCATTATAGTAGCGTTACTTTTCGTTATATTCCGGGGTTAAAAAATACATGGTTTTGAATCCGGGTTTCTGTGATTTGGGCTTTGCTAAGGTTGATGTTTCCAGGCGGGCCCGCAGAGGTTTTTCTGAAGCAGTATATTGCCCGGGAAAGACTAAAGAAGGCATCAAAGAGATTTCCCGCGCGTTGCTTAAAGATAAGCAGGATCTCTTGCTTACAAGATTAGATAAGCCGACCTTCGCGTATCTTAAGCGTTCATTCCCCAGATTAAAATATAACCCCTCGGCAAAATTAGGCTACCTCAAGCAGAAAGATAAAACTACGAAGAGAGGCCTGGTGGCGGTTATCTCCGCGGGCACTGCGGATATGCCGGTCGCGGAAGAAGCAGCCACGACTTGTGAGGTTATGGGTAGCCGCGTAGCTAAGTTTTATGATGTGGGAGTAGCGGGCGTGCACCGTGTTTTAAAGAATATAGAGACTATAAGGAAAGCAAAGGTAATTATCGTAGTGGCGGGCATGGAAGGCGCGTTGGCCAGTTTAATCAGCGGCCTGGTCGCCAGCCCGGTTATCGCTGTGCCGACCAGTTGCGGTTATGGCGCAAGCTTCGGCGGGTTAGCGGCATTATTGACGATGTTGAACAGTTGTTCTCCGGGAGTAACGGTAGTAAATATCGATAACGGTTTCGGGGCAGGTTATTTTGCAAGCCTGATCAATAAATAATGGCAAAGACCATAAGTTTGCAAAGGGCAGTCGATTTCCACGGGCATCTGGGGCCTTATCTGGTGCTGGGATTATTAATGGGTAAGTTAGCCGTTAATGAACTCGGAGCTAAAAGGCATTTTGGGTTAAAGGTGATCGTAAAAGGCGCAAATGAAAAACCAAAATCCTGCCTTATCGACGGATTGCAACTTTCGACCGGATGCACCTATGGCAAGGGTAATATCCAAAAAATTAAAGGCAATAGTATCCAGGCATTATTTTATAATTTAGAAAATAAAAAAAAGATAAGGATATCTTTGAATAAAGATTTAATCGGAAAGTTGAATAACTTAAAAGGCCATAAGGATTCCGAAATTTTCGCAAAAAAAATATTTCATCAAGAGCCTGCGGGATTATTTAAAAAGGAGTAAGTAAATGGCGCTTTCAGGACTGGATATTTATAAGCTTTTACCAAAAACCAATTGCCGCGAATGCGGATTTGCCACTTGCCTTGCTTTTGCGATGCAGTTGGCAAAAAAAGCAGTCAGTATTGATAAATGCCCTTATTTGACCAAAGAGGCAAAGGCAATATTGGAGGCATCGAGTTTACCGCCTGTAAAATTGATCTCTCTTGGGACAGGCGAGTTGAAATTAGATGTCGGCAATGAGACAGTGATGTTCCGCCACGAGGAGAAATTCCATAATCCCTGCGGAATAGGTTTTATCATCGAGGATAATTTACCGGATACCGAGATAAAAGAGAAGTTAGAGAAGATCAATAAATTAAAGTTTGAGCGCGTAGGCCAGAAATTGGATGTTAACCTTGTGGCTATTAAGCAAAAAGGCGAGAGTAAGAGATTTGCTGAAGTAGTCAAGCTCGTCTTGAATAATACAGCGCTTGCGATTGTATTAATGAGCGATAATACCGAAGCGCTTAGAGATGCGTTAAAAATATCTTCTGAAAGGAAGCCTTTAGTTTACGCTGCTAATAAAGATAATATTGCCAAAATTGCTTCAGTGATTAAAGAATTTAAAGTGCCGTTGGCTGTAATAGCCGCGGATTTAGAAACATTATCTAATCTCACTAAAGAGTTAAATAGCGCCGGGATCACGGACTTGGTCTTGGATACCGGCCCTAAGCCGATCAGTGATAAGATTTGGGATTTGACTCAAGCCAGAAAGCAGGCGCTTAAGAAAAATAACCGCAGTTTAGGATATCCGATGCTGGTAGTAGTGGATAAAAAAGATCCTTTTGAGGAGGCGCAGGAAGCAGCTACCTATATTTCAAAATATGCCGGTATTATTCTGATAAAGGGGATTGAATCCTGGGAGGCCTTATCGCTTTTAACTTTGAGGCAGAATATTTATACCGACCCGCAGAAGCCCTTGCAGATCGAACCAAAGCTTTATCCTATAGGCCAGGTTACGGATAAGTCGCCGGTGTTAATCACGACGAATTTCTCACTGACTTATTTTACCGTATTGGGTGAAGTGGAGGCAAGTAAAGTGCCATCGTATATTGTAAGTGTGGACACTGAAGGGATGTCGGTATTGACTGCCTGGGCAGCAGAGAAGTTTACCCCCGAAAAGATTACTGAATCGCTGGATAAATTCCAAGTCAAAAAAGCAGTATCGCACAATAACCTGATCATACCCGGCTATGTAGCAGTCTTAAGCGGAGACCTGGAGGAGAGATCCGGCTGTAAAGTGGTAGTAGGCCCAAAAGAAGCTGCCGGGTTGCCCTCGTTTTTAAAAAATTTATAGAGGATGGAAAAATTCAAAGTTAAATTTTATCCGGATAATAAGGCAATAGAAGTCAAGAATGATACGACTATACTCTCTGCGGCTATCTCCTGCGGCGTCTATATAAATTCTGTTTGCGGCGGCGACGGAGTCTGTGGCAAGTGTAAGGTGATCGTAAGAAATGGCACTGTCATCACCCAGCCCAATGGCGCGATAAGCCTGGAAGAAAAAAGGCAGCATATTTATCTTGCCTGCCTGACAACCATACACAGCGATGCGGAAATCGAAGTCTTGCCTGAATCCCGCCTGGATTTTGAAAAATTAAGCACGCAGGAATTTTATACTAAATCCGAAGAAATAGAGCCGGCAGCGCCTTCTTTAAAAGAAGGTGTTTTTGCCCATTCGCCTTTAGCTACCAAGGAATACCTGGAATTACCGCCTCCCAGCCTGGAAGATAATATCAGCGATCTGGAGAGGCTATACCGTCAGTTAGGCCGGCTGCATAAAGATTACACTGCTACCCAGATGGGCCTGGCTAATATCAAGCAGCTGGGGGAATTATTAAGAGACTCGGATTGGAAGGTTACCGCTACCCTGGGAAAAAGAAATGAAACAACCGAGATCGTTTTACTTGAATCCGGGAATACCTCGGCAAAAAATTTCGGGATGTGTTTTGATATCGGGACCACTACGATTTCCGGGCAGCTCGTGGATTTAAAGAATAAGAAAGTGCTCGGCACAAAAGCCGTTTATAATAAGCAGGCAAGTTTTGGCAGCGACGTGATCACGCGCATAATCTATGCTAATGAAGAAGACGGCCTTGAGAAATTACATAATGCGGTTACGGATACAATGAACGAGATGATCAAGGAGTTGATAACAGAACATAAGATCGACCTGAATAATGTGACTTGTGTTTTGTGCACCGGCAATACCACGATGGTGCATCTTTTATTAAGCGTTGACCCTACGTTTATCAGGAGAGAACCGTATGTGCCCACTGCGAACTTTGTGCCGACTATCCGGGCAGCAGAGGCAGGCATAAATATAAACCCGCGCGGGCTCTTGTCCTGTGTGCCGGGGGTTTCCAGTTACGTCGGCGGAGATACTACTTCGGGTATTTTATCCTGCGGCTTATATAAAGAAGAGGAGCTGGGTATTTTAATCGATATCGGCACAAACGGCGAGATAGCGCTGGGCAATAAAGATTTTCTGGTTGCCTGCGCTGCTTCAGCAGGGCCGGCATTCGAGGGGAGCGGGGTAACCTGCGGCGTGCGTGCCAGCCGCGGCGCGATACAGAAAGTTAAAATCAGTTCAGGAGATTTTAAGGTAACTTATAATACCATCGGCGACGCCAAGCCCCGCGGAATTTGCGGTTCAGGTTATATCGACCTCATTGCCGGAATGTTAAGCGTTGGTTTGATCGATAAGAGCGGGAAGCTCAAGGCAGAAAGCTCCAAGCGCGTCCGTGATTCGTCCGAAAATGGAAGGGAATTTGTAGTCGCTTTTAAGGATGAGACGGAGACAGGCTCTGATATAGTCATTACCGAAGCGGATATCGAGAATTTAAAACGCGCGAAGGCAGCGATCTATTCCGCCACCGCGATCTTAGTCAAGCATATGAACCTGGATTTTTCCGCTATTAATAAAATTTTTATTGCCGGAGGTTTTGGCACTTCTGTCGATATAGATAGTGCTGTAAAGATCGGCCTGCTCCCTAACCTGGAGAGATCAAAATTCGTATTTATCGGCAACAGCGCTTTAGCAGGGACGCGGCAGATGCTTTTATCTTATGAAGCAACAAGAAAGGCAGATGAGATTGCCAGGAAGATCACTTATTTCGAATTGTCCGTTGACCCGGGTTATATGGATGAGTATATGGCGGCGTTGTTCTTTCCGCATACTGATATAAAAAGATGGGCTATGTAATTGCTATGGCAGGTAAAGGCGGCACAGGTAAAACAACGATTGCCGCTTTACTCGTCAGGATAATGAAGGAAAAAAAGCTCGGTTCCATATTGGCAATAGACGCTGATCCGAATAGTAATCTTGGCGAGGCCTTGGGGATAGAAGTAAAAGAAAGCTTAGGCGAGATCTTGGATGATATCGGCTCGCACCCCGAGAAAGTCCCTGTCAGTATGTCCAAGGACAGGTTTATCGAATACCGCGTGCAGTCGGCAATAGCCGAGGCAGAAGGTTTTGATCTGCTGGTGATGGGCAAGCCAGAAGGCCCGGGTTGCTATTGTTATGTGAATAATGTTTTAAGAGGCATTATGACAAAACTGATTAATGATTATGATTATGTTGTGATAGATAACGAGGCAGGCTTAGAGCATCTCTCGCGCCGCACAACGCGGACTGCGGATGCATTAGTATTAGTAACGGATGCAACAGCTGTGGGTTTACGCTCGGCAAAAAGAATAAGCGACCTGGCCCATAAGCTGGATATAAAAATTAAAAGAGAGGTCACGATTATAAATAAAGCTACGGGAGAAGGCAGCATTCCGCAAGATAAAGAAATAGAAAAAATTAGTTTAAAAGGCGGCTCATTGATGGATTTAAATGAAGACGCGGTGAGTATTTCTACTTTACGTCAAATAGGAGAGAAGATATGGCATCAGAATTAATCTTAGAAAAATGGTCGGGGCAGGTTTCTGTAGTAACTATCGGGGCGACTAAAGATGAAGGCGGCACCCGTTCGCAGGCAATTAAAATAGGAGGAGAGGCGACCCTGCCATTTTTATTTGCCGAAGGCGTTATCCCGCATAAGCCTGTTGTCGCATTTGAAATTTTAGATAACGCGCCGGATGACCCGCTTCTTCTGGCAGAGAAATACGTCAAAGAGCAGAAAGCGCAGATCTTATGCATCAGATTATTAGGAGCGCATCCTGATTCCGGGAATAAAACGCCCCAGCAGGAAGCTGAGTTTGTCAGTAAACTTTTGAAAAAGGTAAGCGTCCCCTTGATTATTTTAGGATGCGGAGATGACGCTAAAGACAATCTGATTTTGCCTGCCTGCTGCGAGGCAGCTAAAGGCGAGCGTTGTTTAATAGGCAGTGCTAAGCAGGATAATTATAAGACTATTGTTGCCGCGGTTTCAGCTGACGGCCATAATATTATCGCGGAATCGCCTATCGATATAAATATCGCCAAGCAGTTGAATATTTTGATTTCGGATATGGGCCTGCCATTGGAGCGTATTGTAATAGATCCTACTATCGGCGCTTTAGGTTATGGCCTGGAATATGCCTATTCCATTATGGAGAGGGCGCGCTTGGCAGCATTATCAGGAGATAAGACCGTTGCCAGCCCATTTATCTGTTTCGTAGGGTATGAAGCCTGCCGCGCCAAAGAAGCCAAGGTAGGTTCCGAGGAGCAGGCAATAGCCTGGGAGATAATTACCGCCACTGCGCTTATCCAGGCGGGCGCGAATTTATTAGTAATGCGCCAACCTAAGGCAATTGAAAAAGTGAATAAATACATAGAAGAATTATTCCGGAGCTGATATGTTTATAATCGGTGAGCTGATCAATGGAATGTACGCTAATATAGGTAAGGCGATAAAGGAGAAGGATAAATCCGTTATCCAGAAATGCGCGCTTAGCCAGATCCAGGCTGGAGCTGATGCCTTAGATGTAAATTGCGGCCCGGCATCAAAAGAGCCTGTTTCTGATATTAAATGGTTGGTGGAAGCTATCCAGGAAGTCACGGATAAGCCCCTGGCATTAGATTCCAGCAAGCCCAAGGTTATCGAAGCCGGCCTTAAAGCAGCTAAAAATAAGACAATCATAAATTCTACTACTGCTGATCCTGAAAAAATGGAGATTATTCTGCCTTTGGCAAAATCTTACAAGGCGAAGCTCATCGGCTTGACTATAAGCGCTAAAGGTATCCCGCAAAATAAGGATCAGCGTTTAGAATTGGCAGCAATGATCGTGGCTACTTGTATGGATAAGGAATTCCCCATAGAAGACCTTTACCTTGACCCGATAGTTATGCCGGTCAACGTGGCGCAGGCGCAGATGAGGGATATCCTGGAGTCCATACGCGAATTTAAAATCATCTCTGATCCTTCGCCCAAGGCGATCATCGGATTAAGCAATGTATCGCAAGGCACATGCACCAGAAGCCTGATTAACCGCACGTTTCTTACGATGGCAATCGCTTATGGCTTAGACGCGGCAATATTAGATCCACTGGATAAAGATTTGATGGACGCTGGTATCAGCACGGAATTGATCCTGAATAAACACATATATTGTGATTCATACTTAGACGCGTATAGGAGAAAATAAAATGAGGCGTAAGAGGCTCTTGCGGCATATCTTTAAATTCCACGGTATCTGGGAGAGCTTAAATTTGGCGGCAAAAGGCATAATTTATTTGTTTTTATTTCACCGGAATATGCGTATAATATTTATGTTGGGGATCGGGGCGTTTTTAGCCGGTATCTTGTTCCAGTTGAAGGGAATTGAGCTGGTGGCGCTCTGTATCACCATTGCCTTGGTATTTATGGCGGAGATATTCAATACCGCTATTGAGATGCTAATGAATATGCTCACCGTGAAATACCACGTCAGGGTGAAGCTGGTAAAAGATATCGCCGCAGGGGTGGTCCTGTTAACAGCGTTAAACGCCGTGGCTGTCGGCTATATACTTTTTATAAAAAAATTAAGTTTTTAACCTGCCGGAGCGCAGGTAAGGAGAGCTGAAATGAAAAAAATGGTCAGGATGGGTTTGATAATTGGGATTATCTTGTTAGCTGTTCTATCGGCTTGGCTGGCGATCCAATTCGATAAGAGCAGGCGTTATATCGAAAATCTGCAGTCAGAATTGGGCCTGGAGCGTAAGCAGATCATAGCTTTGCAAAAGGATTTTTCAGCCGAAAAAAATGAGCTGGAGAGGGTCGCTTTCGAATTGGAGAATACCCAGAAGCAGCTGACCGATGTGAATAAAAAACTAAAAATAACACAAGATAATAACCTTAATCTAATCGAGGAAAAGAAGGTCCTGGAAACGAAGTTGCATTCTTTGAAAGAATTAAAAAAAGCTATCAGGCAGGTTAAGGAGGAGATGCGACAGAGAAGGTACGCAGAATATTTAGCTAAAAGAGAACTACAGAAGCAGATTGACGCCGTTAAATTAGCCCAGGGAAACCGCGGCTTTTGCGTGAAAGAAGGGCAAACTACCTATAAGCCGTCAATCAAAATCGAAGTCCGCCCGGGTAATTAAGCGGTATATATAATAGGTAAGGAAAATATGATTAAAATAGGGTTAATTTTGGTTTTTTTGTTTTTTGCAAGCAATATGGGGATTATCTGTTTTGCGCAGACTTCAGCAGCTCCCTTGGGGCAAGTAGAGAGAAGCGAAGAGCTATTGAATAAAGATGAAGCCTTAAGGAAAAAGATAGAAGAGCCGGAAAAAGTATTTATTGAAGAGATTATTTTAACAGGTTTTACCTTGAGCGACGATCAGATCAAAGAGATGATCTCGCCTTATCAAAAGAGATGGCTGACCAAAAATAATATTCAGGATATTATAGACCTGCTTAGGGAGGCTTGTCAGCAAAAATCAGGGCAGGCACCGGAAATATCTTTTGAGGTAAAAGGCCGACAGTTGATTATCTCAGCCGAAGTACAATAGGGCTTATATATTTCTTTCATAAATTTTGCTTGACAAGTAGGAGTTTTTTGTTAGAGTGACCTAAGAGGAGACAGCCGATGCTTAAAAGAAAAATATTAGTATTAGCGGGTATCTTTTTTTTGATTTTGTCGTTTAATTCCTTTTCTTTCTCTCAGGTTCCGCCAGGCCAGGAGATGAGCGGCGAAGTAAGGACGCGCGAGATGGAGAAGAGAGACCAGCAATTACGCAAGCAAATAGAACATAAGAAGAAGATCCCTGAAGCTCCCCCGGAGTTAACTCCTCCCCAGCCGCAAATCGAATCCCAGGAAAAAATAGACTTAAAAAGAATCGATGTTACTGGCGCCACACTTATTCCTGAAAAGGATATAAGGGCCATTACCAAGCCTTTAGAAAATAAAGAAGTCACCATTAAGGATTTGCAAAAGGCAGCGGATATGATTACCGACCTTTACCGGCAGAATGGCTATATTACTTCACGCGCTTACCTTCCTCCGCAGAAGATAGCAGAGGGCAGTGTAGAAATCCGGATTTTGGAAGGTGTCATGGGCGATGTGAATTTTACCGGCAACCGTTATTTTAAAACCAGCTTATTAAGAAAAAAGATTACCCTCAGGAAAGGCCAGCCCTTTGATTATAATTCGATCAGGCAGGATTTGATTAAAATAAACGAACAGCAGGATAGGTTCTGCAAGACCGTGCTTGCGCCAGGCAAAGAGCCCGGCACTACCGATTTAAACATAGAGGTAAAGGATAAGCTGCCTATACATGCAGGTTTTGACTGGGATAATTTTGGTTCCCGCTATATTGATAAACAAAGGTATTCTGTCAGGTTCACGCATAATAATTTACTAGGTTTTGATGATCAATTTACTTTTCAGTATCAATTAGCCCAATCCAGCAGGTATTACTTAAAGAGTATCCGTTATCTCTATCCGGTAAATAATAGCTTGGATATAGGCACATATGCTGCCTTAAGCCGGGTGAAATTAGGCCAGGAGTTTGAAGATTCTGATGCGCGCGGAAAGAGCCAGCTTTACGGTATATTTGCCAACCAGTCTTTGCTGGACACGGAAAATTTTGATGTGAACCTCAATGTAGGTTTTGATTACAAAAATATAACCAACTATCAGGATCAAGCAGTCTCCAGCCATGACAAGCTCAGTATTGCCAAAGCAGGATTTGATATGGATCTGACCGATACTTTTGGCCGCACCTTATTTACCTATGAATTAGATTGTGGCATCCCTGAATTTTTTGGCGCAATGCATAGAAAAGATGACGGAGCCAGCCGTAGTGGCGCAGGCGGTAAGTTTGTCAAGAGCAGCATAAACTTATTGAGGCTGCAGAAACTGCCTTTTTCTACAACTTTGCTTTGGAAAAATCAGATTCAGATGAGCCCTTATATTTTGTCCGCAGCCGAGCAATTCCAAGTAGGCGGCATTACCAATGTGCGCGGTTATCCTCCTGCGGAAGTAGTAGGCGATGATGGTTATACCATGACCTTTGAATTATCTAGCCCCATACATTTAATTCCCAAAGAAATAAACGTCCCTTTCACAAAGACAAAAATTTACGATGCCTTAAGAATTATTGCTTTTTATGATTGGGGTAATGTGCATTTAAAGAGGCCCTTAACAACCGAAAATAAAAACAAAACTTTAAGGTCTGCAGGCTGCGGCATGCGTTTTAACCTTCCTCAGAACCTTTCTGCAAGAGTAGAAGTGGCCTGGCCGTTGGATAGTTTACCGTCGGACGCCAGACACGTGCGTACTTGGGCACAAATAACCAAAGATTTTTAATAAAAATACTTTAAAAAAGACTTGACAAAGTGGGTTTCATGTGGCATAATTGCTCTAATATTAAATTTTAACAGAACCAAAAGGTAAATAAATTCAATGAGTTCAGAAACAAACCAGAAAGTTGCGTTAATGTTAGCGAAGAGTAAAAAAGTTTTAGCGTTAGGGACAGCAATAGTAGTAATGCTATTCAGCTGTCCTCTTTATTTATATGCCGCTGAAAGAGTAATCGAAAGCGACCAGGTTAAATTGATTCAGGACTTCGCTGATGGTTTGAATATTCCTGATGGTGATACCTTAAGAGTTGTTTATACTGGAAGCGCATCTGATCCATCAGCATTATTGCGTGACACCAGCGGTAACCCTTCATACTGGGGTGGAAATTTTTGGTCGAATTACAGTGTTGTATTTGTCAATACCCATGGCATTACTTTTGGAGCGAATGCCAATATTCAAGCTGCATCTTTTATTGCTTCCACACTCAACATTAACAATGCCGATTTCTTAAGCGGTAATTATAAATTTTTCAAAGATGGCGGGAACGCTTTCATCATTAACCGCGGCAACATCACTATCAGAAACGGCGGTTTCGTTTTCTTATTATCACAGGCA
>Ga0265297_10008500_pt1 | contig 13663 bp, 12 predicted proteins | sample Munlanlwell13791_FD_192502 | JGI IMG/M metagenome (GOLD analysis project Ga0265297, IMG submission 192502) | Leachate microbial communities from a municipal landfill in Southern Ontario, Canada - Leachate well 137-91 | ecosystem: Engineered > Solid waste > Landfill > Unclassified | place... | reverse complement strand
AGAGCGTCTCGTTTACACCGAGAAGGCCTCCTGTTCGAGTCAGGACGCGCCCACTAGTTTAGAAGGATGGCTTTATTATATAGAATTAATATGTTGCCGCGGTAGCTCATTGGTAGAGCATTTCTCTGAAAAAGAAAGGGTAGGTGGTTCGATTCCACTCCGCGGCACAAAATTAATGCGGGAGTAGTTCAGTGGTAGAACGTCTCGTTGCCAACGAGAAGGTCGCGGGTTCGACCCCCGTCTCCCGCTCAAAACAGGCGATGAGGGATAAACCCTCATCTTTAGCTGCGCTCCTACATATATTTCTATAAATTATGGATGAAAGCTTGCTTCTTGACATCTCCTTTAAAATAGTTTATTATGATAAAACCCCCTAAAAAGGGGTTTTAAAATGGATATCTACCCTAGAATCTCTGGTTTGCCAGGGATCCAGATGAAAATTTCCTTATTTACTTCTGCCTTTTTGGCAGTTTTAGTCGTTGGAACGTCTTTCGCAGTCATGCCCACTCAAAATATAATTCCGGAAAATAACACCTCTTTTGAGGAGAAATTAGCGATTTTCAGCGGGAATACCTTGTTACCGATTGCCAGTCCGTTAAATCCCGAACCGCAGACTGCCAAATCATTGGCAGTGGTCGTTACCGCTTATTCTTCTACCGTTTGGCAGACCGACGACACTCCTTTTGTTACTGCCGCCGGGACCCAAGTCAGAGAAGGAATTATAGCTAATAACCTCCTGCCTTTTGGAACGAAAGTTCGGCTTCCGGAAATTTACGGGGATAAAATTTTTGTGGTAGAAGACCGAATGAACAGCAGGAAAGGATATTATCATGTTGATATTTGGTTCCCCTCTTACTGGGAAGCTAAAAACTTCGGAGCTAAAAGAACCTATATCGAAGTTCTGGAGAGTTAAAAACTCTAGACGCTAACAACCTATTAAAATCCCGTCAGGGCACGTTCTGGCGGGATTTTTAGTGTTTATTCACACCCTTGACATTGCAAGGATGTTGTGAGAAATGGTAAACTATAGATAAGAAAGGTCGAAAAAATAATCAATCATAAAAAATAAATCTATGAAAATATTTAATAAAGTTTTAGTAGCAGTATTGGTTATTACATTTACGCTCGGTCTGCCAGGCCCCTCTCCATTGGTTGCTGCGACTACGGTATCTCTTGGCGCAGCGGATGATTTCGCGATTCTGGCTGGCTCTGGAATTACCATCGGGGGTGCTGTCAATACGAGTACGATTACTGGCGATATTGGAACGTTTCCAACCGTATCCATTACGGGCATTGGAAATGCAGTCTTGAACGGAATCAACCATGCGGGCGATGCAGTCACTCAGCAGGCCAAAACTGATTTAGCTACGGCCTATACCGCAGCCGGGCAGCCAGCCACTACAATACCCACAGAGCTTGGTGGCACAACTAAATTCGCTGGAGTCTATGACTCGCTTTCAGGCACGTTCGGAATAACGGGAACCTTGACGCTTGACGCGCAGGGCGACCCAAATGCTGTCTTTATATTTAGGACTGTCGAAACGCTTGTCACGGCAGAAGCGAGCAGCATAGACCTCATAGATGGCGCCCAGGCATGCAATGTTTTCTGGCAAATCGGCAGTTCTGCGACGCTTGGAGCAAGTTCCTTTTTCAAGGGAAATATACTTGCTTTAACTTCCATCGGACTCGGAACCACTGCCAATGTAGAGGGTAGAGTATTGGCGCAGAACGGGGCAGTCACTTTAGACGGCAGCAACATCATTACTAAAGCAACCTGCATCCCTGCTCCCTCTAGTTCTCACAGAAGGACACCGCAAGAACCGACACCTCTTATCGACTTTACAAAAGTACCGAATCCTCTATCCTTGCCTTCGGGACCCGGATCTGTCGCATATACTTACACAGCGACAAACATAGGCGAAACTGCAGTGCGCAATGTGGTGGTCGAAGACAATAAATGCAATCCTGTGGAATTCATTTCTGGCGACAGCAACAATGATTCAATACTTGACGTAAATGAAACGTGGGTATATCGCTGCACTGAAACAGTTTCCGAAACTGTTACGAATACGGCTTCCCTTCGCGCTATCTCTGATAATTGGTCTGGGTATGACACCGCAAGCGCAACCGTTATTGTCGGCGTGCCGTTAACGCCACCCTTAATCCATCTGGTAAAAAAGCCTAGCGTGTTCGTTCTCCCCGCCGGAGGCGGAGCAGCTACCTACACGTACACCGTAACTAATCCCGGCACGGAGCCATTGAGCAATGTCAGCATTATTGACAATAAATGCACCGGTCTACCAGGCCGCGTCTCAGGACATCCGGGAGATCTTAACCAGAACAACCTGCTTGAAAGCAATGAGGTATGGACTTTCACTTGCCGAACAAACCTTACGCAGACGACAACAAACACTGGCACAGCCCAGGGAAGCGCCAATGGCTTGACCGCCATCGATTTTTCGATAGCTACTGTCGTTGTATCTCCAGTTGTAACTCCCAGCCTTCCCAGCACTGGCTTCGCTCCTGAAGGGAAAATTACTCCCTGGAACATTGCCATACTGGCTGGCCTCCTTGCCGTTTCGATCTTCTTCTATTCTACTCGGAGAAAACAAACAGCTTAATCCAGACACTGAGAAAAATCGGCAAACAAGAACCAGATAAGAGTTTATCTGGCTCTTGTGGTTATGAATTCTTGGATAATCTATGCAACCTAAAATCCTATCAAAACGAACGATATTAATAGTTGTCATTGCCGGACTCGCAATTTCTCCAGCGCTTCTTTTTTATCTTAGCCCCAGGAGCCCAATCCAGAGCGACTCAGTACCGCTTATCGAAAATTCCGTCACCCTTCCAGAGCCAGAGCAAACAGGCCCTGGATTGCCGGTACGTCTCATAATTCCAAATATCGACGTTAATGCTGATATCGAGTATGCGAGCATCACATCTGATGGGGAAATGGGTGTCCCGAAAGGCCCTGACAACGTAGCCTGGTTTGAGCTCGGACCGCGTCCCGGAGAAGTCGGGAGCGCTGTTATGGCCGGGCACTATGGTCCCTGGAAAGACGGTAGGGGGTCAGTATTTGATGATTTAAATAAACTAAAGGAAGGCGATAAATTGTACGTCAAAGACGATAAGGGGGTGATTATTTCCTTCGTGGTGCGTGAAAGCCAAAGGTATGATCCTAAGGCGGATGCTTCTGACGTCTTCAACTCAAATGACGGAAGATCGCATCTTAACCTCGTTACCTGCGAAGGAGTTTGGGATCAAATTTCCCAAAATTATTCCCAGCGGCTAGTGGTATTTGCCGATAAAGAATAATCTAAAAGCTTGATACTGGTGCCCGGGGTGGGAGTCGAACCCACACGACCTTACGGTCAAGGGATTTTAAGTCCCTCGAGTCTACCATTCCTCCACCCGGGCAGGCGATGAAGTATTCGCTTCATCTTCATCTTCGTCCCGCTTCACGGGACTAGATTTTTGAGGCGGCGGTGGGAATTGCACCCACGTATAGCGGTTTTGCAGACCGCCGCGTTAGCTATTTCGCCACGCCGCCACTATCCTAATTTTAATTAACTTTTAACCTTTTTCAATGGCGCCTCTATCTTTTCAGCTTGGTTAAAATTTCCTCTATTCTTCCGGCCTCAAGCGTTTCCTTCTCTTTCAGAAAGATTATTTTGGGAATCGGCCTCATTCTCAACCTTTTGTTAAGCAATTGCTGCAAATGCCATATTCTAAAGTTTAGAGTTTCCAGGGCCTTTTCCTGCCCTGTTTCCGGCATACAGCTTACATACACCCTGCTTTCGTACAGATTAGGGCTTGTTTCAACCCTGGTCAGGGTCACCAGAATACCCGGCGGGAACTCAACCTCCCTCAAAACGATCTGAGATAATTCTCTCCTGATTAGCTGATTAACACGATTGATTCGATTAGACATTAATAGCTTATAGCTTATATCGTGCCCTTTACTCTTTCTTCGGTATAAAATGACAAGACATCTCCTGTCTCAATGTCTACGTTACCTTCAAACAAAATTCCGCACTCCTCTCCTTTCTGCGCCGAATCTGCCTCTTTTTTATTTTTTTGAAGATTAACCATTCTTCCTTGGCCAATCTTTTTCTCATCCGCACCCCTCAGAACATCAATCAAGGTCCCTCTCTTTATCTCTCCTTCCGTCACCCTTCCGCCGACAATCTGGCGGTTTTTCTCTGCCAAAAATTTTACCAAAACCTTTACCCTGCCTAAATCTTTTCTGATTTCTTCCGGTTCAACGATCTTTCCCATTATTTTCCGCACCCCATCCACTAAATCGTAAATAATGTCAAAAGTCACCAGTCTTACCCTTTCTCTCGCCAGTATTTTCCTGGCGACTGCGTCTGTCTTAACCCGAAATCCCAGGATTGTCGCTCCCGAACTTTGCGCCAGTTTGACATCTGATTCATTGATATTGCCTGCTTCTGACTTTAAAATTTTTAAACCGACTTTTTCCTGGGGCAGCGACTTCAAGATTCCCTCAACAGCTTCAGCCGAGCCCAGCACATCGGTCTTAAGGATTAAACTTAAAATTTTTGTTTGGTCAGCAGACCCTGGAGTCTCCAGTATTATTTCCTTTTCCTCAAAATCTCTAATATGGTTTTCAGCCTCTGTCGGGCTCTGGAACACCCTGAATTCTTCACCTACCCTTGGGGCTTGATTAAAACCGAAAATGATTACCGGGTCAGAAGAAAACGCTTCTTGAAGAGATTCTCCCTGGAAGTTTTCCAGACTTTTGATTTTAGCAAAAGCTGAGTTTGTAGCGATCATATCTCCTTTTTTTAGATGGCCGTCGGTCAAAAGCAGGGTAGCGGTAGGACCTCTCGAATTGTCTAAATATGATTCAATGACTACGCCTTCTCCGGGTTTTTCAAGATTTGTCTTCAGCTCCTCCATCTCCGACAGTAATAAAATCAACTCTAAAAGACCTGGAATGCCTTTTTTTGTTTTGGCGGAAATTTCCAAAGAAGGAATCTTGCCCCCCAGAGACTCAACCAAGAGTCCTTCTTTTTGCAATTCCCTCTTAACTCTCTCCGGATCAGCCTCTGGCTTGTCAATTTTATTCAAGGCTACGATTACCGGAATCTGAACCTGGTTAATGGAGGAAATCACTTCTTTGGTCTGAGGCTTTATTCCCTCTGCTGCGTCAATAACCAAAATCGCGATGTCAGCCACCTTCGCTCCCCTTGAACGCATTCGGGAAAAAGCTTCGTGGCCAGGAGTATCAAGAAAAGTGATTTTTTTACCTTGTTCCTCTACTTGGTAAGCACCAATATGCTGAGTAATGCCCCCTGATTCTTTTTCGGTAATCTTAAAATCCCTGATTGCTTCAAGCAAGGAAGATTTCCCATGATCAATATGCCCCAGAACCACCACGATCGGCGGCCTGGTCGTTGTTTTTTGATTCTCTGCCATATTTTTTTGCCGTTTCGATTGCTTTAATTTCTTCTTTAGAAAGCGCGTATCGGGAAACACCTGCCTTTATCGGCTTGCCGTAAACCCTGTTTCCTTCTCTCGTGTAAAAACTGGTTAACACCAAACCATCATCGTTCCCATCAAGCAGGGCAATGGAAAAACTCTGGTCACCCCCCACTTCGGAGAAAGGATTGAATCTTACGATCCCAACTTTCTGAACCGACAACTTGTTTTCTTTCTTCAACTCTTCAAATTCCGCAGAAAGCTTTTCAAAGCTTTTTCCTAAATCCTTGAACTGCTCCAAAACCTCTTTTAGGTTTTTTGGTTCTTTTTTCTTTCTTTTAAAAAAATTTAACATAATTTTATATTTGGCGGAGGCGGAAGGATTCGAACCTTCGATGACCTCGCGGCCATAGCAGTTTTCGAAACTGCCCGATTCAACCGCTCTCGCACGCCTCCAAAATATTTACACTGAGCTTGTCGAAGTGTGGACCCAGCGAGACTCGAACTCGCGATCTTTAGTATGCCATACTAACGCTTTTCCTCTAAGCTATGGGCCCTTAATTTTTTTAATAATAATTTTGCCAATTCCTCTAACTCTAATTGAACATAAGATCCGGCACAAGAAAGTACGCAAACTCCTTTATAATCTTTGTTTTTAGTTACTTTCCCCTTGGTCCTTGGATCTGGTTTTGTTTTATAAAAATTTTCTTTCGGTATCCCGATGATATTAGACCAATATTCTTCTAAATCACGAATATTTTGATCCGCCCGATAAGATATCCTGCATTTAAGAGTACCTGGCTTAATTCCGTAACATTTTTCTAACAATAAAACATATAAAAGAATTAAGTCGGGTTCTGAGCTCCCTAACATTAAACCAGAATGGCTCTTCCATTTCGCTCCTTCACCTAAATAGAGCATGGCTAAAGCTATTTTAGAGTTCTCTAGATCAATTTTCTTCAAAACTCCTACAGCCCTCTGCCGTACTTTATTTAAAAAAAGCTCGCGTTTATGTTTAATTGAAGCCCATGCCACAGCTTGTGCTTTTGTAAAATTTCTATGATTAATCTCTTTAATTTTAACATCGTACCAATCTGGCAGAACTACTCCTTGGCACCAATTAGATAATGTGCTTTTAGGAATACTTTGATTTAAGAATTTTCTTATTTCAGTATAAGTCTTGCCTTGGGATCGTAATAGACGAGCTTTTCTACGAAGTAATACCTTTGCCATTATATAATTGTACCCCAATGAATTTCAATGTGCAATATTGTGGGTTCGTCCTGAGTTGAACAGGAATCTGTTGTTTTTAAAAGCAACCGCTCTGTCAATTGAGCTACGGGCCCAGAAATGAGGCAGGGCAATTCTTAGAGAATCGCCTTGCCTCTACAATTCATCTCCGGCCTTCAGAAGAGCCTGAGCGATAGTTCCGCTAGCTGTCCTTCTGCTGTCCCTGGAAGAACCGGGATGATTCGCTTTATCCAAGATAAAAGGTTCGCCAATGTTAATCGTAACCCGATGCCAGAAATGCGGAACAGGGGGTTTATTGTTCGGTAAAAAACGGTCCGATCCTTCAACCCATACCGGCACGATTTTGGCACCAGTTGCTAAAGCCAGCCAAGCAGCACCGCCCTTCAGCTCTCCCAATTCTCTGCCGCTATTTGTTCTATACCTTGTTTCAAGCTTTGTCTTGAATGTCCTTGTTCCTTCGGGAAAAATAAGAATTCTGCCGCCGCCTTCCAGAATGTGCCTTAAGGCTGAAGCAGCTCCGCTTCTCTGCGTTACTCCTCCGCCCCTATCCACGGGAACGTTGATTCCTTGAAGCAATCCCATGTAGGGCGGATCATAAAAGTTCCTCTTGTCCGGAGCATTAATGGGAATAAGCTTCTTTTGAAGGGCAAATTCTTTTTGAAGGTCTCTGAACCAATGCAAGGAAAAACGGATGCGCGTCCAGACGGGAGAAAAAACCCAGGGAAAATTCATCCAAGGAAAACCAAGCAGGGGAATGAGTAAAGGCTCCAGCAATGACGGATGATTGGAAACGATGATTATTTTCTGCTCCCATAGGGGATAGCGGTTAAAATGGCGGATGCTTATTATCCTGATTGTTTCCAACAGGCAAATAATAATTCCCAGAAATGGGCCTAACAGATAGTTTACGACCAAAAACCGGATATTGTCCATGCCTTACCTCCTTATCTTTTATTTTTTGTCAAATGAGCTAATCCTGTGCCCCCGACAGGAATTGGACCTATATTTCCACGTTAGGAGTGTGGTGCTCTATCCGTTGAGCTACGGGGGCCTAATCCATAAGCATAAAGTATCATATTTTTGCTTTGCTGGCAATTAATTATATGCTAAAATAAATGAAATCACCATGGAAAAATCTCCCATCATCGACATAGCCAAAAGAGTCTGTCCGGCGGTAATCACCATTGTCATTTCTCGCGACCTTCCTAAAGTAGAAGGATTTTATTTTTTCCCTTACGGCGGCCAGCAACTTGTCGTTCCCAAAGTGCAAGGAAGCAAAAAAGAAAAAACAAAAATCGGCGGGGGGTCAGGCTTTATTATCTCTCCCGACGGGTATGTCATTACCTCAAACCATGTTGTCGCTGAACGGGATGCCGACTATACCGTGATCTACGAGCCGAACAAAACCTATCCTGCTAAAATAATCTCCAGGGATCCAATTAGCGATGTGGCTATTTTGAAAATACAGGTTAAAAAATTTCCCTATCTTGAATTGGGCGATTCCGACAAGATTGAGCTGGGAGAAACGGTGATTGCCATTGGCAACGCCCTAGGAGAATTTCATGATACGGTCAGCACGGGAGTGGTCTCGGGTCTATCACGTTACATCTCAGCCTTTTCCGGATTATCCAAGCAAGCGGAAATGTTAAGAGGGCTGATTCAAACGGATGCTGCCATTAACCCGGGTAATTCCGGAGGACCGCTGGTTAATATTGAAGGAAAGGCAATCGGCATCAATACCGCGACGATAATGGGGGCTCAGAATATCGGCTTTGCCATTCCCATTAATTATGCCAAAAAAGACTTGGAGGAAGTTAAAAGATACGGCAGGATCAAAAGGCCTTTCTTGGGATTAAAATACATCATCCTTAACAAAGAAATCAGCCAGAAAGACAAGCTGCCCGTTGATTACGGGGCTTTAATCGTCAGGGAAGCCTTGGGAGAATCAGCAATAATTCCCGGGGGAGCGGCTGAGAAAGCAGGTCTGAAGGAGTTCGACATAATTTTGGAATGCCAGGGAGAAAAGATAACCGAAGAAAACCCGCTTTCTCACATACTCCAGAAAAATAAGCTTGGCGAAGAAATATCTATGAAAGTCCTCAGATCCGGGAAGGAAATAAATATAAAAGTGAAATTAGAAGAAAGAAAATAAAAGAAAATCCCGTATCCCCGGGATTTTTTGTTTGGGGCGGTCGACGGGACTCGAACCCGCAAATCTCCGCGGCCACAGCGCGGCGCTTTAACCAATTAAGCTACGACCGCCATGGTGTCCCTGGTGTGACTCGAACACACAACCTAAGGGTTAGAAACCCTTCGCTCTATCCAGTTGAGCTACAGGGACATATGTTTAGCGAAACCTATTTTCCATCCTTTTATTCTCCTGAATAAATCTTTATCGCTTATTCTAATGGCGCAGGTCCCGTTATACAAACGATTTCTCCTATGTCTTAATGAACTGGCTTTAATCTGAGTTTTATGAAACTGAGAAAGAGGAATATCGGTCAAATCAGCCCAATATTTTTCAACGCCTTGACGACAATGAAGAGAATGAATATGAAGTTCAACACGAAATCTCTTTTCCTCAACCCTGCAAACCTCTCTAAACCACCGCATCATCAGTTTTATCAAAATCGGGTCTGAATTACTAAATTTCACAGTTTCCGCTTTATCCGACTTATCTCCCTCGCACCAATATAACATAAGTCCTATTAAAAATAAATGATTTCCCTTAAGTAATTCAATTTCCGTTATTGCATTTTTGATAATCTGTCGAGTTCTTTCTACTCTTTGTTCTTGCCTGCTTTTTGCTGCTTTATACGCATTACGCCTTCGTAACGTCACATAAAGTCTTTTATATTGTTCCGGCGCCAACCTTACACCCCTCAACCACAAGCTCAATGTCCCTTTCGATACCTTCATCTTCTCTAAAATCTCTCCGTAACTTTTTCCTTTCTTCCTCAATTTTATAGCTTTAATTTTTTCTTCCAGTTTCATAAAATTCAAACTCATATTAATATTTATATTAATAATAGAACATAAGTTCATTTATTGCAAAGTGTTTTTTATCAAAAGTAGACAAAAAAGTAAAATTCCGCTAAGATGACTGATAAGAAATAGCGGGGTGTAGTGTAATGGCAGCACGAGTCCTTTGGGAGGATTTAGTCTGAGTTCAAATCTCAGCACCCCGAATCGCGGGCGTCGTATAACGGCATTACCCGACTTTTCCAAAGTCGTGACAGGGGTTCGACTCCCCTCGCCCGCTTGAATCGCAATGAAAGTAGGAGATGAAATTCATTTCATCGCCTGCTCAAGCGAAACGCAGAGCGAAGATGAGAGCTTGTCTCTCATCGCTATCTTGCGTGTTCAATCACCCTCAGCTCTCTGATGACATTAACCTTAATTTCTCCGGGATACCTTAGTTCTTCCTGAATTTGCTGGGCTATGGCTTTGGCCAAGCTCCTTGCCCCCAGATCATCTATCTCCTCCGGCTTAACAAAGATTCTGATTTCCCTGCCTGCCTGCAAGGCCCAGGCTTTCTCCACGCCCGGGAAATTCAGTGCGATTTTCTCCAAATCTCCCAGCCTCTTTAAGTAATTTTCCAACGTGTCTTTTCTGGCTCCCGGCCTGGCGCCTGATATCTGGTCTGCCACCTGGACTATCATGGATTCAATGGTGGAATACGGATATTCCTCATGATGAGATTTCATGGCATCAGCCACCTCTTTTTCCACTCCGAATTTCTCCAAAATCTTAATGCCGATGTCCACGTGAGAGCCTTCGATCTGATGATCGACTGATTTGCCGACATCATGCAGCAACCCTGCTTTCTTGCAGATTGAAACATTTGCTCCGATTTCAGCAGCCAAAGCTGCGGCCAAATGAGCCACCTCAATCGAATGGAGCAGGGCGTTCTGGCCGTAACTCGTTCTGAATTTCAATCTGCCCAGCAATTGAACTATTCTCGGATTAAGACCTATTACCCCGGTATCGTAGACTGCCTGTTCGCCCGCTTCATTTATTTGTTTGGAAATTTCAGCTTCCGCTTTTTGGACCTGTTCTTCTATGCGGGCTGGCTGTATCCTGCCGTCCTGAACCAGCTTTTCTAACGCCATTTTGGCAATTTGACGGCGTACCGGGTCAAAGGCAGAGATAACCACAGCCTCTGGAGCTTCATCGATAATGACCTCAACCCCGGTCAACCTTTCTAAGGTCCTGATGTTTCTTCCCTCCTTGCCGATGATTCTGCCCTTTATTTCTTCGGAAGGCAGATTCAAAGAAGTAGTGGTGATTTCCTGAGCCTGGTTTAAGGCCATTTTCTGGATGGCGGAAGTCAAAATCTCCTTTGCTTTTTGCTCGTACTTCTCCCAGCCATCTCTTTCCAGCTTTCTCAGCTTTTCCAATATCTCCTGCTGATATTCTTTTTCCAAATTAGAAATTAATTCTTTTTTGGCTTCCTCCTTGGAAAGCTTGGCCACCTTTTCCAGATTAGCTATCGCCTCCTGCCTCAATTTTTCCAAGCTTTCCTTAACGGCTCTTAATCTTTCCACCTTAGCCTCAAGCTCTTTTTGATTCCTTTCAAAGGAAGAAAGCTTTTGATCTACAATATTTTCTCTCTTTAACAAAAGACGCTCGGTTTTCACAACCTCGTATCTTCTTCCGTCTATCTCTTTCTGAGTCTCGCTTAAAACCTGTCGAGCTTTTTGTTGAGCGTCGGAGAGAATTGTCTCAGCATCTTGTTTCGCTTTGAGAACTTTCTTTTGCAGCTTGGCCTCCAAAGTACCTGCTTGTTTTTTGGCGATTGATTGACGGGCGTAGTACCCCAAAATTGAGCCCAAAGACAGAAAAAGTATGCCTATAATAAGTAGGATATATTGATTCATAATAGTTGTTGAAAGCTTGATAAATTAACATATTTTATTAACTGTTTTCTGTTTTAAGAATAGCAAATCTCTAAAAAAATGCAAACCCCCGCCAGGAACCAACGGGGGAATAATCATTAATCTTCGCTAAGATAAACCCTTTCAAAAACCAGCGAAAACGTTCGCCACTCTGGCAAGAAAATCAACGAAAAGATTCTTGAGCCAGACTGTAGGTGGCGTTTCTTTATACTCCGGCAGGGGGAATCTGATCTCAACGGTCTTTGTTGCGGAGCAGGAATAACTGCTGGAGTCGGTCACTGTAAAGTCTATTTCCTGCTCTCTTTGGCCGGGAGGCGGAGGAGAGAACTTAACCTGAAGCTCGCAGTCGGAAGCAGGATTGCCCTCTACCACTTCGGCAATAGCTGGCAATGTCCAGGAACAACTGACCAAGCCATCATAAGTAGTAGAATTACTACTTAAAGTTACGACAACGTCTTCGTATATTTGCATTTCCTCACAATTCAAACCATCACAGAGGAAATCAGGGAAGGGATAAGCATGGTTGTAGGTGGCAAAGCTGCTAGTTGTCCAGCCTGACCAGGGACCGCCCAAATCCCTTGCTCTTATCTGGCCGTAGTACGTGCCTCCGCCAAAGTTAATATTATTGTAAGGAGAAACGTTGCAAAGATAAGCGCAGGAAGGACCCCAAGAGGTAAAGATTGTGTTTTCCATTAATTCTGAGACCAAGGGGTCGCTGGGACCGGTGCAGTCAGAGTTACTGCAAAGCCTTATCTCGTAGTCATAGGGAAGCTCAGCATCTGTTTCCCAGGAAAAGGTGGGTATTCTGGACTGGGAGCAGGGGGCAGGGAAGGTATTGCTAAAGTTGGTAATGCTGGGCGCAGGGGAGAAAGAAGTCAGTACTTTATAATCAGAAGTAGCGCAGACTCCTTCATTGGAACAATTGAAGCTGAGCCAACCAATGACAGCATCTGACCAGGCATAATCTGAAAATTCACCGTTGTCAAAATCAATGGCTACTCCGTAGCTTAGCCCTCTCATTTTCAACCAGCCATCCCAGCCTTCACCGTGGGCCAAAACCCTTGCCCAGCCGGAAACATTTCCGTTTTCGATGTCCACTGAAGTCTTGCAAGCGCCGGAAGGACAGCCTGAAAGTTCGTCTTCGTTAAAAGAGATCCAGCCAACGGTCTCAGACCAGGCATAGCCTGAAAAATCTCCTGTTACCTCGGCAATATCTATTCCGTAATCAAGACCTTCCCCCTCCAAGCTTTCGTTCCGGCACGAAAAACTCATCCAGCCGGAATTCTCAGACCAGGCCCATCCCCAAACATTATGATCCATGCAGGCAAAACCCGGTCCGGAAATAGTATAAACTTCCGACACACCGCTTCCTGTTCTGCTGAAATTAACTTCTGCACCCGAACCAGAATTAAAAGGACTTCCCGTTATTTCAATTCCGTTTACTTTAACGATATAATCGGCATTGGCCACCGGCGTTCCTATAATAAAATTGGTGGAGACTGAACTGGTGGCGGTCCATCGCCTGACGCGGCCTAGAGAAACGTAATCGCTGGAAAAAGTAAAATCAGCTGTTCCCCCGGAAGGCGTTATTTGCAAAACCTTATGAGCTGCGGTTTTGAGAAGAAAGGGGATGCTGTTCCAAACTCCGTAAACACTCAGATTTTTACCTGAAATAGTCAAAGAATCAGCCTTTGACCCGGCGGCAAAATAAGTGGTGATATCCAATCCTTCCAGCTCCAGAACAGTGTCTTCAGTAAACTCAACTGTATTGGCTTTAACCTGACCGGGATTGAAAACATAGAAACCCGCTATTAATGAAATCAGGCAAAAGACAAAAATAAAATTATTTTTAAAGTGGTTCTTAGCCATTACAATTTTCGGCTAAATAATTCCGTTTAACGGATTAATATGACAAATGAAGCTTCGAATTCGTCCCTATCTTTGATATTCTCCTCGGCTCCGACAGATACCCTATCCCCGACTGCCAAATCGGCAAACTCAATCGTCTCGGTTTCAAAAGGCTGAGGCGGAACAGGATCCAATCCCATTTCTATCGCTGTAAAATA
>Ga0265297_10008499_pt1 | contig 13666 bp, 5 predicted proteins | sample Munlanlwell13791_FD_192502 | JGI IMG/M metagenome (GOLD analysis project Ga0265297, IMG submission 192502) | Leachate microbial communities from a municipal landfill in Southern Ontario, Canada - Leachate well 137-91 | ecosystem: Engineered > Solid waste > Landfill > Unclassified | place... | reverse complement strand
GACTAAACAACTATATCGTCAACTTCTACAACAGTCGGCGATTGCATTCGACATTAGGCTATCTGCCACCTAATGTCTACGAAATGAAAATGGCAGCAGAACAACCTATTTTGGTGTCTGAAAAAAGTTGACCACCACACTGACCGCTGGCCGACTGAAAGAGGACATAATACCGAGTCCTTGCAGGGTGGCCAGCATGGTTGCGCCTTTCATCGGACCTCCATTGTCCGAATGCAGGATGACTTGGTTTGGCTTGATGCCCTCACGATAACACAGGACTTTTAACACTTCGCTGGGTAAGGCACTGTTTTCCTCTTCATAAACCTGCCAACTGACAATCTTGCGACTGAAAATATCAAGGAATAGGTAGGACGTAGTGTCCGCGGTATGCAACGTTACCGTTGCCAGGCACCATCTTGTCCGGCTAAAACTTTCATGCTAAGGTACTGCTATCTTACCTATGAACAGGGCATCAAAGAACCGGTGTTGGCAATCAATGGTAGCAGTTTCCGTGATACCACACGGGTGCTGAAAATCGACAAGAATACCGTCATCAGCATGTAAAAAAGCCCACAACCTTTCCAAAACTTGAACTGATGCACGATACGGCTATCAGATTGCTCATCAACAAAATCGAGTTTGGACCCAGTATTTTTACGTGATTACAGATTTACCCACTACTATTAATGTTTCCCATATTGGTGGAAATTATCATTTAACCCTGTCTAGTCGTCCTTCCCAGTTATAGGGATCCATTCATATGAATAACTACAGATTTCCTCTGCGTATCGTTGAGCGGTTCAATACTGAGAACGGGACTACACGTGGCCGCCGTGACGCCGGTACTGCTGTTGCCAGGGGCGTGTACCGTTTCGGACGAAATTCCTTGGCGGAGCTGCAAGTAAGCGTTTCTGACGATGCCAACAGCAGGGTCGCCATTACTGGCCAACTTTGTCATAGATCCCTGAAACTGATGTTTTCCCGTTTCAACGGTGATGCTTCATACAGGGACATACTGGAAAAATTGACCGGGCGTGAGTTGGCTATCGCCTTTAGCGAAGGTCACGAGCATCTGCTGGAGCTGGACAGCGGCGACGCAGTGCTTTCAGTCGCCTGCGACGTGGCTATTCCACTCGGTTTTTCCGATGCACAATATTGGGGAGAAACACCCACACCTAAGACCGAAGACCAGCAGGGATTCGAATACTTGCTGGCACTGGGACACTACCATCTCTTTTTGCGCTGGCTGCTGGGTTGGACCCAGCGTCAGGCTCTCGCCAAAGTCGTCGAGCTCTACGCATCGTTTTCAGCAGCCGAACGCGTCTGTCTGCATGGCGTGTTGGAAGGCAGCATACTGGACAACGGCGAGCTGTTTTCGCTGTTTCTGAAGCGGGCTGCCTTTGGCCCGCCCACCGGTATTGAAAACCTTCAGCCGGCAGTATGGCGGGATCAACAGATTACCTGGCTGTTGGGGCAGGACAGTATCGATCTGCCATACCAGCGTCAGGCCGCGCTGGATATTCTGCACGGCGTAGCCGACGTGGACGAGCAGCGTTCACGGCTTTACCGTCTACTACGCAGTTATGACAGGACGCTTGAACACGGCAATATCGAGCGCATCTCCACCGAAGTCCGCGAAGCCCGCCAGCAATTAATTTTCGGACGCATGAGCCGCGCCTTTCACAACCAGGCAACACTGTTCGCCAACGCGGTACTACTAGAACCCGGTCCGGCTTGGCGGCAACTGGCCTCTGAGCTGTCCTCGCTGACAGAAAGTACGCAGGGACTGCAAGCCAGTGCCGGAGCCTTAGCGCTGCTGCTGACCGGCACCACAGAAATTCCTTTGACAACGCTGGAAGGCTCCTGCGAACATTTCGAGGCGGCAGTCCTTGACGAACAAAAACAGGCTTTGTCGAATGCGCTCGTCCGCTCCCGTTCCAGGGTGGAAGATCACAACGATCCGCTAGCCTTACAATTCGAACCTGTTACCTCGCACGAAGCCATCATGGTACGGGCAGGGCAAGGCTTGCGTCTGGTAGAGCGCATACGCCAGGCATTTTTGGGTGCGCCTAAACGGCATGCTGCTTATGTTGTGATCAGCCAACGGCCCTCGCCTACCGGATCGCATCTACTGATCAAAATCAACGAATTCCAGGCCCCCTACTCCGGCAAGGCGGAAAACCTGAGTAAGCTGGTCCGGCTAGCCGGAGACCGTATCTACAGCAGTCCGGACTACGGCTGGCTTGCCATGACCGACCACTGGATCGAAGCCATCCCGCTGTTCATCAAGGAAGAAGTTCTGGTGCAGGATGGGCAGGAAATCACCCGTACAGTCATAGACATTTCGGGCATGGAAGTCTCCTTCCGGGAGGAAATGGCTGACCTGTGGGCCGGCAATCTTCGGCAAGTCCTGGAAAGCGAATTGCTATGCATGGCCCGGGAATGCGTGGCCGCCGGAAAATTTCCCGATCTAAACGAAGAAGCCTTGCGTCAACGTTTGCGCGAAGAATTCGGTCCAGACGAAATCGCCGCTGTGGGCGTGCTGCTGGGCGAAATTTACCGCAGGCAAATTATGCAAGTCCAACAGTTGATCGAAGCCGAAGAGCTTGCGCCTTTCGATGCCATGCGAGAAATCTTGTTGGGCAGCGAAATTTTTCAGCAGCTTGAAGAACATTACCGAATCACCGGCTCCTGGACAGCATCAGTCAGAGAGATATTGCAAGGCCACGGCTACGGAAAAAATTTTGACCAGGAGGTCATTCGCCTCCAGTCTAAAGCCCTGAAGTCTCGGCGTTCATTACCGACGCTGCATGTCCTGACTACCCAATCCGCAGGCATGACCGAAGGATATATCCGTACCTGGCTGGAAGAATCGATGGCGCTGTTCAATATCGCCGAAGATCTGGGCTTGCATGAGAAGATCTCCGAGCGCGAGGAATTTTTCACAACCCGCATCCTCAGTCTGAGCGAGAAAGTCATCCGCGAATTGGGCGTCTGGATAGAAGTCGAGAAATTATGCACCAGCGAGCAGATTCCGCAAGCCGCAGCCGTACTCAGGCTCATCAACAGGAACCGCATGATCCAGGATGAATTGTCTTGCCTGGGTGCGCTGCTTGAGTTCGAGGAAATACAGCAGGGCCTGAGAAAGGCCGAAGATTGCGACGATCCTAAAGCGGTAGAGGAATATCTAAACAAAAATACCGAGGCATTGCGGGAAGCTGCGCTGATCCAAGTAATCGCGCGCAATCGCGAAACACTAATAAGCCAGATCACCGGCAATCATTCCGAGGAAGCCTTGCGCCGCATTGTTCTGGACGATGAATACTATAGCCAGGATCTGCACGCCTATACGCGCTTGACAGCCCGCCGCCGGGTATTGGAAGCACTGAACGCCCAGCATCCGCAACAGCATCTTAACGAGCGCTGCGAAACCTATCTGCGCCGCTTCCAGCAACTGCGCAAGACGACTGCCCGCAAAGAGATTATTGCCCAAAATGGCTTGAACCACCTGACGCTGAATCCACTGTATTATTTCAAGGCCAGCGGCGGCGGCAAACGTTACCATCTGATTTACACGCCAAGCCGCGTGGACCTGGGGCAACGCGAGCGCGAGTCAGTGGAAACCTGGGCGCAATGGGTGGGCGGCGCCGACCGGGCGGCGATCCAGACGGGGCGGCAGCTATACAGCCTGATCAACAAGGATGTCCGTGTTTTCGAAAGCCTGACCGAACCCGAGATATTGAAAACCGGCGAAAACGCCTCGATGGTGTCCCATTTCGCTTTCTCCAATGCCCTTAGCCTGATGGTCACGGCTTCCGCGCACGGCGATTTCGAGGCCATGGCGGATCTGATGAACCGGCGCCACGACCGCCTGATCCATCCGGCCGGCGAAGGCTACGGCGGCTATTGCGTCCCCAAGGACGGGCTATTCCTGGAATTCGTGCTGACCCTGAACCGGGCCGAAAAGCTGCACCAGATAGGTTTACCCGAGACCTATCACAAAGCCGTCGTCGTGCTGGCCAACCGTCTGCTCGACCGCAAAGCTGAGTTTTCCAGCCAGCTGGAATGGGAGGAATGGGCCGCCGAGCAACTGCAGCGGCAAGACTGCCTGAAACCCTATTTTACAACCAGCCACGGCCTGCCGGTGTTCCATATTACCCGGATAGCGCATGTTCTGGAAAACCTGGGCAAGCCGCAACTGCGTGATCCCTACCGGGTTGCATCGAGCCTGGCCGCAGCCTGGGGATTACACAAGATGGTGACCGGAGGCGAGCAAGTCAACCGCTTCATGCCGTTTTTCAAGTCCTGGCTGATTCGTCAGGGTATCGCCGAAGCCACCCGCCGTCACCCAAACGCAGCTATCAATTTCGAAAATTGCGTGGTTGTGCTGACTGCCGAATATAAACCCGACACCCAGGACGCCCGTTTCGCCACCGGTCTACGCAAATTCGAGATCCTGGCGGGCACTGGCGAACATCTGCTCAATGCCCTTGACCTGGACGGCCGGATTGTTGCCGTGCTGATGAATGAGGGGTACGAGCGATTACAACAGCGCGGTTGGTCTGAACGAATTCGGGACATGCTGGCTACCGGCGCAGATAACAATGCCTTGGCCGAACAACTGCGCAACTTGTTCCCACCCTCCAGACCTCCCGCCGAGATCCGCGTGGTTTCGCCGACAGGATTGTCCACCCAGGACTTGCTGAATTATACCAGCGACACGCAGCTTGAAGCTGTTGCCGATGAATCGCGTAGGGAGTTGCTGGCCTCGGGATTGACGCCCAAGGAAATCGAAGCCAATTTGCGCACATGGGGCACCCGGCTCAGCCAGTGGGATCATCGCTCTATGCTTGACCCCTTGCTCATCGCGGATATACAGAACCGGCTAGGCGGCCGCATCCATGCGCTCGCACTGGCGACTCTGGGTCCCGAGCGCAATTACGAGTACGCCGTCCAGGGTGCGGACGTAATCGACACGGGAATTCCCCACCGCAGCCTGCTTGATCTTCTGGCTGATCCCGCCCGGCTTTGCAGGCTGATGCTGGAGGGCAATCCGAACAGCGCCCTGGTTATTGTCGACGGCGCCGCCGGTGCGCGGCATCGCTCAATGAACCGGGGCGGTGTCATGCTTTGGTTCGCGGCAGCAGAACACTTGGGCAGGGAGTCCGTGTACCTGAGCGTGGGCATCGGGCAACAAACTGTTGAAGCCTGGCGATCGGACATGCGCCGTCGGCGCCTGCGAGCCGAACGGCTTTTGACTAATTTAACCAGCCATGACGCGGAGCTTGCCCATCGGACCTACGATCGCCTTGTCAGCGAGATACGCCAAGATCACGAAATCCAATCTGCCCTGACCGAAACCGATAAATTGAACCGTTTTGACCGGTGCAGCGAGCGCGACCAGGTGCTCACAGAAGCTTTGGGCCGCATCGGCGGTGGAATGGCGCTGGAGGACCTGAGTTTTGTCGATTTTCTGGCTCTGGGCGGCCTTTATCTGTTCGCTGGCGCTACCGGCGAAGAAATCCGTGCAGCAATGGAATCCTTTGCCTCAGGCATCACATTTTTGGGAGGAAGAGACAGCCATTATGATGAACGGCTAGTCTCGCTACTTCTGCCAACGAACCCGCTTGTAAGGGGGTCTGAGTTCCGCCAGGAAAAAGGCGTCGAAAGTTCCAATAAGGCGATGGATGAGCGCCCGGCGGTCGCACTGGAAACACGCCGCCAGTTGGCGGCCCGCATCGCCCAAGCCCGCGCGCTCAGCCAGCGGCAAACCGGTTTCACCATGGCGCAGGCCGATACCGGCGGTTTTGCCGAAAATTACCGCAAAGCCATGCAGATCCTTGTGCCAGGCAACTGGCCTGTGGCCGAGGAAAGCTTCGGCGCTTTTCTTAAATATACACGCAATGCACTGAGGGCGCTGGCTAGGGAATTCCAGAACGACGAACACCCCGAGGCAACACAAGGCATGGTTGCGCGTCTGGAGCAACTGTTCTCGGGCCGGCAAATCGACGAGCAAGTTTACCACCGCATTGCCGGCGGTTACGAGGACATCGGCGACTTTGGCCGCTTAGCCCAAGGTATTCGCGAACTGGCGCAGCAAGGGAAAATCGACGCCGGCGCCAAGGAGCAGGGCCTGCGCTGCATTGCCCAAGGCGCCGAACTGTTCTACATCGTTCTGGCCATCGACAGCACGATAGCGCATACCCATCAGGAACCTGCAACGATTGATGTCATGTCGCTATGGCGGGCGCTGTCCGGCTTCTTCGCCAAGACTCTCAACGACCATAGTTATGACTATCGCCCCTGGGTTTATAGCCGCGGCACCGGTTACGCCGATTATCAGGGCGAGTCGCTTTACAGGCTCGCGGTGGAACGTCACCAGTGGCTGTACCGTTATCTGCGCTTCGTGCTCACCCACTATACCGAACTTAAGGAACGGCCGAGCCAGGATCAGGATCTGCTGCTGGGAAATTATCTGGACGGCGGTGTAGTTGAAGCCATCGGCGCTGGCGCCGACGGGGAAGCGGAAAAAATCTGGCGTGCCTATGGCCAATTGCGTGAATTGGCGTTCATCCGCAACGACGGCTTCCCTATCCCGGAAGTTTTTGCCGAATTCGATCCCGGCCTCATCCACGTCCATTCAAGAGTCAACCATGTAATCGCCGCCCCTGTCGGCCGCACCCATTTTTCGCGCATGCTCTGCGAAGGCCCCTGTCTGTCACGGCAATTGGAAGCGGAGAGCCGGCGCGGAAGCAATATCATTATCACGCGCAAGATCGATATCGTCAAAAAGCCGGAATACCCGCGTCCTGTGACCCTCATCACCAGCGGCCATTTTTACCTCGACGCGGCAGGCTACGAAGAGGCACTGGTGAGACATAAGGGTTATACCAGGCAGGAAGCCACCCTCCTCTCGGCCCGCTTGCAACCCAAAGGCATACGGGTGGCGGCGCGATTTACCCAGCCGGTTCTCGCCGCGCTGGTTTATCCGTTTCATGGTGACCCGGTGTACGATCAGGGACAACTCGAAGCCTGTGGCCTGCCTTACACTGTGCAGTCGCTTTTTCATACCTGGACGACCTACGATAAGGCCAAGTACCGGGATATTTTCCGCGGCAGCGGTGTGGAAATGCCCGATGAAATCGACTGGCTGGCCGATGACACCGCCCGCAGTCCGGAAAAATTTTTGGTCAAAAATTGGATCAAGCACGGACTGGCGGAAACCACTTATCCTGGACTTCTCGCTTTTGCCCAACGCTATCCGCTGGTCATGATCAAGGACGCCGCCGAATCCGGCGGCCGCAACGCGCAGGCTTTCCTGCTGGGGCGGCCGGACGGCAGCCTGGATACGGAACAAATGGAGCTGGCCATCGAATTTATTTACCAGATTTCGCTGAAGCATCATGTCTGCATCCAGGAAGTGGTGCTGAGTTCGCCGGAACACTGGGCCACCGAGGAATTCATGCGCGCCTTTGTCCACCGGCAAATAGTCGAATGGGGCGGCGCCGTGAACCGCCAGCGCCAGCCGCACACACCCATCTTCGGTTCGCACCGAATCATCCTGTCCACGGACAACCCGGACGAGCTGGATCGTGAAAAGAAATGGCACATCTCCCACTGGATCACGCTTAACAGCAAGCAATTGATTACCAATGTGGGCAGAGGCGGAACGCTTGAACAGTTGCTGCCGGAATACATACGTTCCGAGCATAGGCCAACCATCCTCGGCAAACTGGCCGAGACCGGCCGGCGCGTCATGGAGGCCATGGCCGCCTATGAGGCGCGCGGCGCAGCCGCTTATACAAACGAAACCGGGCGGGCGGTGGGCGACGATTTGATGGGCGTTTCCTACGGCATGCCTCGCTACCTGATGCTGGATTTCCTGATCGCGCCGGTGTTTGATCGAGAAGGAATGCTGGTTGAAATCGAACCGCTTTTCGATGAAAACAGCTGTCGGGTGGGCTCGCGCTTTATGCTGCAACGGGGCAGCCGCCGTTTTCCGGGAACCATAGCCGATTGGCGCGTCGTGCTCATCGAGCCGAATATCGGCGTGGGCCTATGGGACCGCTTGGCATTGCGCGAGGAGTACCACGAGTTTGAGCGCGCCCATAGCGCAGGAACCTGCCCCAACTGGGACTGTATCGGCGAAAACGCCCGGATCGTGCTGAGGGATTTGAACCGCGCCGGGGAGGCCTACCTTGACGCGCTCAATGCCAACGATGCCTTGCTTTCCTGATCGCGGTCAGATTCTAAGCGCCTGCTCCCGGACACGGGATGCTCTCGGCATGAGCGCCGATTCGCCGCTACGCGCGGATGAATCCGGTGTTTTCCTCAAGTATCTGCTGCTGGAGGGTCTAAACAGCGGCGAAATCCGTTACTGGCGCATGCGCTGGCGGACCGACACCGTGATACTACTACGCCAACGTCTGGAGGAGCTTTTAAGCGACATGCTGTCAGCCCTGAGCACTTTTGGGGGACTGCTGGGGATTGAATTTGATATTCTTGGCCGTTCATTGCTAGCCTCTCCGCTCTACCCTCATCGTCTTATCGATCTCGCGCTGGAAGCTGTACTCAGCGAACCATTAGCCCCGGAACTCTGTATTAAATTAACCCCTTCATCACCGCATGCACTCTCAGCAGCTCTGCCGGGAGCCTGGAATCATGCGGTAATATTCGCATCTCCTGTTTTCTTTACCCATGAATTTTATCCGCTGGCCGTCGACGCCTGCGTGCATGATTACGGGCACGCCGGGAGTCTACGAACTAACGTTCTGGGTGCGCACATGGATTGGCTAACTAAAAATGGGCAACTAAAACGCATCATTTATCTGGATTTCTCTACGGGACGACTCATCGAAACAAATCTGACTGTGCCCGTGCAGCCAGATAGCGTCCAGTTTCTCTGCCTGGGTAGCCAAGAGCAGGCAAGACATGCGGTCTTGTCACAACGCTACAACTGCGTCCAGGTGAATCCTGCCTCGGCATCCAGGCTAGCTGACGACAAAGCCGCCACGCTGGCCACCTGGTCGGCCTTGGGCTTGGAAGTCCCTGCCTATCAAGCAATCGCCCCAGAGGATTTAGCGACGGCGTTGTGCTTTCTTGATAGCTTTGCGGAAATTGTGGTTAAACCCAACCAGGCCACTGAAGGAGAACATGTGGCCTTCTTCCAACGCAACGATCCCCAGGCCAAGACGGCACTGAAGAAGCATCTGGAACGCTGCTGGGAACAGGGAACCGCAATAGCCCAGCAACGCCGTGACGGTGTGTTCTTCCGGATACCGGCTTCCGAAACAAATCACACCTTGGCGTTGCGCCTGAATCTCGCTTTCGACGGGGAACGGCATTGCCTGGAATCCGGTTATGCCCAACTGGGCCAAGATGAACATCATCCTGCCGCTTGCGGCAGAGGCGGACATATCGTCCCTATCGATGAAGCGCTTTCCAGCTTGACTTACAGGGGCAAACCGATCCGTCTTGCTTCCAGCGACTGGATCAGAATCCGCACGCAGGCCGAGCAGGCTGCCGGTCTATTCGAGAAATTGATGCTGATAGGACTGGACGTTCTGCTCGAGTATGACCAATTCGGAAACATCACCCCGGTATTTTTGGAATCTAATCCGCGGCCTGCGGGTCTGAGCCATTCCCGGCTATTGGCCGACGATCCTTTTATGCCTGCCCAGATTGGCGTCAGTCTCAAATTATGGGCCTGTATGAACCAAGTACACCCAGCAACTCTCACTCCATTATTACCATGATTCATCACAACATTAGAAAAGCTGTCATTCCGGTCGCCGGTTTCGGTACACGATTACTGCCGGCTTCAAAGGCGCTGCCCAAGGAAATGTTCCCGGTAGTCGATAAACCTACGATCCAGTATGTGGTCGAGGAAGCGGTTGCAGCCGGAATCAATGACATCCTGATGATTATCAGCAAGGGCAAGCGCGCGATAGAGGAACATTTCGCCCCCAATCGCGAATTTGAAGCCAAATTCGAACAGGCCGGCCGTATTCTGGAACTGGAGGAAATTCGGCGTATTTCGAGCATGGCCAACATCCATTACGTCTGGCAACAACAGTTAAATGGCTTGGGTGATGCGGTGTCGTATGCGAAACATCATGTCGGCGATGAACCTTTCGCCCTGTTGCTCGGCGATACGATTGTCGAATCCAACACCCCGGTCACCCGGCAACTCATGGACATTCACCAATGCTACGGTGAAAGCGTCGTCGCCTTCGAGCAAGTCGCTCCCGACAAAGTCTCGCGTTATGGCGTCATGAAAGGCCGCCCTATCGAAAACAGGCTCTACCTCATCGAAGACTTGATCGAAAAACCTGCGCCCGAGTCAGCGCCGTCGAACCTCGCCATTGCCGGACGCTATCTGCTGACCCCCGATATTTTCCCGGCTTTGGAAGACATTCCTCCCGGCAAGAATAATGAAATCCAGCTCACCGATGCGCTGCGGATGCTATTACAGCAAAAACCGGTATATGGCCTGCATTTTGAAGGCAGGCGTTACGATACCGGCAATAAGCTCGATTTTCTCAAAACCAACGTGATGTTCGGCCTGAGGCATCCAGAACTTGGGCCGCAATTCCGCCAGTTTCTGGAGCAGCTTTCTGATGCTGGCTCGAATGACTAAACGCTTAAAACAAAGGCGATATTTAGTATGATACGCATCGCGTATCTTCTTCGGGCCTTTCGGTGTTATCTGTACCCGGTTTAAGGTACGCGGTGCGCGCCCTAACTTGATAGATCTCACATTCGACAAAGGAATTTCATCATGCCCATCGTAACTCGTTCATATCCACGTGCGGCACTTGTCGGCAATCCCTCTGACGGCTATTACGGCAAGACGATTGCTTTTGTGTTCGGCAATTTTCGAGCCGAGGTTAGACTTTGGGAGTCGCCTACGCTGGTGATTCTACCCAGCGACCGTGATAAGTCTGTGTTCGCCTCGATGGAGCAGCTTGTCGAGGATATTCGGAGCTACAACTACTATGGGGGCATCCGCCTGCTTAAGGCAGCTATCAAATGTTTTTATGAATACTGTAAAGGTGAATCGATAGCACTCGACCAACGAAATTTCACCCTTCGTTATGATTCGACCATTCCTCACCGTCTTGGACTGGCCGGCTCAAGTGCTATCATCACTGCCTGTATGCGGGGGCTTATGCAATTTTATAAGATTACCATCCCGAATCCGCTGTTGGCGAATCTCATACTCTCCGTTGAAAAGGACGAATTGCAAATCGGAGCGGGCCTTCAGGATCGAGTGGCGCAGGTATACCAGGGACTGGTTTACATGGATTTCGACCGGGTCATTATGGAGAAGCAAGGATATGGAAATTATGTATCTCTTGATATAGGCTTATTGCCAAGTCTTTATATAGCTTACCGTACCGACTTGGCCGAGGGTTCGGAAGTCACTCATAATGATCTTCGGGAACGCTACAATAGCGGCGAGGCGGACGTGCTTGATGCAATGACGCAGTTGTCGGAGTTAACCGCGCAGGCGAAAGCATTGCTCGAAGCACGCAGGGGAGCTGAGATCGGCGGAATTGTTAATCGCAATTTTGACTTGAGAAGAAGTATTTTGAAGATCAGTGAAGGCAATCTGAGCATGGTGGAGACTGCCAGAAGTGTAGGCGCGAGCGCAAATTTTACCGGCTCAGGCGGAGCCATTATCGGAACCTATACTGATGACGCGATGTATGAATGTCTGAAAACGACGCTATCGTCTATCAGCGTCAAAGTAATCAAACCCGAAATCGTCCCTGCGGCTGACTTGTAGTGGTGTGATTACCAAGGAAAACTGACGGACTAATTACCAAGGGACTTTGTCGTTGCAGTGTAACAATTGGTTAATAAATCTACAATCAAGTCATCATGTGTATTAGTTCAGACTTAACCTGACACTGCTCTTGAAATGAGAGAGGGTTACTGGTGAGATAGAAGTGTCATATTTTTATCAAACCCTAAAGAGGTAACCCTCATGCTAGAGAATAATGTAAGAATCATCAAACATAAAGTCGGCTTGTTGAATCTGGCTGAAGAACTGGGCAATGTATCTAGGGCCTGTAGACGATGGGCTTGTCCCGCGACACCTTCTATCGCTACAAAGCAGCGGTTGAGCAAGGCGGGGTTGAATCCCTGTTCGATAAAAGTCGAAGGCAGCCGAATCTGAAAAACCGAGTCGATGACTTGACGGAACAGTCTGTGTTGACCCATGCCATAGATTACCCGGCCCATGGCCAATTACGGGTCAGTAATGAGTTGCGTAAGGCCGGTGTGTTCGTATCGCCGAGTGGCGTACGCAGCATCTGGCTACGCCATGGCGTAGCCAACTTTAAAGATCGTTTAAAAGCGCTAGAGGCCAAGGTCGCAGAGCAAGGCATTATTCTGACCGAAGCGCAGGTTGCCGCACTCGAAAAGAAACGCCAGGATGACGAGTTCAGCGGGGAAATTGACACGGCGCATCCGGGTTATCTAGGCTCCCAAGACACTTTTTATGTCGGCACTTTTAAAGGCGTCGGACGGGTTTATCAGCAAACTTTTGTTGATACCTACTCCAAAGTCGCCTTTGCCAAGCTGTATACCACTAAAACCCCAATCACAGCGGCTGATTTGTTAAACGATAAAGTCTTGCCATTGTTCACTGAAGAACAGTTGCCAATGCTACGGATTTTAACTGACCGCGGCACCGAGTATTGCGGACGGGCAGAAACTCATGATTATCAACTGTATTTGGCAATTAACGACATTGAACACAGTAAAACCAAGGTGAGATCACCGCAAACCAATGGTATTTGTGAACGTTTCCATAAGACCATCTTGCAGGAGTTTTACCAGGTGGCCTTACGCAAAAATCTGTATAACGATTTGGCGACGCTGCAAAAAGACCTGGACGAATGGCTTGACTATTACAATAATGAGCGTACCCATCAGGGCAAGATGTGCTGTGGTCGAACGCCCATGGCGACATTGCGCGATGGCAAAACCATCTGGAAAGAAAAATTTATAGGCTGAATTTAACCTGACAGACACTTCTAAAAAACCAGTAACTGTCAGATTAGGTTTGAACCACTACACATCATGTCTATATGCCAGCAAGTGATGATTTTGCCCTTTGTACCCTTAAGGCGGTGGTGTTCATTTTCTCTCTTACCCAGATATTCCTGACACCTGAGGAACTGATCTCGACCTGGTACTCTGTTTGCAGTTGGGCTGATACCTGAACCTGGCCTAAGTGCGGATTTTGCAGTGAAAAGGTGATAACGAGATTTTCAACCTCCTTGGCTGTCCTATTCTTGTGGTGGATGCCAGCGCGAAAAGTCCGCTTCAAAGCCTGTGGGCCTTTTTCATTTAGGAGCCTGCGGTTTTTATAAATTGTTTCGCGCGAACAACCACTGATACGTGCGGCTTCGGAGACATTACCTAATTTTTCAGCTAATTCGATAGCATCGATTTTCTTTTGGATTTCCAAGTCAGACATAGAGAGCTTTGTTGGCTCGATGACTTCTGAAACAGCTAAATGACGGCCCGCAAAGTAGGCGCTGAAGTGGCTGCCAGCGTGCATGCGGATTTCTATTTGCTGCTTGGCAATAGAGTGCCTGAGCGGTGATTCTATTAAGTAAAACTTGTTGGAATAACTGAACGTATGGTCGTT
>Ga0265297_10008498_pt1 | contig 13667 bp, 12 predicted proteins | sample Munlanlwell13791_FD_192502 | JGI IMG/M metagenome (GOLD analysis project Ga0265297, IMG submission 192502) | Leachate microbial communities from a municipal landfill in Southern Ontario, Canada - Leachate well 137-91 | ecosystem: Engineered > Solid waste > Landfill > Unclassified | place... | reverse complement strand
TTTTAAGCGCACATGCGTCAGATAAAGCAAGGTGACAAAAACCAGCAAAATCATCATGCCGCTTCCCAGGTCCGGCTGTTCAATGATCAAAAACATCGGCATGGCCACAAAGACAAACGGCAGGACGAGCCCGCGGAATATCCCGAACTTTCCGGATAATAAGGAGATATCCTCAACGGATTTACGGCTGAAATAGCGCGCGAGGAATATGATCACGGCAAGCTTGGCGAACTCCGAGGGCTGGAAATTAAAACCCGCGAGCTTTATCCAGCGCTGCGCGCCTAAGCGCACTATTCCCAGGATAGAGACAAAAGCCAGTGACGCCATGCTTAATATGTAAAAAAAGTAAGTCGCGTCCCAAAGCCGGCGGTAATTGATACTGGCAAACAGGCAATATGCCGCCAGGCCTATGGCTATCCAGAGCAGCTGGCGTTTATAGATATCATCCCAGGGGTAGCCGGTTTTCTGCGAAGTGCTGCTGTATATGGAGATGACGCCGATCATGGCGATAAGCAAAGCAATTACTAAGATGAATATGAATGAGTTCCTCATTTTAACCCCTGGCTGGCCATTGACTCAATCACCTGTTTGGCTGCGACACAGGCGGCATACCCCGGGCCGCCGTTCTCCAAGAAAACTACGATCACGTATTTTGGTTTATCAAAAGGGAAAAATCCGGCGAACCAGGCGTGCGTCTGGCCGCGGGAAACCTGGGCAGTACCGGTTTTGCCGGCTACCGGCACAGGCAAGCTGTTGAGGACATTACCCGTGCCTTTTGCGCCTGAAACTACTTCGCGTAAACCCTGCCTGATTTTTTCCAGCGTGTTTTTCTTTAAACGCACATTGATCAGCTTGCGCTTATGGCTGCTCACATCAAAACCGCCGATGGATTTTACAACATAGGGAGTGCATAAATAACCGCCATTGGCGAAAACCGCCATGATATTTGCTACCTGCATGGGAGTAACCAGGCACTCGCCCTGGCCGATACTTAAGTTTGCCGTATCGCCATCATACCAGCCCTGGAAACGGTTAAGCTTGCGCCATAACGGCGAAGGGATAAAACCATTAGTTTCATAGCCAAGCTCAAAGTTAGTCGGTTTGACCAACCCGAATTTCAAGGCATAACTATGGATGTTTTGCGCGCCGACCAGTAAACCGGTATGATAAAAAAATGTGTCGCAGGAATGCGCGATCCCCTGGATAATGTCCTGGTTACCGTGCGTGTCCCAGCAGGAAAACTTCCTTTTACCTACCCAGAGAAAACCGGGGCATAAAAAACTTGTGGAAGAATTTATCTTCTTAAGCTCTAAAGCGGCTGAGGCGACGACGACTTTAAAAACGCTTGCCGGCGGATAGCTTGCGCTCACCGCGCGGTTCATTAAAGGAGCATGGCGGCTGTTAAAAAGTTCCGCGATACGCTGGGGCAGGCGCCTGACAAACACCGCCGGGTCAAAATTAGGATAACTGGCCATGGCGATCACCTCGCCATTATTAGGATCCATGACAATGATGCATCCATTTTTTCCGGCAAGCGCGCCTTCCGCCGCCTTCTGGGCAATCAGGTCAATGGTCAGCTGGATCTCCTGGCCGTTCTTAGGTAACTCAAAACCCAATACGCGCGTAAATTTTCCCTGGTGGTTCACCTCAACTGAAAGCCCGCCCTCCTCCTGGCGCAGGTAATAATCGTATTTCTCCTCCACCCCGCCAAACCCCACGATATCCCTGGTCTTATACCCGTAATCCTCCAGTTTAGTCAAACGCCAGCGGTCAATCTCATTAAGGTAGCCGATTAAATGTGACGCTAAAGTAGAATAGGGATAATACCTTACCGGTTTTGGCTGGATGATGATGCTGGGTTCATTTACCTTATACTCACCAAGGGCAATGGCTTTCTTGACATTTATATTGCTGGCGATAGTCACCGGCACGCTGGAAGAAATATACCCGCTTTTAAATGCCTTCCTTAACTGCTCTTTATCAACCGCCAGTATCCCGGCGACCGCGCGCAGGATCCTCTCTAGATCAGCAAGATCCTGCGGCAGGATCATCAGGTCATATGAGATCTTATTACCCACGATCAGCTCGCCCTGCCTGTCTAATATATTGCCCCGGCAGCCGAATTGCGGGATAAGCCTGATACAGTTGGAATCACTAAGTTTAGAGTACTTCCTGCCCCCGACCATATTCAGGTTGAACAGGCCAAAGAAAAGAAAAACAAACATAAAGATGATAAAAATACCAAGAAGTTTATGCCTATCCATATTTACCTATTCTGGATCACCTTGGCCAGCTTAAATACCAAGGGTGAAACTAAAGCCGTGTATATCGAACCAAAGACCACGACGCGTAAATAAATCCCTGCCGGGACTATTCCCCCGTAACTGCAGGCGATACCTGTAATGATATTCTGTAAAAGCGCGACCAGAAAAACCACGCCGACCTTAACCAGCATGTTTTCAGTAGATATCTCTTTGGCTACCCTGAATACGAGATAGCTCCATAAGGCAAAAGAAAAAGTATTCAGCGCCAAAGGATAGACCAGGAAGGCATCTTTGAACAGCCCGCAGAAAACACTTAGGAAGAACGCGTATTTGAATTCAAAGAAAAATACAGCGCTTAATGCGGCGACCAAAAGCAGGTCGGGTTTTATGTTAAACGGGGTCAAAACGCCTAACGGGCTTAATTGTAATAATCCTAAGCCGAAGGCCAAAAACAAAAAAAGCCATTTTTTCATGGCACAACCACCAGCAATTCTTCGATATTGGAAAGTTCGGCAGCCGGCTTGATCACGGCGTAGCGGTTAAGCCCGGAAAATTCTTTTCCTAAACCGGTCACTTTACCGATCACCAGGCCTTTGGGATAGCTTTGGCTTAATTCCGAAGTGACTACTGTATCGCCGACAGAAACATCAGCGTCTTCCGGCAGGTAACGCATAATCAGAGAGCCGCCTAAAGTCCCGTTGACCAGGCCTTCCTGGCGCGTGCGCTGTATAATTCCGGAGATCCCCAGGGCCGGGTCATTGATCAGGACGATCTTGCTTGCGCTGTCGCCGGCCTCTGTGACTTTGCCCACCAGCCCCTGGTAATTGATCGCCACCATGCCTTTTTTGACACCCTGATACCTGCCCTTATCCACAAGCAGGCTGGAGGACCAGTTATCCGGAGCACGGGCAATTACCCGCGCGGCGATCAACTTAAAAGGTGATTTCTGCTTAAAAGACAACAAGCTCTTTAACCTGGCGTTTTCCTGGTAAAGTTCCTTAAACTCCGCGAACTTTCCGCGCAGCAAATAATTTTCATTGCGCAGGCGCTCGTTCTCCAGGTAATTACGGTGGTAGAAAAAAAACCCTCTTGCCTCACGCTGCAGCAGGCAAAGCAAACTTATCGGTATTTTTGTGGTTTTTTGAACAGGCGCTGAGAATAAACTGATCAGATAGGGGACAGCGATGATAAAAATAAACGCGGCTAAAAGATATTTTAGGTTTTGCTTGGATATCTTAAACACATTCGGGAGGTTGGTGTTGGAACTTAATTGCGAGTTTCGGTCTTAACCGAAACAGTAACTTTCTTCAGGTAGTGGATCTCGCTTAAAACCTGTCCGGTGCCGTTGACCACGGCAGTCACCGGGTCTTCAGCGATATGCACCGGCAAACCTGTCTCTTCAGAGATCAACCTGTCGATCCCCCTTAATAAGGAACCGCCGCCAGCCATGACAATGCCATGCTCAATAAGGTCAGCGGCTAACTCCGGAGGCGTCCTTTCCAGGGATATTTTGGTCACTTCCACTATCGCGCGTAAAGGTTCCTGCAGGGATTCACGCACCTCTTCAGAAGTGATCGTAACGGTTTTAGGTAATCCGGCGACAAGGTCCCGGCCCCTTACTTCTATGTTCATCTCTTCTTCCAAAGGATATGCGGAACCTATCTTGATCTTTATCTCTTCGGCAGTGCGCTCGCCGACCATAAGGTTATAAGTTTTTTTAAGGTATTCAATGATCGCTTCATTCATCTCGTCTCCGCCAATGCGGATGGATTTTGAGAATACCGTGCCCGCCAAAGAGATCACGGCGATCTCTGTCGTGCCGCCGCCGATATCAATGATCATGTTGCCTACAGGTTCCTGTATAGGCAGACCAACGCCGATCGCCGCGGCGATCGGTTCTTCGATCAAGAATACTTCCCGGGCGCCTGCGCGTTCAGCGGAATCCTTCACCGCGCGCTTCTCCACTTCCGTGATACCCGAAGGTATGGCGATAACGATGCGCGGCCTGACCAAAACTTTACGATGATGCACTTTCTTGATAAAATAACGTAACATCGCTTCAGTGATCTCAAAATCCGCGATCACGCCGTCTTTCATAGGCCGGATAGCGATAATATTACCGGGAGTCCTGCCGAGCATGCGTTTAGCCTCCTCGCCTACGGCCAAAACATGCGATGTGCCGCGCTCAATAGCCACGACTGAAGGCTCACAAAGCACAACCCCTTCGCCTTTGACAAAAACCAAAGTGGTCGCGGTTCCCAAGTCAATACCCATATCGTTGGAAAAAAGGCCCAGGATGTAATTTATCAGTCTTTTCGGCTCAAAATTAAAATTCGGCATCTTCTCTCCTTAAATAAGCACAGTAGAGGGATTTTAACAGAGTTTAAAGTATGTGTCAAATAAAAAGTTATCAAAAATTAGTGTCTTCCAGGAGGTTTTTGGCCTTCTCAATAAAGTCGGGAAATGACTTTTTAACGCAGGAAACGTCATCAACGCTGGTCCTGCCGCTGGCGGAAAGGCCGGCAATGATCATGCTCATGGCTGTGCGGTGGTCAGAGTAACTTTTTACGCTTGCTCCGGATAATTTTCCTGAACCATCGATCAGGATATCCTCGTCATCGCCAGAGGGCTCAACCTGGATATCCGCGCCCATCTTGCGCAGGTTCTCAACCATGGAGTTTATCCGGTCAGTCTCTTTTACCCTTAATTCCTTTACTCCGTGCAATATCGTTTTCCCTTTGGCAAGGCTTGCGGCCACCATAAGTATGGGGAGCTCATCAACAACCAGGGGGATATCTTTGTGTTCAATGTTTATCCCCTTCAGCTTGCCGCCTTTTACCAGGATATCCCCCATTGGTTCGTTATCCCCGTTCTGTACGGATTTGGTCACCTTGATATCCGCCTTCATCTCCTGCAAAAGGCTGATTATCCTGTTCCTGGTGGGGTTAAGGCTGACCTTTTCTATACGTATGCGCGCGCCCGGGATCGCAGCGGCCCAGACAATAAAAAACGCCGCGCTGGAAATATCTCCCGGGATAAATATCCTGCCCGGAGAGGCCAATTTCTGTTTACCGGCCAGGGAGACCTTGTTCTCCCCTGCCTTGACCTTAACACGGAACAACTTAAGCATCCGCTCTGTGTGATCGCGCGTAGCCAGCGGTTCAATAACCTGGGTAAGGCCATCAGCGCAAAGCCCGGCCAGGAGCAAAGCTGATTTTACCTGGGCGGAAGCAACCGGAAGCGTATAAGTGATGCCTTTAAGTTTCCTTCCCTTTATTATTAACGGGGCATACTCTTCCGCGCCCTCTTGCCTTGCGCTTATCTCAGCGCCCATTAAACGTAAAGGCGCGTTAACGCGCTTCATCGGCCGTTTAGATAAAGTATCGCCGGCAACTAAAGTACTTTCAAAATCCTGGCCTGCCAATACGCCCGCAGCCAGGCGCAAAGTCGTGCCGGAATTATTCACAAAAACAGGCTGTTTGGGCTTAAGCAGGCCGCTTAAACCTTTACCGCAAACCTGGACCTTTGAGCCATGCTGCGAAATACTCACTCCCAATTTTCTGAAAACATTTATCGTTGCCAGGGAATCCTGATGAAGGGGGAAATTCTGCAGCTCGGTGGTGCCGGCGCACAAAGAACTTAAAATGACTGCCCGGTGGGCTATGGATTTGTCTCCGGCCAGGGTGATCAGGCCAGAGGGGATAGATTTTCTGCTGACTACAAAAGGCCTCATTTAGCCTTTTGGACTACCTTATCGTCCTCAAAGAATTTATTCTTGAAATCATCGCCAAACCCTGCGGCGGACATAGACTCATGCACCTTCTCCACCTGCACGTCGCCGACGAATACGCCATTATGGTAAACACCGAACTTATCGCCGATTGAAACCTTGTCTTTATTGCCGAGGTTAAAGACAATAAAATTGAATTCCTTGTTCACCACCAGCACCTTGCCCTCCAAAGCGCCACGCCGGGCAACTTCAGATTTATCTTTGGCGGCTGAGGCGGATTTATTCCTATCTGCCTTTGCTTTTGCGCGCCTGTCCTGTATGGCCTGGTCAGGATTAACCACGACTTTGCCTAACTCCACCTTCTTAGCAGACTCAAACTCCTTAAGTTTTACTTCCAGGTCGGATTTCTGCTGCTCCAAGTCCTTGATCTGGTCTTTTATCTTTTTGCCCTCATCCTGGGCGAGGTTCAATTTACCCTCAAGGTCTGCGCGCAGGTTTCTCTGCTGTTCAAGGTCCGCGCGGACCTGTTCAAGTTTCGCCTCTGCGTCCTGGCGGCCGGCTTTCTCCTGTTCCATATCGCTGGTCAGGGAGTTGATCTGCGCCTTTAACTCCTGGAGCTTAAGTTGCAGTTCAGTGGCGGTTTTCTTTGATGCGTCATACTTATCCTGCGTGGTGCGCAGATTTGAATTCAAACTGCCTATCTGCTCTTTGAGCCGGATATTTTCGCTATGCTCTCTCTGGTATAAAAAAAGGCTTACTACGGCAAGGGCGAAAAAAAGTACAGTTGTGGATATAAGGACAGCTACCGTTACTTTGCCTTTGCGCTTCATCTTATTCCTCCTTAAGGTATTTTAATTTAGATTACTATCTTTTAATATAACAACAGGTTAGAGAAAAATCAAGACAAATTTAACAAGCGCGCCCGCTTACATATTCTTTTTGACAAAATCATTGAATTCTTCGGGAAGCTTGCTGTCAAATTGCAGGAATTTACCGGTGCGCGGATGCGTAAACCCCAGGCTTTTGGCATGCAACGCAAGCCTGCTGAACTCATTGCGCCTTCCGTATTTTTCGTCACCTAAAATCGGATAACCCAGAAAAGCCAGGTGCACCCTTAACTGATGCGTCCTTCCGGTAAACGGCTTTAATTCCAGGAGGCTGAAATCCTTCCCGCGCTTTAACGTGCGGTAATGCGTTTTGGCGTATTTGGTATCTTCGTTGAAACTGACCGCCATCTTCTTTCTTTTTAGCGGATGCCTGCCGATAGGCGCCTCAATGATATTCTCGTCAAACTCCACTGCGCCGCTTACAATCGCTATATAAGTGCGCTCAATGGTGTGGCTGGCGAATTGCTCGGCAAGCTTTAGGTGGCTTGGGTTATTCTTGGCCACAACCAGGAGGCCGGAAGTTTCTTTATCCAGCCGGTGAACGATACCTGGCCTTCCGGGATTAATATCAGAAAGTTCTTTAAAGCGGCCAAGCAAAGCGTTGACCAGCGTATGCTTAAGGTTGCCGGGAGCAGGATGCACGACCAGGCCGCTTGGCTTATTGATCAGCGCAATGTCATCGTCCTCATAGACCACATCCAGGCCGATCTGCTCAGCCAGATTCTGCGCATCAAGCTTCTTAGGTATGGATACTTTTATCGACTGGCCGGCTTTAACTTTCAAATGCGGCCTGTCAGCCAAAACACCGTCAATAAAAACCTTTGCATCAACAATAAGCTTCTGCACAGCTGTGCGGGATAGGCCCAAGTCCTTTTGGTTGCTATAATCAGCCAGGAACATATCCAGCCGCAGCCGGGCCTGTTCAGGCAATACTTTTATTATGTGTTCGGTCATTATTTCTCTACTTTCGAAAAACCCAGGACAATAAACATGCAGATAGAAAATAAGAACAATCCAATGCTGAGAAGCTGAAAAAGGGTAAGGTTAAGAAGAATGTGCGGGCTGTCCCCGCGGAAGAATTCGATAACAAACCTTTTCAAAGAATAAAGCAAGAAATAACCTGCCAGGACCATTCCGGGTTTATGCGGCTTATCCTGGAAGATCCTCAAAATAATAAAAATTGCCAGGAGTAAAAGCGAGGAATAGATCTGCGTAGGCAGGCGCACCTCATCTAACGACGGAAAATAGACGCCGAACTCAGAGACCTTGCCGTAACAGCACCCGTTAAGGAAACAGCCTATCCTGCCGATCGCCTGGCCCAGCGCCACAAACGGTATGATCAGGTCCAAAAATTTTAAAACCGGCAGGCCTTTGCGTTTTAAATAAAACAGCCCCGCGGCTGAACCCAAAATCAGGCCGCCGAACCAGGCCATGCCCCCATGCTGCAGCATGAATATCTCCAGGGGGTTCTGCAGGTAAAACTGCCAATGATCCAGGACATAAAGAATACGGCAGCCGATTATCCCGGCGATAAAAACAAAAAACAGGAAGTTGAATATCTCATCAGGCTCAAACCCGTCTTTGCGGCCGCGCCTGGCTGCCAGAAAAGCAGCAACAACAAATGCGGCTACCAATAATAGCCCGTAGGAATATATTGTAAATGGTCCGATCGTGCAGATCCGAGGCATCATTATTTCTTAAACAGCGTATGATATCCGAAGAACACCGCTCCTATGGTAATGAAACTATCGGCAATATTGAAAACCGGCCAGATGCGGAAATCCAGAAAGTCGATTACGTAACCAAAAAAGACCCTGTCAATAAGGTTGCCTATCGCCCCGGCGAGCATGAAGGCCAGGGCGACTTTATATAAACGGGACATATCTTTTGCCTTCAGGCTTAAGGCAATGATGACGATAGCCGCTAAAGTAACGAGGATAAAGAAAACCACCTGTTCTTTAAGGATGCCGAAAGCAGCCCCCTTGTTATGCACAAGGGTAAGGTTGAAAAAATTGTCGATTATGCTGACAGGGGCATTTAACGGTAACAGCTTTGTAGCGAGGAATTTAGTAAGTTGGTCAAAAAAGATAATACTGGCTACGATGATAGGGATCATCAATATTTAGGTAACGCTTAACGTTTTTCCAGCCTTTCCTGGCACTTAACGCAAAGGCGCGCAGAAGGCAGCGCTTTAAGCCTCAACTTGGAGATCGGTGATTTGCACTGGTCGCAGAAACCGAAATTCCCCTCTTCGATCCTTTTTAAGGCATCCTCCAGCTCATAAAGAGTTTTTCTCTCATTGGAAGCCAGGCCCAGGGAGAATTCACGGTCGTAATTATCCGTGGCAACATCAGCCATGTGGTAAGTATAGCCGGAAATATCTCCGGAGGCTTCCTTCTGGGATTTCTTCAGCGTATCCTCGGAAATATGGTTAAGGTCATCCAAAAGCATTTCTTTCCTCTTTAAGACGATCTTGCGGAAATCCGCCAGGTCTTTTTTACTTAACTTCCTCAAAGGCTTATTATTGGCCTTCCTGGCGACTTTCTTAACGAGTTTTTTGCCGCTTCTCTTAACGGATTTCTTGCTCGCTCTTTTATTGGTTTTTTTGACGGATCTCTTGGTTGTTTTCTTTTTCACCTATTCTCCCCCTATGGCTTTCAAACAATTGCTGCAGATTAAGGGATGGCTGCTATTGGCTCCTACACTGTCAGAGTAATTCCAACAACGCACGCATTTTACCCCTTGGGCTTTGGAAACTTCCAGCTTAAAATCAACCTTACTTTGCGCATCAAGCGCGACTTCAACCTGCGAAACTTTAAATATCTCGCAAAGATCAGGCTTTAAGCTTTGTAAGAATGTATAACGAACCGGATTATTTGTCAATAGATTTATTTGCGCGTCAAAAGAACTGCCGATCGCGCCTGTGCTGCGGGCCTGTTCCAGCATCTTTCCCGCTTCCGGGATCAGCCCAAGGATCGGTTTAAGCTTCGCGCCGATATTCTCATTAGCTGCCAGGTCCGCCTGCTTAAAAAGCGGATCGCACTCCGGCCAGGACAAAAGATGCACGCTGCCAGAAGCATTCTTCTTATCTTTAGGCATATGCAGCCAGATCTCCTCGGCAGTAAAACTAAGTATGGGAGAAACGATGCGCACTAAGATATCCAGTACTTCATAGACCGCTGTCTGCGCCGAGCGGCGCTCTAACGAAGAAGCCGCGTAAGTATAAAGCCTGCCCTTGACCATATCCAGGTAATACATGGAGAGGTCTTCATTGCAGAAATTGTAGATCTCCTTATAGGCATCGTGGAACTGGAAGCTTTCATATGCCTTATCCGCGTTCTCTAAAAGCTGCTGCGAGCGCCAGAGTATCCATTTATCAATATTCCTTAAGCTGGCGTAAGCAACTTTATCTTTAGCAGGATCAAAATCAAATAGATTACTTAAGATAAACCTTGCGGTGTTGCGGATCTTGCGGTAAGCCTCCGACAACCTGCTTAAGATAACTGGGGATATGCGGATATCCTCGTTATAATCGCTGGAAGCTACCCACATCCTCAGGATATCAGCGCCGTAATCTTTGATGATATCAAATGGGGAGATGACATTGCCCAGGGATTTGGACATCTTGCGGCCGTCGCCATCCACGACAAAACCGTGGGTAAGCACGCTCTCAAAAGGGGCTTTTGCGTCAATAGCCATTGCCGGGATGATCGAAGACTGAAACCACCCCCTGTGCTGGTCAGAACCTTCCAGGTAAAGCTGGGCGGGAAAATTCAAAGCCGGCCTTTTCTTAAGCACTGCCTGGCTGCTTACGCCGGAATCAAACCAGACATCCAGTATATCAGAACCCTTGGTAAAATTACTGCCTGCGCAATGCGGGCATTTTACTGCTTCGCTGAAATCCTGCACCTTGCGCTCAAACCAGGAATCTGTTCCCTCCTTCGCGCAGAAAGCGGCAAAATTCCTGATCACTACGCTTGAGATAAATTCTTCGCGGCAATCATTGCAGATAAGCGCGGGTATCGGCACGCCCCAATACCGCTGCCTGGATAAACACCAGTGCGGGCGCAACTCTACCATCGCTTTGATCCGCTCTTTTCCCGCGGCAGGCACCCAGGTAACATTATTCTCAACGGCCTTAATGATCGCCTGGCGCAAGTCCTTATGGTCAAGGTTTAAGAACCATTGTTTTGTCGCCCGGAAGATCACCGGCTGCTTACAGCGCCAGCAATGCGGGTAAGCATGCTGGATCTTGGATTCAAAAATCAAAGCGCCCAGGGTTTTTAGTTTCTCCAATATGCGTTTGTTGGCGTCAAAAATGTTCATCCCCTTGAACTCCCCGGCGGAAGAATCATAATACCCCTTAGGGTCCACGGGCATAACCACCTCTAATTTATATTTTATCCCGGTAAGGTAATCATCGCTGCCATGGCCGGGAGCCGTATGCACTAAACCTGTGCCTTCTTCCTGCGAAACATAATCCGCCAAAACCACCCTGCCCTGCCTTATGCCGAAAGGATGGGCGTATTCTAAGCCCTCAAGTTCCTTGCCGCTGAACTCCGCGGAGATTTTATGGTTAGCGATGCCGGCATTGGAAATAAAGTTGTCCAGAAGGTCCTTGGCCACGATAAGTTTTCCAACTTCAGTATCAATGCAAAGGTATTTCAAAGCAGGATGCACGGCGATCGCCACGTTTGCAATCAAAGTCCAGGGCGTAGTCGTCCAGATCACTAAATAGGTATCCTGCGGCAGCCTGGCAGAGGCGTTAACTTTGAATTTGACATAAACAGAGGGCGAAGTATGGTTCTCATATTCGACTTCAGCTTCGGCCAGCGCGGTTTCGCAGCGCATGCACCAATTCACTGGTTTTAGCCCCCTGTAAATATAACCCTGGTCATTAAGCAAAGCAAAAACGTTTAAAATACTTTCTTCATAATCATGGCTCAAAGTAAGATAAGGGTTTTCCCAGTCGGCAAAAACACCCAGGCGCTTGAACTGTTCTTTTTGCGTAGCCACGAATTTCTTGGCGTATTCAGCCGCTTTCTTGCGGAATTCAAGCTGGCCGATCTGCGACTTACTGATCTTTAGCTCTTTAAGCAGCTGGTGTTCAATAGGCAGGCCATGGCAATCCCAGCCAGGGACATAACTTGTGGAAAAACCGCGCAGGGATTTATATTTAACGATCACGTCTTTAAGTATCTTATTCAAAGCGTGGCCGATATGGATATTGCCATTAGCATATGGAGGCCCATCGTGCAGGATATATTTTTCCGCGCCGTTTGCTTTCTCAGTGATCAAGCGGTAGATATCCTGGCTGCCCCAGGCTTTAAGCAGCTCCGGCTCGCGTAAAGCCAAAGACGCTTTCATGGGAAAATCGGTTTTAGGCAGATTAAGCGTATTCTTATATTCTTTATTATCGGACATATTTACCTATCAATATTTTCAGGTCGCGTTTTACTTTCCAGGGGATCATTTTTTTATCGGTGGTAATGGCAAACTCCAAAGCATTACTGCAGGCGCAAGGCCTTTCCGCTTTTATCTCCCTGACGACTTTTGCGAGTATCTTCTTGGAATTCTCAATATTCTTGCGCAGGTTGCCCAGGACCATCTCCAGGGTCACGGATTCATTGTTCTCTCTCCAGCAGTCATAATCCGTTATGCAGGCCAGGGTAGAATAGCAGATCTCCGCTTCCCGCGAAAGTTTTGCTTCCGCAAGGTTAGTCATGCCGATAATATCCATGCCCCAGGAACGGTAAAGCTGCGATTCAGCCAGCGTGGAAAACTGCGGGCCCTCCATATTGATATATGTGCCCTTCTTATGCATGTTCAACCCCAGTGATTTACCGGCATTATAGATAACCGCGCTAAGCTGCTCGCATACCGGATGGGCAAAAACTATGTGGCTGACAATGTTGTGGTCGAAAAAAGTCATCTGCCGGGCATGGCTTGTGCGGTCAACAAACTGGTCTACCACCACAAAATCCAAAGGGCGCAGTTCTTCTTTTAAGGAACCGCAGGCGGTCACCGAGATGATCCGCTCCACCCCAAGTTTTTTCATCGCGAAAATATTGGCGCGGTAATTTATGTCGCTGGGCGGAATACGGTGGCCCACTCCGTGGCGCGGTAAAAAGGCGACTTCCTTTCCCTCAAGCAAACCGGTAGTCAGCTTATCCGACGGCCGGCCAAAAGGCGTATTCACGCTGATATGCCTGACTGATCTTATACCTTCAATATTATAAAGCCCGCTGCCTCCGATAATGCCGATTTTTCCCATGTCTTCTAATCTCCCTTTACCTGGACAATTCCCCGGCGCGTTTTTTGGCTGCCGCCGCCGCGAGCGCCCAGGTGCCGCCGGCGCTCAAAACTTTAAGCGCTTCTTCAGTAGTGCCGCCTTTAGAAGTGACTCTTTTCTTTAATTCTGTCGCTGAATTACCCGTGGCAAGATGAATGCTGGATGAAACAGTGCAGACAGACAATTCAAATGCTGTTTGCGCGTCAAACCCAACTGCCAGCGCAGCTTGTTTTAAAAGCTCAACATACTCATCCTTCAGCCCTGTAGGCACCTCTATCCCGGTGATCCCGCGGGTTTCCAGGTCATAAAAAATATACGCCGGCCCGCTTCCAGAAATCGCCGTAGCCGCGTTGATCAGCCCCTCTTCGATGACCCAGGTATTACCAATAAGTTCAAAAATATTTTTAGCTGCATTCAGGTCTTCGGCCAGCGCGTATTTGCCTTTAGCTAAACAAGTCGCTGCCTCGCCGATAATCGCGGCCAAGTTCGGCATT
>Ga0265297_10008497_pt1 | contig 13669 bp, 9 predicted proteins | sample Munlanlwell13791_FD_192502 | JGI IMG/M metagenome (GOLD analysis project Ga0265297, IMG submission 192502) | Leachate microbial communities from a municipal landfill in Southern Ontario, Canada - Leachate well 137-91 | ecosystem: Engineered > Solid waste > Landfill > Unclassified | place... | reverse complement strand
CGCTGCCGGTTTCCTTTACATTCTTTGAAATTCATGAACCGCAGAAGAATATTCTGGAGATTGTTAATGGTTCAACTTGATTTTCGTTTGGCCAAACGATAGGATAATCCAGCGGCTACAAAGAAATCATAAGAATAGGCTGAAATCCCTTTTCCTGCCGATATATCCAATTGCCAATCATTTTTAGGTCTCCAGGCGAAACCGCAATCAAAGGCGGTCATTTTATCTGTTATGTTTCCATAAAACTCCATAAAAAAGTCAACATTATCGTTAACTTTTAAAAAACCAGCAAGAGTATATAATAAACTGGTATGGAATTCAGCATCCCATGAAGCAGCAAAATTATATCCCAACCCAATATTATCGGTGATGGTATGGGCAAAAGCCAGCCGGATATCAGGAGAAGGAGCGTAAGTTGTATCATTCAGGGTTTTAATATAGGGCAGTGATATATTGGATAGTACGAAAATGGAAGGAATGATCCCTTTTTCGTCTAATAGTTTCCATTTAAAACCTGCTTTAAAATAATTCAGACCAAATTCTTTTGTTTTTAAAGTATCTGTGTGGGCAATAAATATGGGCTCAAAGGCAAGCCTTACCTCAAATCTGTTGAATAATCCGTAACGCAACATGGTCGAAAAAAGTGGCATGCTGTAATAATCAAAATCGTCTTCAAACATGAAACCGGTTTCAATTTGCAGATGGTTTCGGGGAAGGGTTATACCAGTTGTAGTCATCCCGGGGCGGTCGCCACTAATAGGATCATTCTGTGCCTGAGTCTGCAAACTGAAAAAGAGAATCAGGAGAAATAAAAGGTGATTTATTCTCATTTTTTATCAATAACAGAGTTTTACATCTTTGATTTTTTTCCAGTAGAGGTCTGCCATTTTTACATAATCATTTTTTACATTCAATACGCAGCAACCGTATTTGGTTTTAAAATAGTAGTATTTTATTCCATACTCGTTCGTAAATGTTTTTTTTGCTTTTCCCATGATTTTTAAAACATCCTTGATGTTTTTTCCCAGTACATCCATATCAAAACTACCCTTGAATTCATCGCGGATTTCCCAATAATCATTGCCGGTATAAGCATAAAAATCGTGATTCAGGAAAAAGACGCCTCCTCCACAGTTAAAACCTTGATGTTCTTCAGTTTCTCCTGTGAAAAATGGAAAAGCTTCTTTAATCTTTTCAATGGATTCTGTTGGTTTTATCCCGTTAATAGTCCCTTCGGCAATACTGACTTGCAGTATTTCTTCCTGCCCGAAAGCTGAAGAGATGGTCCAACATGAGAAACAAAAAAATAAAATTACGAGTTTATTAAAATGCGTCATCATACATTAATGCTTACAGCTTTATTACACATGAAAAATATAGGTGTAAAAATACATTTTTTTACCGGATATTCTGTTTGAAGGGAAAGATTTTTGCAACCTTTTTGCATTTAAGATGAAATGGCACTGAAGTCAGCCGCATTAATTAATTTAGTAAATTTGAATGTAAATTAGTGAGTTCGTTCCACGCATGAATCGCCTGTTAAAGTTGATGATTTTAATTGCCGGGTTTTTATATCCGTCTTTCAGTGCTTTTGCAACCCATGCAAGGGCAGGGGAAATCATTTACAAGCAAATCGGACAACTCAATGAATACAAATATGAAATTGCAGTAATTTATTATACCGAATCAACCAGTCCGGCAAACAGAGATAATATAGACTTGTATTTTGGGGATAATACTTCAGAGAATGTACCCTTGGAGACTCGGATTTATCTTGGGAACAACACATTTTATAATAGCTACAGAACAATTCACACCTATCCGGGACCAGGTTCTTATATCATTTCCTTTTATGATCCAAACAGGGTTGACAAAATTAAAAATATGTCAGCAAGTGTCTATACTCCATTTTATGTTGAAACACAACTGATAATCAACAATTTCAAAGGAACAAACAGATCTCCGGTATTGTTGCAGCCTCCGATTGATTATGCTGAGATCAATAAAGTATATGTGCACAATCCCAGTGCGTTTGACCCTGATGGGGATAGTCTCGTTTTTACCTTGATCCCTCCGAAACAGGACGTGGGTAAAAATGTAAATGGATATTATTTACCTTGGGCAAAAAATGGATTTATCTTAAATTCAAGGACAGGCGACCTGATTTGGGATTATCCCGACTCTTTAGGGATCTTTAATATTGCCATGATCATTGAGGAGTACAGGAATGGACAAAAGATAGGGTACTTAATCAGGGATATGCAAATTATTGTTGAGAAAGGAGTTAATAACCCACCAGTAATAAGGGAAATAGCTGATACTTGCATTGAAGCCGGAAAAACTTTGGTACTGACTATTCCGTTGAAGGCAACAGACGTGGATGTGACTCAACGTATTACGATGAGTGCGAATGGAGGACCTTTAACTTTGACCTATTCACCGGCAACAGTTACTCCCAAAACTGCTTATGGATACGGGCAGGTTGATGCACTGTTTTCATGGACACCACATTACACCCATATAAGAAAGGAGCCTTATTCTATGGTAATCAAGGCTGTAGATGACCACCCTTTGATACCCCTGGCCGACCTTAAACACTTTTTCATTAAAGTTGTTGGCCCGGCTCCTCAAAACTTGCAGCTGACAAACACAAACAAAGGGATGAAACTGGATTGGATTAAACCTGCAAACTGTGATAATGTCAGAGGCTATCTGATTTACCGCAAGGCAGATTCTTCCTTTTGGGATACGTCATTATGTGAAACAGGTGTTCCTGCATATACGGGATTTGTCAAAATTGCCAGCGTTATTGGAGCCGACAGTACTCATTATCTCGACAACAACAATGGTTTGGGACTTATTCCGGGGATTACCTATTGTTACAGGGTTACTGCCATTTATCTGAGTGAAGGTAATTTTGAAATCGTGGAAGGCTACGCTTCCAATGAAGTTTGCGGAAAGCAAAAAAAGGATATTCCTGTTGTTACACATGTCAGTATAGGAAAAACTGATCCTGCAAACGGTATTGTTCATTTGGCATGGTCAAAACCTACCGAACTTGATACACAGGTCTTTCAAGGGCCATATTCATACGTGATACTTAAAGGAGTGAATCAGGGAAGCATGCTTCCCTTCAAGGTGCTTTCAAAATCAACATTGTCGGCATTGAGCGACACCTCCTATACGGATTCCTTTCAAAATACGGTAAACAACCAGTTTAGATATGCAGTCGAATTCAATGGAACCGATAACGGGGTGACCTATTTGATTGGAAAAACCCGAAACGCGTCCTCCATATTTTTGGGATCCGAATCAGGGCATAAATATGTCAAATTAACCTGGCAAGTTGATGTTCCTTGGTATAATGAACATTTTACCGTGCTTAAATTGAATAAAAATACACTGGATTTCGATTCTATTGGATTTACAAAGTCAGCTGTTTTTTACGATACTGGCCTTGTCAATGGTGAGGAATATTGCTTTAAAATCCGTTCATTTGGCTTTTATGCGGGGACTAATGCTGTTGTTTACCCTATTATTAATTATTCACAGGAAATTTGTGTGGCACCGCGTGACACTACACCTCCCTGCCCCCCCCAACTTAAAGCAATTGCCTTTTGTAATGAAAGTAAAAATGAACTGAACTGGAACTTCGATGATAGTACTTGCGCCTCGGATGTAGTGACCTTTAAGATATATTTTTCAAAACTTAAAGAGGAAAACTATCGAAATATTGATCAGGTAGATGGTTATTTTACAAAACGCTATAACGACCTGCGCCCTGAGTTGCAATATTCTCAGGCAGGATGTTATAAAATCACAGCAGTTGATTCCTTTGGAAATGAGAGTGTTTTATCTGCACCTTCTTGTGTTGACAATTGTCCGACCTATATTCTGCCCAATATTTTTACTCCTAACAACGATGGTTTAAATGATTTGGTCAAACCTCTGAAAGGAAGCATGCACATCGAAAAGGTGGATATGAAAATATATAACCGATGGGGACAATTGGTTTATAAAACATCCGACCCTTACATTAATTGGGACGGGAAAGATTATGAAACAAATCAGGATTGTTCCGAAGGGGTGTATTATTATATTTGCGAGGTTCAGCAAATTTATCTTGAGGGACCTAAAACAATAACTTATACAGGTACAATTAATTTAATCAGATAGAAGCAATGTTTAGCGGGATTGTCGAAAAGATTGGAAAAATAAAGGAATTGGTCATCAATGGTACCAACCTTACCTTAAAAATTGAAACGGATATTCTTCATGAGCTTCATACCGATCAAAGCTTTTCGCATAATGGTGTTTGTTTGACCATTGAAAAGGTATATGAAGACAGCTATCAGGTCACTGCCATTGAAGAAACTTTAAAAAAAACCAACCTGGGTGACCTTAAAGTGGGAGATGTTATCAATCTTGAGCGAAGCCTGAAGATGGACAGCCGTTTTGACGGACACATAGTACAAGGGCATGTGGATACAACGGCTATCTGTGTGGATTTTAAGGAAGCTGACGGAAGCTGGTATTATACATTTCAATACCACCCGCAAAAGAATTTCCTGCTTGTTGAGAAAGGTTCTGTTTGTGTTGATGGTGTGAGTCTTACCGCTTTTAATGTGAACAATCATGAAGGGAAATTCACCGTGGCTATTATTCCCTATACCTATCACAATACCAACTTTCAGATCATCAGAGTGGGAACAAAGGTAAATATTGAGTTTGACGTTTTAGGAAAATATATTCTTACCTACATTGAGGCATATAAAAGTAGCTTAAATCTGTAATAAATTACCGGAATTACTTTTCTTTTTGGCTGATATTGAACAGCAAGGTGAATCGTACAGTATTTTCCAACGGACTGGTTTGGCTGGCTGTTTTATTATTGGTGGGTATCAGGTAAGACACATCAAGATTCAGGATATTGTATTTGATACCTATTCCTAAAGTCAGATATTGCCTGTTCCCTTTGGTTTCGTGCTCATAGAAATAACCTACACGACCAGCAATCTGTTGATCATACCAGTATTCCAAACCTATGGCTGGATTTATTTCTCTCATTTCTTCCTTAAACCCACCTGGTGCATCATAAAAAGATTGAATGATTCCTGCAATAACAGGTACATCAGGATTTTTTCCCAAATTAATCACTAGTTGTCCGTCATCCCCGGGTATAGGATTTCCGAAAGAGTCGATTTTATAGATAGGTGAAGTAGGCACAGTCAGCTTATTCAGGTCAAAGATCAGTGCAAGCTGATTAAAATCATCAATATGGTAATTAAGGTATGTTCCCAGCCGGAGATTAATAGGAATAAAATCACGGTCGGTAACATCTGTATAAGTGATTTTGGACCCAATATTGGAAAGATTGAATCCAAGGGCAAAATCCAGAATTTTATCTTTGATCTTGAAAGGTTCAGGTTGCCAGTAAGTGGAGATGTCGCCAGAGAATGCAATGCCGGGTTTTGTTTCTGTTCCGTCATTCAGAGGAGTATTTCCGGCAAGATTGGAATAGATGAAACGCAATGCCAATCCGAGGGAAAAAGTTTCGGAAAGCTTACGGGCATAAGCACCATCAAGAGCAAGTTCATGAGGTCTGAAATCACCCATATATTCTCCAAAATCATTGGTAAACTGAATATCGCCTAATGAAAAGTACCGTAATGATGCACCAAAGGTGGACATGTCATCAATCCTGGAATATCCTGAGAGATAAGAAAGGTTAATGTCAGGTACCAATGCTTTAAGCCAGGGGACATAGGAAATGGATAAACCGATTTTATCTTTCGAAAATGCAAGTTTGGCAGGATTCCAGTGTAATGCGTTAGCATCAGTGGGAAGTGCGACACCTGCATCACCCAGAGAACCGGAACGTGAATCCGGAGTGATCATCAGGAAAGGAACGGCAGTAGTGACAACATTCTTTCGCCCATCAAGATTATACAGGTCTTCCTGGGGATAGGCAATGATAACTGTAAAAAATAAAATGGTAAATGTTGTCAGGAACTTCAATCCTTTCTTCAATTTCATTAGTATGGTTTTCATTTGTGTTGCAAAAATAATAAAACGGATTAATTATTGATATATTGCTATTTAATATAATTCATTTTCCCTGTTCCTTGAATAATTTGTCCGGAATCATTCGTCAGGGTTATCCTGTAAACAAATAATCCCGATTTATAAGTTACTCCGTAATCAAAAGATGGGTTCCATGAAATAGTGCTTATCCTTGGCCCTTCTGAAACAATATCCTGTTCAATGGTTCTAACCAAAGAACCCATTATGTCAAAAATATCAATTCTTACATTAATAACATCCGATCCGAAATTGTGCTCAAAAGAAAAATATGTTTCCTGTGTGAAAGGATTGGGGAAATTAAAAATATTACGGATTGTTGGTTCATCGGATGATTTCACATAAAAGGTGAGGCTTGCTTCAGCCGAATTGTTGGCAACATCCCACACTTTTATGCTTACCGTGTGTTCTCCTTCGGATAAAGACTGAAAAGGAAAGCGTATCTCACCATACTGATAACTGTTTAACAGAGATTGATAATAGTCATTGATAATAACTGGGGCATCGGAATCTAAAAAACAGAGGATCTCGTGTCCAACTCCATTTCCGGTAGTGTTTATCCCGTTTTCATCATACACTTTAGCCAGCAATAAAGGATTTTCATCCGTAATTCCGCCATTAATAAAGTTGGTATCACCTATGTATAGTTTGATAACGGGCGGAGTATAATCAGCTATTGCCTCAGAAGAAGTACCCCCGACAATGATGTCCATATCATTGCCACAGGCATCCATTTGTGTGTTGTAGGCATAATAGCTTATTTTGCCATTTCCTTCTGCATAGGAGATGTCTTTGGGAACAATAAAACTAAAAGTGAAATTTCCGCTATCAATACTTGATTTCCCCTTGTATATGACGTTTTTCATCAGAGTAAAAGGTAAAGATAATCCTTTGTTATCATTGTCCAGAGTTTTCATTAAGGTTGCCTTGTCAAAGATCGTGGGACATAATGTTCCGTTAAAATCCGTCAGCACATTCCCACTAATATCCTGTATTTCACCGGCTATGGTAACTTCCTCCAAAGCCTTAAGAGTATCAGGTAGTGATGTTGTAATGACATTAAGTTCAGGTATGGCAATTTGCATGGAAGGATCACCCAAAAGAATAAATTTTCGGGTATTGGGGTCAGAACCGGTTCGGTTTTTCGTTGTTATTAGAATTTCCCCCAAAGTTTTATAGCGGTTGCCGGTTTTTTCAAAAAGGTTATCCTTAAACATATTGCTGGTTAATGTTTCATTTCCGCTGATGTAAACAACCCTGGAGGTAGTGAGCAAAGCAACACCCCCTCCGTTTGGATTAAGCAATACATGTTGTCCTGCCGAAACTCTTTCGGGATCGTCATAACGTGAAAACTCACATGTTGCAGTGATAAAAACAGGAAGTTTATCAAAGTTGGTCCAGGAATTAATATCGCTGATCTCAAGAACTCTTTCATGCGCCCATCCAACTTCTCCGCCATGTCCGATATAATTGACAATCAATACGCCTTTTTGCATTTGTTCATTAATGGCTGCCTGGGCATCCGGATATTTGTGCCCGTTGGAACCGGACACCTGCACATAGGCATCCATATATATTTTTTCGACATTGACATTTTTGACGTTTTTTGAAAGGTAATCCGACAAATATTCAGAATGTGTAAAATGAGCATTTAATCCGCTGTCATCAACGTCATCAGAAACAAACAGCACCTTGTTTCTCCAGTCTCCAAAACTTTTATTGGATGAATAATTAATGATTTTATCAACAACATCATGCGCTTCAGAAAGAGTACTCACGGGAATTCTTCCAACAGATATATCCATTTTGTCATCAAAACTTGAAACGTTTTCCCAGTCTCCTTCTTCATCATCCAGAAATGAAAAATAATCGTCTGAGGCATATGAGTTAATGGGAGAATATATTCTAAGGGATTGATATGTAGGGATGAAGTTTGTATTGGAAGGCAAAATATTCCTGTAATCATAAGAAGCATTTCCGAATAAAAGTAAATACTTCAGGTTTTTTTCGGGGACGCTGTCCTTTAAATAAACGAATCTTACAAAATCACGAATAGCAGTTACATCCTGGGCTCCTGAAGAAAACTCATTATAAATATCATCTATCAGCACAATCTGAACATTCAGATGGTCATTTTGAGCCCTATGATCTGCCAATTTTTTTGCTGCCTCATAAAAAAGTGCCTTTGTAACAATGATCATGTCAACATTTTCAATAGCATGCAGGTTCTGGTTTTTAATTTTTTCGACAAAGACCGGGATTTTTTCACCTCCGGAAACAAAAGCAATATATTGACGCAAAGTGTCCTCATCTGACCTGAAATAATACTGATTGCCGTCTTTGACTTTTTTAATCGAAATGGGATTATTAATGTCGGAGACGTCCCAAATGGAAATCTCGGATTTAGAGCTGGTAATCCGGTATTCTATTATACCAGAATGAAGTGCGCTGGTGTCTCTGAAAGAAAATTGGCCTGAATTGATGAGCAAATTGGCCCGGGCATTTAAAGTAATATAATTTAACCATCCGGCTGATGTACTTTCATTCTTTTGATAACTGTATGAAAATTTTATCGTTCCGCTGGTTGGCAGGAAGCTGAAAATATTGGTAACAGGATAACAATATTCGGCCAGATAATCGGAAGTATAAACACCCAACATTTTTTGCGTAAATGAATTCCCGGCAACATTTATGCTGAAATAGTTAGTGGCAGCGGATCTACCTGCAACCGAAGAAATAAAGCGAACAGGACTGGATAGACTTATTTCCGGGATTGAAAAAGTAAATTCCTGTTTTGTGGTTACACTGAATTCCTCGCCAAACCAGTCGCGTCCCGACTTCACATAATCGCTTACTTCAGTGCGATACACTTTTTCATGAAAAGTAATATAATTATAAGTGGTTGTCACAATATCAGGGTTTTCGGTCAGGATTTCTTTATTTTGGATACGAAGACCGGTGTTTTGCCCAACAGTAAGGAAATAGAATGCATAGTCTGAGTAGTAATTAAAAACGTGTTTGTAAATTTTGTCATTTTGATCATAATACCACACATGAGGGCCTTGACCAAAAAACAAGATATAGTCGGATTTGTCGAATTTACCATCGGCTTCTCCAAATACATAAATGCTATTCTCAGATAAATCATTGGGTCTTTGTGCCGAATTGGGCTGGGGGAGCATTCCACCGCCATTTCCAAACAACTGAATTTTACGGGGATCAATTTGGTCAGGGTTTATACCCATATTTTTCAATAAATCGTAGTCAATCTTATAAATGCCCGTTTCGGCAATCCTGATTTTGTACCAGTTGCCAGTGGCGAGCACAGATGCGCTTGAATTTCTTGTGGCCAGCTTCTTTTTGGGAGATGCAGGTTGAATAACTACTTTAAGTTTTATAAAATCAAGTTTCTCAAAGAGTTGACTTTCTATATTGAATCTTAGAGGAACAAAATGAATATTCAGAAAAGAGTGTCCAGCCTGATGGGTTATACTGGCCGAGAGGTCCAATTCAGATGAAATAGCTGTAGTATTAATTAATAATGTGTCTGCCTTGGAAAAAACAACTTCAAGTATATCCAGCTTTATTGTTCCCTGATCAGGATTAATGGGTATGCTTTCATAATACTCCGGTAAGGGGAAAGGATCAATGTTTCTGAGCAGAGATCCATCAAAGGTAAAATAGGATACTTCTTTTCCATTGGGAAAAACAGTATTTTTTACTGTCCATTCCAGGTTTCTTTCGATGATAATTTCGTTATTTTGTGCAAAAACGGTGGTAAAACTTACGATTTTAAATATAAAAATTAGGATCAGTAATCGCATAGGTAGGTGAGAATCAAATATTTTTATCATTAAAATAAAAAATTTATACTTTAAACGAAAAATATTACTTAAAATTGTACCCTCAATAGTTATGGAGTGAGGGTGAAAATATGAGAATATTTTTCTTTACAATTGCATTGTTTATTCAAGGATTATACCATTTAATGGCCCAAGATCCTCATTTTTCGCAATTTTATGCCAATCCTCTGTATCTTAATCCCGCTATGGCGGGAACATCAGGTTGCCATAGAATTGTATCAAATTACAGAAACCAATGGCCTAGCATTGCCGGATCCTATGTGACTTACGACCTTTCTTACGATGGTCATTTTGATGCCATAGCCGGTGGTATTGGAGCTCATTTGCTTCATGATCGTGCAGGTGTTGGTGAATTATCTTCGACACAATTGAGTTTGATGTATTCGTACCAACTGAACGTATCCAGTGACTTTGCTATTAAAGCCGGACTCCAGTATATGGGCATGGTAAAAGAAATAGATTTCTCTAAGCTTACATTTTTTGACATGATTGAACCCCGGAAAGGTTTTATTAATCCCACAGAGGAACCTTTGCCTGAGTCCGGGATTTTTCGATCCGGTTTAATTCATGATTTTTCTGCCGGTATTTTAGCTTATACATCCAAGTTTTATGCAGGTTTTGCCGTCCATCATATAAATCAACCTGAAATTTCCTTTTTTGAGGATGATAAGAGTATTCTTCCCAGCAAAATGACAGCAAATATTGGGATGATGCTGCCTCTGGACAATGAACGTGAACCTAAGCATTATTTCTCTCCTAATGTTTTATTCTTGCGACAGGGTGAGTTTATGCAGTTTTTTACAGGTTTTTATTACATCAAAGACTTCTTCATTGCTGGGTTATGGTTCAGACAAACCTCTCAGAACACGGATGGATTCCAAGCTTTGATTGGACTGAAGAAAGATCCTGTGAAAATCGGGTATAGTTTTGATTTGACCACTTCCGATGTCCGCATTGGATCCATAGGAAGTCATGAGGTATCATTAATATTTGAATTCTGCACGTACAAGAGACCTCCACAAACCAGATGGAAAAAATTAATTTGTCCAACATTTTAACTATTAATAATAATTTTTATTTTACTTTTGCGTTAAAATCAGATAATTGAAAAATAAAACTATGAAAAGAATATTAAATTTTCTAATTGTTTTAGGTGTTATCTTTTTATTGGGTTCATGTAGTAAAGAGAGGTCTAAAACCACAGGTTGGGTTTACAATGATGTCAAATGGGGCGGATTTGAAAAGCACGACTACAAGGGACAGGAAACTGGACCAAATTTAGTGTTCATTCAGGGGGGTACTTTCACCATGGGGCAGGTTGAACAAGATGTCAGGTATGATAACAACGCATATCCCCGAAAAATAACAGTATCTTCATTTTTTATGGATGAAACAGAAGTTACAAACCTCGATTATAGAGAATATTGCCATTGGCTGCTTCGTGTTTTTGTTGATTACCCCGAAGTTTATGAGCAGGCTTTACCTGATACCAATTGCTGGCGTGTCAAGCTTGGTTTCAATGAACCAATGGTTATGTATTATTACAGGCATCCGAATTACAATGATTATCCGGTGGTCGGGGTAAATTGGCTTCAGGCTTCCAATTATGCTGCATGGCGATCCGACAGGGTTAACGAAATGATCATGATTCGAGAAGGTTTTCTAAAACCAAATCCCGATCAGATCAATGAAGATAACTTTAATACCGAAGCATACCTGGCAGGACAATACACTGGCTTGGTTAAAAAGAAACTCAAAGCTTATCAGGTTGGTGTTAAAGAAAGGCAAGTAAAAATGGAAGACGGTATTCTGCTTCCATACTACCGTCTTCCAACAGAGGCTGAGTGGGAATATGCAGCTTTAGCCCAGATTGGAGATGCCTTGTTTGAAAATGTGAACACCAGAAGGCAATATTCCTGGGCAGGCCATACCTTGAGGAAAGAAGATACGAAATACAAAGGGAAACTTATGCTCAACATGAGAAGGGGGCGTGGTGATTTAATGGGTACAGCCAGTGAGTTAAATGATGCTTCGTCCCGCACTGCTGAAGTTCGTGCATACTGGCCAAATGATTATGGCCTGTATAATATGAGCGGCAATGTGAGTGAATGGGTGATGGATGTTTATCGTCCTCTCTCCCTTGAAGATATTGTGGACCTTGACCCCTTTAGAGGAAATGTTTTTAAAGTTCCGGAAAAAGATGAAGACGGATACTTGCTTGAAAAAGATAGTTTAGGTAGAATCATATACAGGGATGTAACCATTGATGACAACTATGGCAAACGGCATAATTATCAGCTTCCCGATAACATAGGTTATCTTGACGAAGAGAAATATGAAAGCAATAAACAGTGGTACGAATATGGCCAAGCCTCCTTGGTAAATAATAAAGCCAGAATTTATAAGGGAGGTTCCTGGCTTGACAGAGCATATTGGCAAAGCCCGGGTGCAAGAAGATTTCTTGATGAAAAACTGTGTTCTCCTACTTTGGGATTCAGATGTGCCATGGTTTCTGTGGGTGAGGCAAAACATCATACAAGGAACTTTTAATTTTGAATTAGCTCAAAAATCTATCATATGAAAAAAACTTTAGTACTGTTCATTTTATTTGCAGGACTTCTGCTGTCTCTTCAAGTTAATGCCCAATTTTTTTATGGGGTTAAAGCAGGATACACAGGGTATAAATTAATGGGTAAAGATGTGTATGGTGGAATGAATTATGTCTATGGCCCTTCCGGAGGTTTTATTTTTGGAGTAAAATTTAAAACTGACTTTAATTTACAGTCTGAAATTCTTTATACGACCAAAGGTGTTCATCAGCTTTTTACGCATAAACAAATTATTCATTCATTCGAAAATGATACAACACCTGTTGATATTACCGATTATAAAAAGTATGACAATGTATTGAAAACTCAATATGTTGAAATTCCCATTCTGATTAAAAAATCAATTTCTTTCAGGGGGGGCATTGCTCCTTATGACAGAAAGATCGGAAAACTCGATTTTGATATGTTCCTTGGACCTTACTTCGGTTACAGGTTTGGTAGCTCCGTTAACATGAGTACCAGATGGATACAGGACAAAACAATATATGGTGAAGTTACCCCTGGTACCGAAACAGTTTTTGATACAAACAGCTTTTATATGGGACGCAATGTTACTGTTTTAAGTGCTGATACAACAACCTATCCTACTGCCATGTTCCTTCCTTTTTCACCAGGTGCTGAAAAATTCAGTTCTGCAGGACTTAACGCTATTGACTTAGGTTTGATAGCAGGTATTGGATTCAGTTATGAAGTCAGCCAAACTTCAAAATTGACTTTTGATGCCCGTTATAGCATTGGTATGCTTTCGATTGATAAAACCTATTTTAATAACGTTACTCATACTTTTGTTGCTGATAATAGCGGCACTCTTGAAATTGCTTCTCAATTTTTCAGTATAACAACTGCCAGAACAAAAGTGGATGTGAAGAATTCCGGATTCGGCTTATATCTCGGGTTTATTCATTATTTTTAGCCTCTTTCACAGTCGAAATCAATTATTACTATTTCCCTTTATTTTCTTTAGCTATTTTCTGAGAAGGAAGAATTAGTTTGAAACCTTTGCAAGGCTAAACCACTTATAAACAATTGAATGTTAATAACTTAATAACATTTATTTCCTTAAATTCAAATTTGTTTTTAAATTAATAGCATGAAAATAAGTTTAAAAGCCATGAG
>Ga0265297_10008496_pt1 | contig 13669 bp, 17 predicted proteins | sample Munlanlwell13791_FD_192502 | JGI IMG/M metagenome (GOLD analysis project Ga0265297, IMG submission 192502) | Leachate microbial communities from a municipal landfill in Southern Ontario, Canada - Leachate well 137-91 | ecosystem: Engineered > Solid waste > Landfill > Unclassified | place... | reverse complement strand
GTTCCTCCCTTTTTTGTTTTTCTTCCTTTCTGTAAATAAGCGACATTGCCGCACCGATAATAACACTAAATGAAACTGCACCAATAAATCGTGCAGCACCCATTTCAAAGCCTAAAATTCTTGCTGTTAAAATGATTGCCAGTATATTAATAGCAGGACCAGAATATAAAAAGGCTATGGCAGGTCCTAAACCTGCACCTCTTTTATGAATACTGGAAAATAGGGGTAAAATAGTACAGGAACAAACGGCTAAAATTGTACCCGATACAGCAGCAACCGTATAAGCAAGCCATTTTTTAGCATTTGCACCAAAATATTTAAGAACAGCTCCCTGACTTACAAAAACAGAAATGACACCAGCAATAAAAAAAGCAGGTAAAAGACATAAAACAACATGTTCCCGAGCATACCATTTTACTAAATCAAAAGTAGCATCTATTGCTGTAGTAAACCTTACATTTTCGACAGGCAGGAAGAAAGCAGCACCAAAAATTATGGCTATCCAGATAAGGATTTTAATTTCTTTTTTTGTTTCCATTACAAATCATTTTGATATTTCGCAAATTCACGAAATTGATAATAAAAAAATTAATTATTTAATAAAAAAAATATATACATAATAAAATCCAACAAGGATAAAGGCTACAGATACGATTCTGCGAAACCATTTTTCGAATAGTTTAACCTTATTGTAAAAACCTCCTATACTGGATAAGCTGAAAGCTAAAAGATAGGCAATAATTATAACAGGTAAACCAGTGGCCACAGCAAAAACAAATGGCAGAAAAAGACCGGAAGTACTGCTGATTGTAATAGGAATCAACATACCAAAATACAGCACACCGCTATATGGACAAAATGCCAGAGCGAAAACGATACCCAATAACAATGCAGACCACCAATTTCTTTTTCTATCGTTACTTTGAAATTTTTCGCTGATTTTATTGAAACCTGGGAATTTAATTTTGATCATGTCGAGCATCAGGATACCGACAATAATTAACAGAGGGCCAAGGAATTTTTCTCCATTGGATTGAAAGATTCGAGCAACCTGAAATTTACTTGCACCAAAAAAAAGAATCATCCCTAAGGAAGTATAACTAATAGCCCTTCCGAGAGTGTACCAAAGGCCATTATAAAAGATTCTTTTCCTGTTTTCAATATCTTTGCTAATAAAACCGATGGCAGTTATATTAGTAGCTAGTGGACAAGGGCTTATTGCAGTCATTATGCCCAAAATAAAAGCCGTTAGAATGGGTAGATTGGTACTATCCAAGAGATTCTGAAAATATTCCATTGTTACTTTGATTTTTTTACCAATTCAATTTTTGCACTCAGTTGATTTTCAAAAGCCGGCAAATCTTTATTGACATTGTACGTCTGGACAAGATCGGAAATATCCAGATATCTTACCTTTTTCTTATTTTTATAAACCAAAATAACGGATTGCGAATGAGCATTATATTTATCAACCAGAGGTTTATTGGTTTGATCAGAAAGTTTTACCTGCCTGAAAACAACCTCTTTTCCAGGGTAATTTTTTTCAATAACACCTTTGATTTCGGCTTCGAGGGCATTGCAAGCGCGAGCTTTACAACAAGCAAGGTCTGCTTTGAAATAAAGTAGCTCAACAATCCCCGTTTTTGTTTGGGCAAATAATACTGATGACGCAAACAGAGCAATCATTAACAAAAGAATTGATTTTTTCATATTACATTATTTTAAATAGAATTGGATTTTCAGTTTTAGATCATTATAAAATGCATCGCCATTATGAATTTTAGCGAAGGCAAAATTTGTGAGGTCTTCAATTTTTTCTTTACCACCATGTAAAGTGGTAAAAGCAAGGGTTGCACCATAAGCCTGGTATTTTTCGCAGATGGTTTTGTTTTCGGGAAGATCTACATTAAATGACTTAAAAACTATTATTCCACTATCAAGTTCATGTCTGAAATTATCTTCAAGAACTTTTTTGGTGGTTGCTTCGATTTTAATACAAGTAGGGCATCGGTTTGTGAGATGAAAATAATAAATATTGAGTTTTGATTTAGAGGAGGTAACAGGAGGATTTTTTTGAGCAAAGGAGGTTGACAGAACCAGAATGGCAGCAACGATAAATATAAAATTTTTCATAAAAATATTATTTTAAATAAACTGTAATTTGATTTTTAAGGATTTCGATAAACCTATCCGGTTTATTCCTTGCAAACCTGAATCCATCACCTGTTAAGTCGGTAGTGGTTTCTTTGCCATTGATAACTTTTGTAACGAACAAGCCTGAACCATAAGCCTGATATTTCATACAAAGTGATTTATTGACATCATCATCCACATTTAGGCTGAAATGTTTGATTCTTCCTTGTTTTAACTCTTGGGCAAAATAAGTTTCAAGGGTTTTGATCGTTGCATCTTCAATAGCAATGCAGGAAGGACATCGGTTTGTGAGATGAAAATTATAAATAAGCACCTGAGAAGGTGATGCTTTTGCGGGATTGGAGGCAACTGGTTGAACATTGTTTTGAGCCGATGTAGATGAATCTGGTTTAACATTTTGGTTTAAATCAAATTGGGCTGAAGTAGCTGAAGGTTGATTTGGTGATGCTTTCTTATTTGAGTTTGTGTCACAGGAAACAAATAATAAAAAAGAAAGGATTATTAAAAGACACGAATTGTTAATTATTGATTTAATATTCATAATGATAAGAATTTATTTGCGTTAATAACACATTCATAATAGTTGTTGTAAAATATTACTTAAAAAAATCAGACAACATCACTTTCGCAATTTCCCAATTCTGCTTGTTAATGCAGTATTTTATTTTAGGTGGTTCAATCTCACCTTGGATCAAACCAGCATATTTAAGTTCTTTGAGATGTTGTGACAAGGTAGAACGTGCGATAGGAATATCGTCAATCATTTCACCACTTGTACAGCAACTATTAAGGCTATGTAATTTTTCAAGAATATAGACTCTTGCAGGATGACTTAAAGCCTTGGCAATTAGTGCAATTTGTTGCTGTTGGGCAGAGAATTTAGGTTTTTTGGGCATATCTATTTATTTTTTTCAATTATTTCTTTTAATTCTTTAATTGAAGGTATCCTGCCAGCCAAAACAACCTTCCCATTTAAACCAGCCCGGGAGTACGCATAATACCATACGAAATAATTTTTTGAATATCTTCCTCTTTTTGAACATCGGCAGCAATATTTAATTCGGCAACTGCATTATATACCAATTTTTCAAGTGTTTTGCAGTTTGCACAACCGGTTCCCAATACTTTTATTTCCATTTTTTAAAAATTTAATCGTTTTAATATTTCGCAAATATACGAAATGAATTTATATGGCAAATTTTTCTTTTGTTCTCAAAAAAAATAGTCATAGGTTTGTGATGAACTAAGAATGGTACAAATACTTTAAAAAATAGAAAATGAAGAACACACCGATTAATAATGAGGTTGTCAGCAGAAAAATTAAGGAAAGTGGCATAGAAGTTATCGGTAGAGCCTCCATTCGTGAGCTGCTAAAAATTGTCAGTCAGATAGAAGCAGAAACAGGGGAACGATATGTTCGCATGGAAATGGGTGTGCCCGGACTTCCTCCGGCAAAGATGGGTGTCGAAGCTGAAATCGAGGCACACAAAAAGGGATTGGCTGCAATTTATCCAAACATTGAAGGTGTACCGGAGTTGAAAACGGAGATGAAGCGCTTTGTGAAATTATTTCTTGATCTGGATGTCCCTGAAAGATGCTGTATCCCTACCGTGGGGTCCATGATGGGTGGCTTTGCCTCTTTCATGACCTTGGGCAGAATGTATGAAGGTCGGGTGGCCAACCTCTTCATTGATCCCGGTTTTCCTGTACAAAAACAGCAACTGAAAGTTCTTGGTCAGGATTTCGATACCTTTGACGTGTACAATTTCCGAGGGGAAAAATTGCGGGATAAGCTGGAATCCTTTTTAAGCACAGGGTGTTTCGTATCATTATTATACAGCAATCCGAATAACCCCTCCTGGATATGTTTTACAGATAAAGAATTGCAGATCATTGCCGAAGTGGCTAATAAATATAAGGTCACCGTTATTGAAGATTTGGCTTATTTTGGTATGGATTTCAGAAAAGATTATTCCGTTCCGGGGAAAGCTCCTTTCCAACCTACTGCGGCCAAATATACGGATAATTTTATTCTCCTTATTTCGAGTTCCAAAGCCTTCAGTTATGCCGGGCAAAGGGTGGGAATGATGGTGGTATCTGACTCACTGTTTCAAACCCAATCCCCTGATCTTAAGCGGTTTTATACATCGGATATTTTTGGGAATGCTCTGATTTTCGGAACTTTGTACGCCATCAGTTCAGGCACTGCCCATACCGCGCAATATGGCCTTGCCGCAATATTGAAAGCTGTAAATGACGGTACATACAATTACAGGGACGAAGTTCTTGATTATGCCGGAAAAGCGAACATCATGAAAAAAATATTCACTGATAACGGTTTCAATATCGTATATGATAAGGACCTTGATGTCCCCATTGCTGATGGATTTTACTTTACGTTTAACTACCCGGGCTTTACCGGAGACCATCTTGTTGAAGAGCTTCTTTACTACGGAATTAGTGCTATTTCTTTATCCATAACAGGTAGCAGGATGGAAGGTGTGCGTGCCTGCGTTTCTCTGGTTAACAGGTCGCAGTTTCCTGATCTTGAGAAACGACTTGTGTGCTTTCATCAGAACCATTCGTAATCCGGTAACCGACTTTTAAGTAGAAGCTGAAATCATAAACCTAAGGCATTTCCTTTATCAGGATTATTCATTTATAGCAGGATTTATAATAACTTTCCCGTCCGACATTCGGGTCAGATATTGGTACAATCCATCCTGCACTTCATGAAGTCCAACAATGCGTTGGATTTTTGTTTCACAGGCTTTTGTAATGATGAGATGCTGCAAATAGCCGGAGATTTCCTCTTTTTCTTCTTGTGTTTTTGTTTTTATCCAATCTCCAAGGTTAAATCCTTTAAGTGTTTTACGGTTAAAAATCATTTCAAGGATGTCAAACTCGCTTGCTGCTTTTCCTGAAAGACCACCGTAAAGCATCAAGGTGGATCCCGGAGGCATGGTATTCAATAAATGCCCGCTGTGTTCACCACCAGCAGCATCCAGCGCAATGCACGGATCGAGTCCCGCGAATGTTTTTATTAAATCTTCTCCAAAATTTTTGTCTCTCATATTAAGGACATATTCTTCTCCTTCTTTTTTAAGTATTTCCACATGTTGCGGCCTCCGGACTATATTGATCATCTTAATCTTATGCTCTTTGGCCATTATCCGGATAAAACGTCCCACCTGTCCTGCTGCCGCATTTTGGACCAGTATCTTATACCCTGAATTGATTGAGGTTTCGAACAAACCATAGGCAGTAAATGGATTTACATAAAAACAGGCCGCTTGTTCCGGAGATAACTGGTCATTGACGGGAATGCAATTTTTAAAGGAGGTTTTAAAATACTCCGCCCAGGTGCCGTGTTCATCAGCTTGTGTAAAACAGCTTACCCTTTTATGAAGCAGCATGCGCGCTCGTTCGGACGATCCTGTCGCAATTACATGGCCTGTTCCTTCAAAACCTGCTACCTTTGGAAGATTTTTCCGAATGTTGTACATACCCCTCATAAAGGCTATGTCGGAAGGATTGCAGGGACTTCCATCCATTTTTATAAGAACCTCTTCATCTTTCGTTATTTCAGGTATGGGCAATTCAACAGGTAATAAACTTTTCAGTAAATCCGACAGGTTTTGCTGATATTGGGTTAATAAAATACCTTTCATTTTAATTGTTCACTGATTGTTTTTACTTTCTTCAATGGTCTTAACAATAGCTTTTTTTATGGAGGGGAGCATATTAATGGTGACTTCGGGATGTTCCTTTACTTTTTTTAACAACTCCATTTGTTTGCGAACCGGAATTTTTTCGATAATTAGGTTTCGTTCCCTAACTGTGAGCTGCAGCTGGGAATAAAGAATATCCAATTGTTCTTCATTACTTAACATGCTGTCACTTTTAATTTCTACCAGGGCTTTCTTCAGTTGTTCCTGCTTTATTGAATTGACGATTTTGATGGCTGTATCCGGATTAATTTCATATTTTTCGATCATGATAGGGATCTGGTCAAAATTGTAGCTTTTTTTCAGGGAGATCAAGGCAAGTTTTGGTAAAAAGGTATATAATAAAAATGCTATTAAAAGCAGGATAATGCTGAAAACCAAGATACTTTTCAGTGCAGCTGTATAATTCTTTTTCACATGCAGGGCATTGTATTCGATGCAAAAATAGCAAATTTAAACTTAAAACCTTTTCAAGTCCTTTTCTGAAAATGTCCATTGTGGTGTGTATAATTCGTTGGAGTAAGGGAGATTGTACCAGGGACTCAAATCTTTGTTATCGGGATTTACAAGAACGTGTATTTCTTGGGCTGGCATGTAACTTTGAGCCAGCATGAATATTTTTTTCCCTGTGTTTTTATGAATGGCCAGGTCAATAACGATCACCGCATGGCCTGGAAACCCTCCCTGAATAAATACATCCCCGGCTTCAATGTCTTCAATACGATTAATGGTCTTTAATTCCTGGCTTAGGGAATAGGATCCGGCATAGGTGAAGACGACATCAAGATATTTCCTGAAATTAGTATAGGAATAGTCGGGTCGGGCAGTTTTAATCCAGTTTACCTGATTACCTTTCACAGCAGGCCGTTGACCGGAAGCATAATCCAAATAGTTTGCAATGTGCCCGCTGGTAAAATTGAAATGTATTTCATTAAAACGTTGTTGCGAAAATAAATATTCAGCTCGTAACCGGATGACAGCATCAGCGCATTGCTGAAGATCTTCCTTCCCGATATCCATTTTAATCACACAATATTGTGCGTTCTGGTTTTGTTTCAAGCGGCCATCATAAAGATAAACCAGATTGTTTTCCTGTTTAACGTGCAAATTCCTAAGATAGAAGGGGAATGAGACCGAATCATATGTTTTCCTGATATAACCTTCAGGAAGGGGGATGTCTCCACATTTGTGAACAGGAAATATATTCTCCATCTTTAACTCATTATTGTTGCCGGGCAATGATTTGAGGGCTTTTGGTTTTCCTTGTTTTCCTGAGCAGGATAACAGGATAAAAATTATCGCAAGGAGTGATCTTATATGCATGCTTTTTATCAGTAATACGTAATCCTTTGTTTTTTATTGTGTAAATAACTGATTTAAAGGAGTATTGCATAAATCTATTTTTTATTCACGGTTTGCAATTTTAGGATTAACTTTGTGCCCTTTGTCAGAATACGAATATGATTGTTACTTTTTATTAACGAACCAAAAGGAAATCATCTATGTCACTTAAACAAAAGACTCAGGATCTTAAAAAGCGCATGAGGGAGGCATTGGAGGGGGGAGGCGACAAAGCCATTGAGAAACAAAAATCAGTAGGAAAAATGACAGCTCGCGAGCGTATTATTGCGCTGCTTGATCCCAAATCATTTCATGAATATGATCTTTTTGTGGAGCATGCTGCAAAAGATTTTGATATGGATAAAAAATATTTACCTGGAGATGGTGTGGTTACCGGTACAGGCAGTATTTACGATTATCCTGTCTGTATTTATGCCCAGGACTTTACGGTTGCAGGAGGTTCTCTTGGATATATGCATGCCAAAAAGATTACCAAAATAATGGATCATGCCATGCGCATGAAAGTTCCACTGATTGGTATAAATGATTCGGGGGGAGCCCGTATTCAGGAAGGAGTGAATTCCCTTGCCGGGTATGGGGAAATATTTTACCGGAATACGCAGGCTTCGGGTGTTATTCCTCAAATTAGCGTTATTCTGGGGCCATGTGCAGGAGGCGCTGTGTATTCACCGGCACTCACCGATTTTGTTTTTGTGGTGGACAATATTTCAAAAATGTTCATTACGGGCCCTGAGGTTATTAAAACTGTTCTCGGGGAAGAAATCAGCATGGAAGAGTTGGGTGGTGCAAAGGTACATGCTGAAATAACGGGAAATGCTCATTTTTATTCAGAAAGTGAAATGGAATGTTTCGAACAGATTAAAAAGCTGGTAAGTTTCATTCCCTGGAATAATACCAGAAAAGCCCAACCTTTTATTAAAAAGGAGCCCAAGGTAAAAGAATATCAGATTGATAAAATATTTCCCACCAATGCCAAAGAACCTTATGATATCAGGGATATCATTCGGGCTGTCAGTGATGATTCCGACTTTCTGGAAGTACAGGAACTTTGGGCAAAAAATATTGTGATCGGTTTTGGAAGAATCAATGGGGATACGGTAGGTTTTGTTGCCAATCAACCTTTATATTTGGCCGGTGTACTTGATGTGGATTCCTCCGACAAAGCCGCACGATTTATTCGTTTTTGTGATGCTTTCAATATTCCTCTGGTAACCTTGGTTGACCTCCCGGGCTACCTCCCCGGCATTGACCAGGAGCATGCAGGTGTGATCCGCCATGGTGCAAAAGTGCTTTATGCTTATTCCGAAGCTACTGTGCCTAAAATTACCCTTATCCTTCGCAAAGCCTATGGTGGGGGCTATATTGCCATGTGTTCACGCCACCTGAAAGCCGATTTTGTATTTGCCTGGCCAACAGCTGAAATTGCTGTAATGGGTCCCGAAGGAGCAGCCAATATCATTTTCCGTAAAGAGATTATGGAAGCTGAAGATCCTGAAAAAATGCGACAGGCAAAGATCAAGGAATACAAGAAAAAATTTGCCAATCCTTATGTTGCTGCTGCTTATGGCTATGTGGATGCCGTTATTGAACCCGGAGAAACGCGTAAACTCCTTATTCATGCGCTCGACATCTCTCATGATAAATCTGAATTAGGTCCTGAAAAAAAACATGGGATTCCTCCTTTTTAAAATTTGACCAAAAAAATGGAAATGACGCAGGAACAAGATAATTTTATCACTTTTGTCGTGCATACGGCAAAATACAGAACCTTATCTACAGTTAAATATGATAAAAGAACAGCCTGGCACAAAAAGGATGAAGGCCTTATTTCTGCCTTTATCCCCGGAAATATTCAAAAAATATTTGTTCAGGAAGGAGAGATGGTGTGCAAAGGACAAAAACTGATGATTCTGGATGCTATGAAAATGTTCAACAATGTAACTGCCCCTTTTGATGGTGTTGTAAGAAAAATTCATATAACCGAAGGACTTAAGGTGACGAAAAAGCAAGTTTTAATTGAACTTGAACTTAAATAATTACCCTCGAATTTTTAACCTTTATATTTTTTAATCAAGCACTTGTAAAAAGATGCTTCAATTCTTCCATTTCAAAATGATAACCCTCGGCCTTAAGAGAAGTGACAAAATCATGATGCTTCCTGTCCAGACGGTAATCAGGCTGCTTCTTAGGATGAGTGAGGTACCTTTCCATCAATGAGGTTGATTCTGAAACATTCAACACCGCATGATAAAACACGAGATTCGTCCTCCTGTATATAGATGAACCAAGAATTTTTTTATTTCCAATAGCAATATCTGAGATGCCTTTGTGCGACAGATTATGGACGCCCTTCGCCTCAAGAATACTGATGATTTTGGAATTAATAGCCCTGAAATGTGATGGAGGATCCTCCAGCTTTTGTGTATGTATCAGCGTTGCCAGGACAATTGTTTGGGGAGTCAACAGCACACTTTCTCCCCCCGAAGGCCTTTTTAATACGGCTGCCTTGTCGTGCAGCACATGGTCAATTTGCAGGGAGTCTTCCATTTTGTTTGAAGAGCCAAGTACAATATACACACGATCAGGCTGCCAAACGAAAAACTTTAGGTCAGCCAGATGCTGTTTTGTCAGCAGTTCAATGTCAACCAGGTCGTATTTCTTTACTTCAAGCATACAATGTGCTACGCGTATGGTCGTTTTAACAGATTATAGGGATATCTGTTTGCAAAAGGGTGTTATTTATGAATAGCTTTATCAATGGCATCGAATCCCGCCTCCAGAAAAATTTCTGAAACTGTGGGATGTGCGTGAATGGTTTGGGCAATGTCATACACGGTTCCTTCAACCTGAAGGTAAACGGTAGCTTCTGCGATCATATCTGTTGCATGTTCCGCAATGATCTGTATCCCGTAAACCTCTCCGTATTTTGTTCCGGAAAGGATACGGATAAGTCCTTCGCTGGTTCCTTCAATCAATGCTTTGGCGTTTGCCGACAGGGGAAACTGATTGATTTTATATTCGATACCTTCCTGCTTTAATTCTTCCTCACTTTTTCCTACTTGAGCAATTTCAGGTGTAGTGTACACATTGAGCGGATAAAGTTTAAGATTCAGAACATTCATGATTCCCTGCAAATGGTTGATAATCCAAATCCCTTGTGCGGAGGCAGCATGCGCAAGATAACTTTTTCCGTTAACATCACCTATGGCATAAATCCCTTTTTGGCTTGTTTCCAGATTTTCATCCGTTTCAATAAATCCCTGAGCATTGACCTTTAATTCAATATCCGACTTTGGGAGTATGGCCTTACGGTAGTTGCAATTGATCAGAATGTCGCATTTTACCCTGTTTTGTTCTACCTGTAAAAATCCGTCATGATATCCATCTGCTTTCGCTGCATGAATGATTTTTATCTTGTCATTTTTTAACATTCGAAGCAAGTGTTCTGATAAAAAGCGGTCGGCATCATGGATAACGAAATCATCATTCAGAAGAATGCTTACTTCCTTGCCAATGAGTTTGAAAAACTGGGCGAGTTCGGCAACAGTTGGCCCATGTCCGCTCAAAACAATGTTTTCCGGTAATTCATCGAGATCAAATAACTTTTCCACTTCCATGTATTTATCCCCGATATTTGCCTCAAAGGGAATGGGATACGATCCTGTGGCAATGATGATGTTCTTGGTTTCGAGCATACGGTTGTTTACAGTGACCGAGCTGGCAGAGTGGATTGTGGCTTCACCCGTGATTACTTCTATGCCGTTTTTCTTCAGCAAATATGCAATACCGCTGTTCAGCCTCTTTATAATGCCTTTTGTCCTGGATTTGGCTTGCTCCCAGTTAAAAGTGAGTTTTTCGGGTTCAAAACCTTCAATCCCAAATTGTTTTGCACTTTTAATTTTCTTAAATAATTTTGCTGATTCAATGATAGATTTGGTCGGAACGCACCCCCAATTGAGACACATACCACCAATTTGATTCTTTTCTATAAGAGCGGTTCGCAAACCTACCTGACCTGCGCGGATCGCTGCGACATAACCTGCAGGTCCGGCTCCGATAATTATGACATCATATTTCATAGGTTGTTTTTTCATTATTGTTTTGTTATTCCATTAAAAGTGCAACAGGATCACCAAGGTATCTTAATATGTTATTCAGGAAACGGGTAACTTCACCTCCGTCAACGATACGATGATCAACAGCAAGAGAAATCGGTTGAATAATACCGGGTACAATCTGCCCGCTTTTAATAACGGGTTTCTGTAACAATCTCCCTATGCCTAAAATGCCTGCTTGGGGGTAATTGATCACGGGATTGGCAAACATCCCTCCAAGTGACCCGTAATTGGTAATGGTAAAAGTCCCGTCTTTCATATCTTCCATTTTTAATCCCCTGTTCCTTGCTTTCTCAGATATTTCCGTAACTTCTTTGGCCAGTTCAAAAATTGTTTTTTTATCAGCATCCCGAATCACGGGTACCACCAAGCCTTCAGGGGCATCCACTGCAATACCGATATTGATGTAATTCTTTATGATCAAACGATCATTCTCAAGATCAAGCTGTGAGTTGAGTGTTTTATGCTTTTTAAGAGCGAGTGCCGTTGCTTTTAATACAAAAGGCAGATAGGATAATTTAAACTGCTTCTCAGCATAGGCGATTTTAAATCTATCCCGTACACTAACCAGTTCTGAAACTTCCACTTCATCATGTACGGTCATGTGAGGGATTTGTTGTTTGGAAACCGCCATGTTTTTTGCGATAGTCTTTCTGATTTGGGATAAAGGTTCGTAGGTGATCCGGTCTTCCGAAGAAGCCAAGTTGGATGTGATGGTCATTTTTGCAGTAGCAGCACCGCTTTCATGAAATTTTTTGATGTCAGAAATAACCACGCGGCCTCCCGGTCCTGTTCCCGGAATCATATTGATGTCAATACCAAAATCTTTTGCCATTGCCCGGGCAACAGGTGTAGCCAATGCCTTTTTGTGACTTGTTTTTACTTCAGCATCTTGTTTGGTAAATCCTTCCAGGCTCGAAGGTAAAAATGCCTGGTTGCCTGCTACTTCAAGTGTTCCAACAACTCCGGCAGCTTCTTCAACAGCCTCCGTGGTAAAATCCTTTTTTGCTTCTTCAATTGCTGCTTCCCCTTCTACACCTTCAATTTCAATTTCCACAAGCGCATTACCAACATGAATGGTTTCGCCAACTTTGCCATAGATGGCTGAAATACGCCCACTTTTTGGTGAGGGAATATCGGTTACCACTTTATCGGTTTCCATCTTAACCAAGGCTTGTCCGGCTTCTACCAGATACCCTTTTTCGACATACCACTCGGCTATGGTTCCCTCATCAAGTCCTTCACCAATATCCGGGAATTTAAAAATATACCTCATGTTTTCCGCTTTTTAAGATCAATATTTAACTGTTTTTTCAATATTATAAAGTATTTTTTCGGGGCTGATCATATAATGATGTTCTCCGTTGGGAAGGGGAACAATGGTATCAAAACCCTGCACTCTTGCAGGTGGAGCTTCCAGATGAAGGAAGGAGTATTCGTTGGCAATAGCAGTGATTTCAGCTCCAACACCATAACTTACCGGCCCTTCAGCCACAGTGATGATGCGTCCGGTCTTTTTTACGGATTTGGCTATGGTATCCTTGTCAATAGGATAAATGCTTCTTAAATCAATCAGCTCAACACTGTAACCTGCCTGTTTGGCAAGGACAAGCGCTTTTTGAGCTTCCCTGATCATCGCTCCGAACGCAACAAGGGTGACATCCGTTCCTTCCTGCAATACCCTGGCTTTTCCAAGGGGAATACTGAACTTTTCTTCAGGCACTTCCTGTTTGATGGCACGGTAAATCCGTTTCGGTTCCATAAACATTACGGTATCATTGCTTTCAATGGCAGAGATCAGCAATCCCTTGGCATCATAAGGTGTTGATGGAATGACCACTTTGAGGCCGGGAATGTGGCCATAAATGGCTTCCATACTTTCACTATGCAGTTCCAGCGCATTGATGCCTCCGCCATAAGGGAGTCGGATGACTAATGGTGTTTTGTATTTTCCCCGAGTACGGTTGTGAATACGGGAAGCATGAGTAATCAACTGGTTGAATGCCGGATAAAGAAAGCCGCAAAACTGGATTTCAACAACGGGACGCAAACCGGCCACAGCCATGCCGATACCGGAACCGAGTATGGTTGATTCTGCCAGAGGAGAATCAAAACAGCGCATAGTACCGTATTTCTTCTGCAGATTTTCCGTCACGCGGAAAACGCCTCCTTCGACACCAACATCTTCACCGTATACAACTACATTCGGATCTTCTGCCATTTTTATATCCAGGGCATCGTTAATAGCCTGAACCATATTCATTACTTTCATTTTCTTGCCTCCTTCCATTTTAAGAAGTTCTCATGTTC
>Ga0265297_10008495_pt1 | contig 13669 bp, 6 predicted proteins | sample Munlanlwell13791_FD_192502 | JGI IMG/M metagenome (GOLD analysis project Ga0265297, IMG submission 192502) | Leachate microbial communities from a municipal landfill in Southern Ontario, Canada - Leachate well 137-91 | ecosystem: Engineered > Solid waste > Landfill > Unclassified | place... | reverse complement strand
CGGATTTGGATAACAGCTAATTGAATTTGAATTTTCAACCGTGTTTAAACCTGTTGCTGTATCGTTATAAAAATACAAATTATCCATGTAGAAAGTTCCACCTGTTCCATTATCAAATTTAAACTGATAAATATCAGAAGAAACTACCCCTGTAAAATCAGATAAAAGAATATTAAAACTATTCCATTGATTGGCTGTCAAAGGTCCAAGATTTGTTGAAAATTCATGTCCCGGGCTGATTGGAGTGATATGAACAACCGTTTCAGTAGTTGGGTAAATATCAATATGCAGTTTATTCATGGTGCTGGCATCAACATGACTTCCAAGTTCAATTCCCTGATAATTAAATGTTGTATACTTTACTGCAGCATTATCTCCCATAGTTGTTGCTGTAGCTACAGTAGACTGTCCCCAACCCGGGAATAAATTTGTACCCGCAACATTTGTATATGCATCACTATAAATTGAAATTACTTTTGCAGCATTGACAGTTGGAGTAGGTGCGCCCGGTAAACCTGCAAGTGTAGTCGCATTTACAACAATCGGACTGTTCGCAGCCGTGTTACCGGTTGCATCTTTAGCAGTGATTGAGAATGTATAAGCTGTTGAGGAAGTTAATCCTGAAATGGTGAACGACTTTTGAACACCTGAAACACCTGAAGTTGTGACGATAGTTGGACCAGAACCATACGAAACGGAATAACTAATTGCTCCTGAATCGTCCGTGGCATTTAACAAAAGCGTTACACCATCGGAGGCAATCGTTCCGGCCGTAGCTGTAAAAGCTGTTGGAGCCTGAGTATCGGCAGTTGCCGAGTCATCATAAAAATACAAATTATCTAAATAAACAGTATTTCCTCCTGCACCCACAATTTTAAACTGGAATAAATCAGCCATCGAAAGTCCCTGACTGGTAAAATTGGTAAGCGGAATATCAAAACTATTCCAGGCATTTAAATTCAGAGGAGTTAATTGTACTGACTTTTCTCCGGTTGAATGACTGATGCAAAAAATCTGTAAAGAAGTTTCGTTTGCCGTCCAGACATCAACATGCAAATATTTCATTGCCACTGCAGTAACATCACTTCCAAATTGGGTTCCCTGATAATTAAGATTAGCATATTTCAATACGTTATCAGTCCCAATTTGAATCGTTGAAACTGCAGTTGATTGACCCCAGTTTGGATTTAAATCTGTACCTGCAACATTTGTAAATGCATCACTAAATATTGAAATTACCTTTGGAGCTGCATAGGCAGTTGGGGTTGGTGCTGAAGTTGAAGGCGCCGGAACTGCAGTTGTTGTAGTATTAACAGTTATTGGACTGTTAGACGCAGTATTACCTGCAGCATCTTTAGCTGTCACGGCAAAAGAATACGCAGTTGAAGAAGTGAGACCTGAAACTATGAATGATTTTTGTGTGGCTGATAGTCCACTAGTTGTCACAACAGTTGGTCCGGCTCCATAACTGATACTATAAGCTATTGCACCTGAATCGTCAGTAGCATTTAACAGCAATTCTACAGAATTTGATCCAATTGTACCGGCTGTAGCAGTAAATGCTGTTGGTGCCTGCGTATCGGTTGATGCCCCACAGGCATTACCCACCGTATAAGTAAATGTTTTAGTGACAGCCATTCCACCGGCGAATGCGAATTTGCAAGCTACACTAAAAGTTGCATTCAGAGTTTGTCCTGAGAATGTTTTTGAAAAACTCTGTCCTGTTCCCTGAGTCATTTGTGCTTCTGCAAAACCGGGATTATAAGTCCAGGCATAAGCAACCAGACCCACTTTGGTGTCCAATAACTCACATGTAAATGTAACATCTGTTCCGCTAGTAGTAAAGGAATAGTTATATCCCAACGTAAAAGTACCCTGTGCTGGTGTTGACGTTTCAGTCGAAATCCCTGCACATTCAGTGTTTGTTGCATTAACCACATTCCCCCAAGCCACTATCGCGGCTAGTAAGAGAAAGATTTTAGTAATTTTTTTCATGATGTGAAATTTTAAATATTAATAATTTAGAGATTTTTGATAATTTATTTAGTAATTTTTTGAGTTTCTGAATTTCCATTTACATCAATAACTTTCAGTAGATAATTTCCACGTTGAAGAGTTGATGTATTTATTTTGTTTGTTGTTGATTCAACTAATTTTTGACCTGACAGATTGAAAATAATTGCATTAACAAGCTTAGACGAACCTTCAATATTAATCTCATCCGTAAATGGATTTGGATAAACCTTAAATTTGTTTGCTGCCTGAATTGAATGTAATTCTGTTAAGGCCGGTCCGGTAAATGTTTGACCGGTATCCCCACGTTGATAGAGTTTTACGTAATCAACATACATTTTTACATCTCCATTATTCAGGGCTGTTATTTGATTGACATCCCATATTTGAGGAAAATTTCCTCCAATGGCAAGATTAAAAAGGACAAAGAAATCACTATTGAAATATTCATAAGGATCCTGAGTCGTGGTTTTTGCGGTAATTCCCATTTTATAATAAGGGGCAGCATTTGGATATTTATCCAAGTCGAGATACATACTTATGTACTGAGGATCCCAAATCAGGGTAAAAAGATGAAAATCATCCTGCAATCCATAACTATTCGTAGTGGCTTTTGCATAATTAGGATATGAACCATTTACATAATTTCCCCAATGGCAGGCACCACTAAAATATTTATCCTGCGTACCTGCATTGATCCCTGCTCTGCTTCCCATTTCCATAATATCAACTTCCCCGCATGCGGGCCAACTTGCTGTTGGAATATCGGTTCCAAGCATCCAAAATGCAGGCCATAAACCATTTGCTGTTTTGGGAAGCTTAATGCGAGCCTCTAATTTTCCATACTGAAATGTCACTTTATTTTGAGTAGTGAGTCTTCCGGAAGTGCAGGTTTTACCTAGATAGTTTTCCTTTTTTCCAGTTATAATCAGACAGTTTGCACCACTAACCGGCTCTGGACCTACAGATATATTTTCGCGACGATAATACTGAAGTTCTGAGTTTCCTCCACCATTTCCATTTACTTCAATGTTCCAGTTATTTTTTTCATCAAGTGTATTTCCATCAAAATTATCTTGCCATACCAGATTATAATCACCGGTACTTATTTGTTTGGTATAATTCTGAGAGAAAACTCCCTGAACTATTAATAAAATAATGACAATTGTGGAAACAACTTTTGAGATTCTCATATTAACAGGTTATTTGATTAATTTAAATGTTTTGGTATTGGTTTGAAGGAAATAAATCCCGTTCGAAAAATTTGATGTATTTATAATTACGTTTCCGGATATTTTTCTATCCACCAATATTTTCCCAAGGTTGTCAAAAATCTTAATCCTTGTCGGAGCATCAGCATCAATATTTATTTTGTCACTAAATTTTGTAGGAAAAACCTTCACATTAGAATCATGTACTTCATCAATAGCAGTTACGAGTTGGTAAAGTCTTACATAATCTACTTTCAGTTCTACCGGATTATTAAAAATATTATCATCAATAGTTCCGCCCATTGTACCACCAACAGCCAAATTCAGAATTACATAAAATTCCTGATCGAATGGCCATCCGGTGTAAGTATCAGTATAATTTCGGTATAGGGTGGCAGTCTTGATATTATCTATGTAAAATAAAATTTGATCGGGATCCCAATTGATAGAATAAATATGAAAGTTGTTTTCCATACTGTCTTTATAGACCTTTGTAAACCAATTATTTCCTAAACTTCCATTTTTCAAAGCTGTGTGAACAGCATGTGAAGTCATTCTGGGGTCAGAGCCAATATGTTCCAAAATATCAATCTCACCACTTTTTGGCCAACTACCATAAACACTTGATTGTGGCATCATCCAAAAGGCAGGCCAGGTTCCCGCTCCCGATGGGACACTTATTCTTGCTTCAACCTTACCATATTTCAAGAATCCTTTACTTTTAGAATATATACGTCCTGACGAGTAGTTTCGGTCTGTAACAACATTCTCCTTTTTAGCAGAAATAATCAAATTCCCGTTTTCAACCCTTATATTATTACCATTTGTATAGTACTCCTTTTCTTGATTTGGAGCATATCCTACCTGAATATTCCATTTTGTCAAATCAAGTGTATCGCCATTAAATTCATCATCATAAACCATATTGTAGGTTTGTGACCAGGCAAATATTGACATCAAACTAAGTAATAGTATGAGTGTTTGTTTTAAGTATCTTTGATTTAGCATGCTTTTGTTTAAAGAATTTATTCAACCATAGTTTGTATGCTATGGTTGAATAAATGAGTTTCAGAATAATTCGTACTTTAATATTTATCTGATTTCAACTTTGTTAGTTAGTTGACCGCAACGTACTATATAAATTCCCTTTTGTATACCTTCAATATCCATGATATTTTCATTGGATGTTCTGATTTTTGAACCGGTAATAGTATACAATTCGATAGGTTGGGTTGCTCCTACTACTGAAAGAGTTTTGGATGAAATCAGAACGTCTAATTTAGTATCCTTTACATCGTTTATTCCTGTGGTATTTTTATTATAAACATAAATAGCATCCATGGTAACAGCTGTTCCGGAGACACCACCGCTTAAAACATATAATACATTTGCATTTGCGGGAACGGCTTCAGGGTAACGAAGACCAAGATTAAAAAATGCTGACATAGGAATTTCAATGACATGCCATTTATTATCGCGTGTAAAGTTTGTGTAAGGTTGATATACATTAGCTCCATCAACAAAGGCTGTTGAGCCAATACAAATTCTGGCTGTCAAACCTCCAGGGCCATCCATACCAATAATATGTGAAGCAGAATTGGTTGCTTTCATGGCAATATGTAAGGTGTAATTGGAGGTTACAGCTGTCATGTCTTTAGCCACAGGTCCGGAGAATCCAAATCCTGACCAACCAACAGATGCCACCGATAGATTAATATACGATTCAATTTCACCTTCTGAATTTGGTCCTGATGAACCTAAATCGTTGTAGGTTGAGCTCCAGATGTACAAGAAATTGTTCGTGTCATCCACACGAAAATCATGCGCAATATTTGCAGCAGGAATTTTAGCACCACTTGTTGCATCTAAGAAAATCAGATGGTAACTGTTCCCTTTTGTAAAGTCATCCTGTGCATGTACACTTGTTGCGAATGCACAAATGGCAAGCAACATAATAGAAAAAGTAAGTTTTTTCATAATGATAAAAAATTTAATTTATTAATAAAGTGTTTAGTAAAATCATTGTTTTTTAGAAAATAATCAGTTTTTCAAACTGATTATTTTCTCATTTTCATTTTTTAATAATTTGGATTTTGTTCCATTAAAGGATCCAAATCAATTTCAGCTGCAGGTATCGGGAATAATTCATTTTTCCCGGCAACAAAGGTTGCCATTTCGGCGCGAGCTGCGGGTGTTTCACTTGCTGCATAAGCATCCATTGTTTGTTTGGCAATTCCCCAGCGACATAAATCAAACCAACGATGGCCTTCCATTCCTAATTCAACACGACGTTCGTGGCGAATAGCCTTACGCAAATCGGTCTGATTATCTGTATACGAATTGTAATTGGGGAATGCCGGTAATATAGCCGCATTTCCTTCCCGGGCGCGATTTCTGACTTGTTCCAAAGCCCATTTTGCAGGAGCTAAATTATTTGTTTCACAACATGCTTCGGCATACATTAATAAAACATCAGCATATCGGATAACTTTAATGTTTATCGGACCACGGGTTGGATGTGTTAAACCGATATAAGTTCCATCAGGGTTCATCATGGCGTATTTTTTATTTAAATAGCGATCTCCCAAATAAATTTCCTGAGCCGGATTTTCAATTTCATCATCGGTCGGGTTGATAATGGTTGCATCACGACGGGGATCGGATGTTTCATATTCATCGTAAAGATTTTGTGTAGGTTTATTAAATCCCCAACCTCCGGCTTTTGATGCTCTTGAACGGGTAAGAATTACGGTAAAAGTTCCACGCGTAAAACCATCTCCATCACCATAATCACTTGTTGGGTCTGACATGTATTGAATTTCAAACACCGATTCATTTCCATTTTCACCAGCCAACGTAAAATTATCTGCATAATTTGAAACTAAAGAATACTCACCGGAATTGATTATTGAATCACCCCACATTTTTGCTTTATCATATTGTTTGGTGTACAGATAGGTTTTCAACAACATAGCCTGAGCTGCACCTTTGGTAGCCCGTCCTAAATCTTCCGGTGCATATTTACTTTTTTTCCAAAGTAAAGCATTGGCCGATTGCAAATCGGAAATTATAAAACTGTATATACTATCGACACTTGCTCGTGGTTGTTTCCATTGATTGGAACTATTTACAACAAAGTCAATTTTTGGTACGCCTCCGAATATACGAACCAGACGGAAATAATACATTGCACGCAAGAACTTTGCTTCTCCAATGAGGCGATTTTTCAGACTTGTGTTTAAAACAGAGTCATTACTCATGCTTGGAACTTCATCCAACACCAAATTACATCGACCGATCCCCTGATATTGAGCCCTGTAAAAATCAAGCAAATAAGCATTATTTGTTGCAGTTTTAAAGTTTTCCATATCGTAAACAATTGACATATCACCAACACTTTGACCTCCTTTTAACGCATCATCCGAAACGACATCTCCAATAAACCATTCGGGAAAATAGGTAGCATTGAATTCCCACATTAGTGGCATATATGCAGCATTAACTGATTGGATAGCCGTTGTTCCACTGGTAAAAAAGTCATTTAATTTTGTAACACCCGGTGAAGGTGCGGTTAACCAATCCTGGCATGAAATCATTGTTAAAGTAGCAGTAACAACAACTATGACTTTGAAAATATATTTTTTCATAACTTAGTATTTTTAATGTTGTGATTAGAAATTAATATTTGCACCTACCAATACAGTTCTGGCTTGAGGATAATTACCGAAATCAACTCCACTGCCAATCTCCGGATCATAACCCGTGTATTTTGTAAAAGTCAACAGATTACTGGCCGAAACATAAATTCTAAAACGGGATACAAGGATTTTTTCAGTTATATTTTTTGGGATTGTATAACCTAGTTGAACATTCTTCAATCTCAAATATGAACCATCTTCGATAAACCGGCTTGATGCCCTGAAGTTATTCGTGCTGCCCCAGGGATTCGGAATGGTCCCGGTTGTATTTGTTGTTGTCCAAACATTGCGCATGGCTGTACTTAAGGTTGCTTCTTCTCCTTTTCCTTCGGTGCGATACCGAACAGCATTGTATATTTGATTTCCATAAACTCCCTGAAAGAAGATTTGCACATCAAAACCATAACAATCTAAGGAGCCTGTCAAAGCATACGTTAACCAGGGAAATGGATTCCCCAGATTGGCCTTATCACTATCATCAATTTTTCCATCAGCGTTCAGGTCGAGATATTTTGCATCACCGCCCTGGGCTCCCGGTTGAATTTGAATACCATCTGCATTTTTATAATTTGCCGCATCAGCATCCGAAGCAAATACTCCGGCATATTTGTAACCCCAGAATGTATTTATTGGTAATCCCTGATCTGAGAGTAAAATATTGTCAATGTTACTGTAAATTTTCTGACCACCGTTCAAAGCCGTAATTTCATTGCTGATAAATGACACATTACCATTTAATCCATAATTTAACTTCCCAATTTTGTTCTGGTGATCCAATGTAATCTCAATCCCTCTGTTTCGAATTGTTCCTGCATTTGCCATCGGGTCATAACGATTGCCTGTAAATGCCGGTCCCTTTACGGTAAGAAGAGCATCTTTAGTATCCTTTACAAAAACATCAACACTTCCAGAAAGTAAGTTTTTAAATAAACCAAAATCGATACCTCCGTTTAATTGTTCGGTAGTTTCCCATTTTCCTCCGTTATTTGCATAGGTAAGCACCGTTGCTCCATTTGCTAAAGTTTGGGTTGAACCCAATACATAATCCACAAAAGTTGGTCCTGAATTAAACATCGAAGTAACAAACATATCGCTGTTTATTTTTTCATTTCCAATCTGTCCCCAACCTAAGCGCAACTTCATGTAATCCAGGTTTTGAATTTCTTTCATAAACTTTTCTTCACTTATTCTCCAGCCTAAAGCAACCGAAGGGAAATAACCCCAGGGATTTTCAGGGAATTTGTTGGAACCATCCATGCGGAAATTGGCCGTAATCATGTATTTATTATCGTATTGATAATTAATACGACTTAATAATGAAAACATACGTGTTCTGGCAATTGCATCGCTGGCAAACGAACGGTCAACGGTAGTTTTTGACAATAACCAATTAGTAGGCACTGCATTTAAAATGGTAGAACCAGAACCTCCGATGGAATAATAATTAAATTCCTGAGTGGTTTGTCCAATTAATGCCGAGAAATCGTGCTTCCCAATCTTATTGCTATATGTTAATGTATTTTCGTTTATAATGGTTGAATACTTACTCATACTACTCGAGAAAAAGTTTTTGGTACTCTGATCGAAAGCCGAATATAAATAAGCATATTTAAAGAGTTGACTGGTATTATTTGCCAAATCCATACTTATATCCGAGCGGAATAACAATCCTTTTATCGGAGTAATCTCAACATATATATCACCAACCCATCGCTCACCTTTATCATTTGGAACTGAATTTTCAACCATACTTAAGGGATTGGTCACATTTTTGAAATTTGAGGAAGCGGATATCTGTCCGCTTAAATCCCGACCTTGTGGATAACCTGCAGCTGCAGAAGTAGAATAACTCCATGAACCCTGGGGATAATGGGTAGGATCCCAGGGTGCCATTGCAATGGCTGCAGATAAAATTGAAGCACCGGCACTGGCATTGTTATTCATGGCATTTCTACCCGAAGAGTTCATAAAGGAAAGGTTTTCCCCGATTTTCAACCAGGACCGTACATTGTGTGAAGTATTTACACGTAAAGTAAACCGATTATAGTTCGAGCCAATAATCGTACCTTCCTGATTAAACCAGCCGGCACTTATTGCGTATGTAGATGTTTTACTACCACCATCAAACGAAATGTAATGGTTTTGAATGGTTGCATCTTTTTTGAAAACCTGATCCTGCCAATCGGTATCAACAGTTGTATAATCCATCCCCTGTGGGTAAGTAGCCGAAGCAATTTTTGGGAAATAGGGAGACTTTTTCCCCGTTAAATACGACTCAATCCATTTATTTAATCCATTTGCAACTAAATAATCGTTTGAACCATTTAAGGTGGAGAAAGTTTGAGCAAATTCATCCCGTCCCATTAAACTGAGTTTATTCCAACGGTTTTGTACTCCAAAATAGGTGTCAACAGAAATATTTCCTTTTGGATTATCGGTACCTCGCTTGGTGGTAACCAAAATTACTCCGTTTGCACCACGCGAACCGAAAATAGCAGTGGCTGAAGCATCTTTTAAAATTTCAGTAGAAGCAATATCGCTTGGACTTAAGAAACTAATGTCGCTCAGAATCACTCCATCTACCACATAAATAGGACTGGCATCACCTGTTATCGTTCCAATTCCACGGATCCTCACCTGAGCTGCTGCTCCGGGTTGACCGCTATTGGCATTGACAGTAACACCTGCTGCACGTCCCTGTAATGCCTGATCAATTCCTGAAACGGGAACCTGTTTCATTTTTTCGGAACTAATGGAGGTAACCGCACCGGTTAAATCGCTTTTTTTCATGGTACCATATCCAATGGCCACAACCTCATCCAACATTTTAGTATCTGCCTGTAATACTACTTTTAATACTAAGTTCGATTTCACCTCTTTGATTTGTTCGGTATAACCGATATAAGAAAATCCCAGCGATTTTCCCTGTGGTACATTGATAGAGAACTTTCCATCTACGTCGGTAATTGTTCCCATTCCGGTTACACCTTTTACCAGAACATTTACACCCGGAAGCGGAAGCCCATCTTCTGCTGCGGTAACAACTCCTGATACCTGCCAGGTTTGAGAAAACAGAACGAGACTGAAAAACAGACTCAAACAAAGTAAAAATGCTTTCTTCATACTTTTAGACTTAATTAATAATATGTTTTTGATTTTTCGGTTATGTTCAATTCCGATCATAAAATTATCAAAATTGTACTCTGCAAATATAGATGCATATGGTCTGATATAAAAATATTTTACCTCACATTAATTCAATAATTCATGAAATAAGATACACAATATTACTACAACAAGAATTGTTTATCGTTGATTTTCTGATACATAAAAAATAACATGTTCTATAACATATTTCACACATGATTTCAACTAATATAAATATGCTAATATTGAAGTAAATATAATCTACATTATGAGAATTAAACAATCGCATACAATGAAAACTGTCATTAATATTTTGTTTTTATGCTGCATCCAATTATCATCGTTTGCATATCAACCGATGGTGCGCAATTTTACACGTGATAATTACAAATCCGGAACACAAAATTGGGGTATTTCACAGGATGAGTCAAACTGCATGTATTTTGCAAACAATTCCGGATTATTAAAATTCGATGGAGAAAACTGGTCACATGTACCTATAAAAAACGGAACGAATGTGCGTTCAATACTATGTACCGGTGATGGCAGAATATACGCCGCCACATTTAATGAGTTTGGATACTTTCAGGAAAGGCAAAACGGGCAACTCGAATATTATTCATTAGTCAATAAATTAGGGAAGGACCGGATTATTTCAAATGAACTATATAATATACAAGAAGGAAATAAGAAAATCTACTTTCAGGCTGAAAAATCGATTTATGAGTACGATGGAGATACTATAACAAAATATCCTTTTGATAATAAGATAGATGCTTCCGCCTTTGTCCAAAATGTCTTGTTTGTTGTGAGTTCTCAAAAGGGAGCTTTTATGCTGACCGGGAATATATTTGTCAATATTCCCGGCTCTGAAGTTCTTATTAACAAAAAAGTTTGTTCTATTTTAGCTTTTCAGAAGAATAAAATTTTGTTTGTTACCAGCTTCAATGGAGTTTTTCTTTACGATGGAATATCATTTGTTCCTTTTAATACAGGAATTGATGATTTTTTAAAGACCAATCAGGTTTTCTGTGCTACTACTAACGGGAAGCAATTGGTTTTTGGTACTGTACAACGTGGAATTGCAGTACTGAATATTGCAGATAGAAGTATAATTTATTCAAATACTTTTACCGGATTGCAAAACAATACAGTACTGAGTGTTGCATTCGATAAACTTCAGAACTTATGGCTGGGCCTTGATAAAGGAATAGATTACGTTATGCTCAACAGCCCGATAATGAATATTTTTGGTACGAATAATTTATATGGAGCCGGGTATACTTCTTTTTTAAAAAACAGCACCATGTATTTTGGAACAAATCAGGGACTCTATACTGCAAGTTATCCATTCCCTAACAGTCCAATGCCTGTTCAATTAGAGTTGATAAAAGGTATGGAAGGACAAATCTGGTGTCTGACAAAAATTGACAACACACTTTTTTGCGGGAATGACAGGGGAGCTTATATTATTTATCCCGATCATACCGAACGTATCAGTAATCTACAGGGAACCTGGTCGTTTAAATCATTACAAAGCCATCCCGGCTTAATTTTAGGATGCTCTTATCAGGGCTTGTTTATTTTGAAAAAAACAGGAAAACAATGGGAATTCTCCCATTTCATCAAAGGAAATTTTACCGAATCGAGCCCGATGTTTGAAGAAGAAGCCGATGGAACCATCTGGTTTAGTCATTGGCAAAAGGGAATGTTCAGACTAAAATTCAATGCATCCATGGACAGTATAATACAAGTTAAATTATACGACACAACAAAAGGTTTTCCAAGCAATCAAAATAACACCGTATTTCGTGTTGCTAATGAAAATATCTTCTCATCGGAAAGTGGTTTTTATATCTACAATAAAAAAACTGACAAAATGGATCCATGTACTAAATGGAATAACTTGTTTGGAAGTATACCCCGCTATATGCGATTACACGAGAGTAAAAATGGTGACGTATGGTGTGTGTCCGGGAAATTTGTGGGTTTAGCCAAAAAAACTCCGGGTAATAACTATCAAATGGATTCGCTTACTTATCATATTCTTCAATCCAAAATAATTACCGGATTCGAGCATTTTAATTTTATCAATGACAATGATTTAATTTTGAGCACCGAGGATGGATTCAGTTGGATAAATACAAATAAGAAAATTGAATCAAAGAGTATTTTTAAAGTATTTCTGAACAATATAGTCATTACCAATGGAAAAGGACTGGATATTGGAAAAACGCTTAATCCCCGGGCAGCAACTGAAATGAATGTATTCACCCACAACCAGAATTCCTTACGATTTAATTTCATAGCTCCGGAATATAGAAACGAAGGATTGGTTCAATATAGTTACATGTTGGAAAACTACGATGAAACATGGTCGGAATACAGTTATGACAATGTGAAGGAGTACACACAACTGCCTAAAGGAAATTATAAATTTAAGGTTCGCGCCCGGAATGTTATGGATAAGAAGGAAGCAACCTGCACTTATTCCTTTACAATTCTACCAGCCTGGTACGAAAGTAAAGTGGCATTAGCCGGATATGTTCTGATAATATTATTATTGATAACCGGAATAATTGTATGGATTAATCATCGGTCTAAAAAAGGGGCTCGCGAGATGGAAAAACAAAAAGAAATTGAATTCAGCGAACAAAAAAGGCACTTTGAAACCGAAACAACCGAGAAGAAGAAGGAAATAAAGGAGTTAAAAAACCAACAATTACAATATGAACTCAGACATAAATCGCAGGAATTGGCTAGTTCGACTATGAACCTGATTCGCAAAAATGAAATTTTACTTGAAATAATGGATAATCTATCCAAAGTAACCAATGATATAAATTCAAATCAGGATACTAAAACAGTTCTTTCCCGAATCAATAAGATGGAGCGAAACATAAAACAAAATATTGAAAACGATGCAAACTGGAAACGTTTTGAAGAAAACTTTGATTTGGTATACGAAAACTATTTAAAACGGTTAAGTGAAATGTATCCGGATTTAAACACCAGTGATAAAAAGCTTTGTGCCTACTTAAAGATGGATCTTTCTACCAAAGATATCGCTCAGTTAATGAATATTTCCATTCGAAGTATCGAAATGAACCGGTACCGTTTACGAAAGAAGATGGATCTCGACAGAGAAGTTAATTTAGGAGAATACCTGCAAAAGCTATAAATAATTTAGTTGGACTTGAATAAATAGACAAATAAATAAGCTGATATGGCTACTCCTTTCGTTATTGAAGTTATATTTCTTTAATTATGCTCTAAAACATGAAATGAATTCGGGAAAGCAGGGCTTTTTTGAGTTAATTTGCAAATTGGAAAAATAACTTTAATAATTATTATATGACCGTACAAGAATTAAAAACAGCTTTCGTTGCTGCTTATGGCCAGAAGGCTGAGGCAGTGTATTTTGCTCCGGGGCGAGTAAACCTGATTGGTGAACATACCGATTACAATGGTGGTTCCGTATTTCCATGCGCATTGAGTTTTGGAACTTATTTATTACTTCGCAAAAACGGAGGAAAAACAGTAAAATTCCGCTCGTTAAACCAACCTGAAGTAATTGAACTTGGTCTTGAACAACTTACC
>Ga0265297_10008494_pt1 | contig 13669 bp, 26 predicted proteins | sample Munlanlwell13791_FD_192502 | JGI IMG/M metagenome (GOLD analysis project Ga0265297, IMG submission 192502) | Leachate microbial communities from a municipal landfill in Southern Ontario, Canada - Leachate well 137-91 | ecosystem: Engineered > Solid waste > Landfill > Unclassified | place... | reverse complement strand
CGCGACATCAGCCGCCACCAAACAGCGGGATAACGCCATCGCTTGTCGCGGTCGTTGCGCCGTCGAACAGCGGCTGAACGTCGTCGGAATGCGCGTCCATGATCTGATCGTGCGTGAACATCCCGTCGATGGTGTCGCCAAATTCACACATGTATTCCTGCAAGAACCACCAGTCCGGCATGCTCAATCGCTCTTCTTCGAGAAACTCAGCCGTGATGCGCGGGCACATGGTCGCAGGGATCTCCACGCGCTCCCACGCGTTCTTACCGATCCAGGCTTCGAAGAAGTGACCGCGCTTTCCGAACGGTGTCGACATGCACCAGAGGGAACCAACCCCAACGCCGAGCATCGGGCGCAGCGCATGGTAAAGGGCGTCCGGCACGCGGCTCGCTTCGTCCTCGATGATCAGCGCCGGGCCACTGAACCCGCGAATGGTGGCCTCGGAACCTGGAAGGGAAACGATCCTGCTGCCGTTCTGGAACGCCACCGAGAGCTTGTTGTCCTCATCGGTCGGAGGCTTTTCGCCCATCCGATCGAGCCCCTCGGAGACCTTTCGGAACAGCTCCGACGATTGACGCAACGACGGGCTCACGAGCAGCACCAGCGACTTCGGAAAGAACACCGTGCGGTGCAGTGCCTTGACGGCCGCGGTCGTGCTCTTGCCGCTCTGCCGGCTGCAGTTGAGCAGCACGCGCTTGGACCCGGTGCGAAGCACGTCCGCCTGCCACGGGTCGGGTTCAATGCCGATCGATCGCGCGAAGTCGACGGGGTCGGGAGCGGGTTCAGTGGACGGCGGGAGCGCTTTCGCCAGCAGCTTCGCCCGAGCCGCCTGAAGCTTCTGCAGCCTTTGGACTTTGCTGATTAGCTCCAGGGCTGACATGTAGTGTGTCCACCGTCACCTGCAGTTCGCCGGCGATCTTCAACGCGCCGACCACGTCCCGCAGGTTCTTCAGGTCGGCGTTCTTGATCAGTTCCCGGATCTTCGCGAACCCCTCAGCCAGAAACGCGCGGCGTTGCGCGTCCCATTCAAGGGTGTCCTGCTCTTTCTTGACCGCGTGTGCTTGTGCAAGCTCAGGGTCGCCAGCGAGCCGCTTTCGATACGATTGCAGCGTTCGCAGCGCCACCTTGTGAAATGCGCAAGCCTGCGCATCCCCCATCTGCACCGCGTCCACGACGATGCGGATCGCGCGGTCTCGATCGAATTTGGGGGTTGCCATGGAAGCCCTTCCGGGGCCGCGTCCCGCTGGTAAGGCAGGTTCTGAGCCGGGGAGGAGGTGTCCCGGCTCACGGCCCCACGGCGGGGGCCAAGTCGTGCCGCGCTTTCCACGCTGTGCGCAGGGGTGCGGGCGGACCCTGGGGAGCGCGCACGTCTCTGCGACGGGGCTCCTACCCATGATCGGTGATCGGTGTCGTTCCTGCTACCCCGGTGTCCTTCGGTGTCGTTCCCGATCACCTTTTCCAGGGTTCACGACTCATCCTGTTCGTTGTCCAGCGTCGCCGGTCTCGCTCGCGTCGTGGCGTCCATGGCACCGGCGGCCAGCAGGGCGTAGTACACGTCCGGCGCCCGATCGAGGATCTGCGAGTAGGTGATCTCCAGCCGCTGGTGCCTTGCCGCCTGTCTGCCGATCCCGTTGCGCAGGCACCACCGGCGCACCCGGTGCGTGGGCCAGTTCAGGAACTCCGCGAGCTCTGCGGTTCCGAACACGGGCGGGAGCCTCTTGCGCGCCGGACTCATGCTGCGCTCCGGCTGGAGAACCTCGACCCGGGCACGTACCAGGGCCTGCTGCCACGCACACGGTTGGACGCTGCCACCGAGTAGGCTTCCTTGGCCCGCTGCGCCCTCGTGGCGGCCTGCCAGACCAACCCGCACAGCAGGGCCATGGCTTCCTGCTTCGAGCCGTCCTTGCCCGTCTTGGCGCGGCGGCACAGGGCTACGAGCCGGGGCCTGTCGTTACCGAACATCACCACCGCGATCCTGGCGTTGACGCCGAAGGTTTCGAGGCGGTCGGTCTCCCCAGTCGTCAGGGGCTCATAGACCATACGCAACACCCGTCGGTCCCCGTCGCTCAGCGTCCGCAGGGTTGCTTCGATGTGGCCGTACTCCCAGGAAGCCTCAAGGATCCGATCGTCGCCGTCGTCCCGGGTTGCGTCGTCTCGACCGCGCCCGAGCTTGGCGGCGTCGATCTGCCCACCCATCGCGGACTTGATCCCCATCGCCGCCGCGAGCGAGCCGTTGAAGAATCGGTGCAGGTCGTTCTCTTGGTCTGGCGTAATCATCCGCGCTCCCTTCCTCCGAGGCCAGCTCGGGGGTTGACTTGTCCGTCCTGGGCGTTGTATCCCAAGAACAGAGCCGGGCTGGGGAGCGCGGCGGATGTCGAGGGCCTCGGGCGGCAACCCGGGGCCTTTCGCGTTCAGGCGGCTTGGTCCGGTCCACCTCCCTTCGAGGTGATGAGCGCCGCGAGTTCAACGTCCGTCTTGCCGCACCCCGTTATGGCCCTGTGCTTCGAGCCCGCGTGCTCCTTTCGGATCAGCGACCGGATCAGGGTGGAGGCCGCCAGCCCCGTGGCGTTGACGAGTTCATTCAGCATCGCCAGTTCCTCGACCGTCAGCCGGGCGGTGATGCGTTCGGGCTTGGGTGGTTGCTTCTTGAGGGTCATGGGTTCTTCTTTCCGGGGCGCTCGACAAGCGTCGTTGTCATTTGGTCGGTTCGCCCACTCTCTGATCATCGTTTTCATTTCGGGTGAACGCTCACTCTTCCCGGCCCGTTGTCCTTGTGTGCGCTGCGCTCGCTTCTCTGGGCTCCTTGTCATTGATCTTTCTCGCCCACTCGACAGCATTCGTTATCCTCACGAGGTCTCGCCCGCTTATCGGGACTCGTTTTCATCACGGACAGTCGCTCACTTGAAGACGCTCGTTTTCATCCCGCCGAATCGTTCGCTCCAACCCAACCGTTATCATCCACCTATGTCACTCGCTTCCAGTGCTTCGTTGTCATCAACAGCTCTCACTCGCTTTTCGTGTGTCGTTGTCATCCACAGGATTCGCCCACTCGACTTGAACCGCTATCATGCCCCTCCTGCGTTCGCTCTGGATGCTTCGTTGTCATTATCGGGTGCCGCTCGCTTCTCGCAACTCGTTGTCATGGTGCATCGTCACTCGCTCGACCATGCTCGTTGTCATTCCCTTCCAACGCCCGCTCGCCCTGCTTCGTCTTCATCGCGACCCATCGCTCGCTCTTGCTCGATCGTTATCATCGTGACTTGTCGCCCGCTCTGAAGGATCCGTTGTTGTCGAGGGGTATCGCCCACTCGCTCGCACTCGTTGTCCTCTCGGGTATTCGCCCACTCTCGAACGTTCGTTGTCCTTACCCTGCCGCGTTCGCTCATGAAACATCGTCGTCCTTCGTCATGCCCGCTCGCTCGCGGCTTACCGTTGCCATCGGGTCCCGTCGTCCACTCACCGGCCATCGTCGTCATCCGATCCATTCGCTCGCTCTTGCCCCGCCGTTATCATCGGTGCTACTCGCTCGTTCGTTCAATTCCGCTGTCATTCGTCGACACCGCCCGATCATTTGAACCCGTTGCCATTCCCCTTGGCCTCTCGCTCCGCACGCATCGTTGCCATCGAAGCTCACCGCCCGCTTATCCGGACTCGTTTTCATCGCGGCTTCTCGCTCGCTCTGGGTGTATCGTTGATCGATCGTCTGCGCTCGCTCGTGCTCAACCGTTGTCCTTCGGGTGCTCCGCTCGCTCTCGGTTTGTCGTCGTCATCACGCCTGCGCGCTCACTCTTCCGGCACGTCCTCCGGCTCCGTCTCATCCGATGCCATCGTCCACTTGCGCTTCTCCGGCAGCGGAGTCGTCTTGAAGTCTCCGACCATCTGCAGCGCCGCCTCGGTTGAGAACCTGCGAGGCCCCTGCTCGTGCAGTGGGATCCCGCCGTGCTCGAATCCGCGCCGGGAGTCGTAGTACGAGGGCCACACGTCGAGCCCTTCGATGCTGCGCCAAACCGTGTACAGGTCGAGCAAGAACAGGTCCACGGCCTTGCGCATGCCCTTGGAGTCGGCCTTGCCCGGCTTCATCCCCTGCATCGTCTGCGCGGCGCGCTTCGCGTTGTACCAGACCTCCAGATACTTGTTCGTGACGCCGTATGGTGCGTTGTTCGTGCACTTGCTGGCATTCCTACGCATGGCCGTCATCATCTGCCACAGACGCGACTTGAGCATGGCGTTGTAGCAGAGTGGCATCTTGACCAGAACTTCGGTTCCGCTGTCCGTCTCGCGTTCGTCGAGTTCCTTGAGCGGGTGAGGCTCGCGGTTGCGCGCCTGCTCGGCCGGGATCCAGCGTTGGTTGTCCTTGCGCGGGCGCTCGGCCTTGCCGTCGATGACCGCGTACCCGCAGTAGCGCCGGACGCCGGACGGCTTGAGCCCCTCGCGCCGGATGTCGATCTCGCTGAGCAGGTACCCGGCAACGACCGACCCGCACCCGAACACGTCGCGCAAGAAGACGCGGTAGACCTCCATCAACTCCAACTGCGCCTCAATGACGGGTTGCATCTTGTCGGCCCGCGACTTGACCCCCTCTGCCATGAGCTTCTGATCGGCCTTCACGTCCTCCGGCAGCATGCACGGGATGACCTTGCCCTTGTCCGGACCACGCATGACCTTCTTGTCGCAGATCGCGTTCGACAGCCGCACGCTGTGCTGCACAAGTCGCCAGTGTTCGCGCGCCAGCAGTTGTAGCGCCGTCTGCGGTTTGTCGCTGTAAGGTGCCAGCTTGAGCAGCCGCGTCGCCCGCATGCGCTTCTCGCGTTCGTAGCTGCGCCGGGTCTTTTCTGCTTTGGCGATTGCCTCCGCGATCTCGTCGTCGGTCAGTGCCTTCAGTTCGTCGCGCCCAATCGTCTCTACCTGTTGCATCGTCATGGTCTCAGCCTCCGTTCACTTGATCTGCCTCGTTGTCCTGGGGTGTCACCGCTCGCTTGGACATGGTCGTTGTCCTCGACTCCTTTTGCCCGCTCCTTCGATGTCGTTGTCATTCATCGCGCTCGCCCACTCCGTGAGCTTCGTTGTCATCGATCCCTTTCACTCGCTCCAGCGGCATCGTCGTCATTGAGCTATCCCGCGCGCTAGACATCGCTCGTTATCCTCGTGGTCGGTCGCCCGCTTTCCGCCATTCGTTGTCACCGACAGGGTTCACTCCGCCTTCTTGCCCGCCCGCATCTCGCGGACGTGACGTTGCAGCATCCCGCGCGACAGCGGATGGCCGTGGTGCTGCTTCTGGAGCCACATCGTGTAGGAGTCCCGGACGATCTTCAGCTCTTCGTCCGATAGGTTGTTGTAGGCCCATTGCGCCGCGAGCCATTGCCACGTCCTGCGCACATGCTCCCCGAGCTTCCCGACCACGTCGCGGACGAACTTGAACTTCCCGAGGCTCCAGCTCCGGTCGGTCACTTCTGCGACCAGCCACGCGTTGAAAGTCTTGTGTCCACTGCCACGGCCAACGATGTCCCAACGATCGGCCATGGTCAGGATGTCCTCGTAGACGATCATCGGCCACGCCTCGCCCTCACGCTTCGCCGCGCGGATCCTGCGAGCCAAGTTTTCAAGCTCGTTGCTTGCCATTGGATTCACCTGTGTCATTCTGCACCGTCCCTTTCCTTGAACAGCTCCAACTGCCCTTTTCTCGGCTTCCGTGCCCGGCGCCTGCCCAGCCGAAGCGAGCGGGAGCGGGGATGGCAGACGGGCCCCGCGTGGTTCGCGATGCTCACCGGGTTGCTCAAGCGTCTGCCGCAGATTTGGCAATGGTCGCTCATGCTCTCGGCGCCTCCTGTACGCGACCCGCGAAGCTGCCATCGACGCGCCTGCAGCGAAACACGACCCGAAGCCAGCCCTTGTCGGTGAGCTGCCATTGGCTCACACCGATCCAGCCGTTCAGGGCGATCTGCAGGGCGTCGATGGCGAGGGTCATGGCACTTCCCATCCTTGGTCTTGGCGCTTGAAGATGAGCCAGCGCTCGGGCTCGAAATCTTTTGCGTCCGGCGATGCGAGGTATTCGCTCGCGAGCGCGAGGGCCTCGGTCTTGGTTTTGTCGTCGAGACCCTTGCTCGCCTTCTTGCACCGCTTCTCCGCGTCGAGCCGATCGATCTCGGCCAGCACCAGATCGTCACCAGGCACGACCGCTTGCCCCCACCGGAGACCCTCGATCACAACAAGATGCGTTCCTCGGATGCTGGCCCGCGAGCGTACCTCCCACGTCAGATCGGGATGGCGATGGTCGAGCATGTCCACGAACTCGCCGAGCGTCTTGCCGCGCGATGCCATGCCGGCGAAGTGTCCGGCCCATCCATTGGCCTCGATCGAATACTGCTTCGCGTCGCGCCACGGCTCGGACGGATTGCCCTTGAATGAGCCGCTCATACCGGCTCACCTCCGGCCAGCTTCACCGCGAACTTGGCGAGGGCACGGAAGAGCCTCTCGATGTGCTCAGCCGTTTTCATGTAGTGCTCCGCGGCTTCCGCCTTGGCCTTGTAGCGACGCATCTCGTAGCCGAGACATTCCTTGGTCATCGCCTTGCGCTCTGCCGCGTTGGCTGCCCGCTCGTCGTCCTCTGCTCGCTCGCCCGGCGTCATCTCAGCCATGGTCCCCAGCCTTTCCGTCGATCCTCACGAACCGAATGAGCTTCCCGCTCACCTCCCCGAACTCACCCGCGATGAATCCCCAGCCCGGGTGTCTTGCGCCCTCCGGCTGCGTTCCAGCGATCCCGTTGATGATTCCGAGCAGGCTGATCGTGTAAGTCTCGCACCCCAAGGCGCGGACCTGCACGGTGGGGTGATCTGCCAGCGCCTTGTTGCAACTGACCCGGTGTTCGACCAACGCCGCAATCGCGACGGGGTCGAGCAAGAGCAGTTCGTTGAGCAGGTCGACGATGCCCGTCCTCGCCTCGTCGCTCAGATCGATCGTGCTCATTCCTCGAACCGCTTGGCCAGCAGAGCAAACGCCGTGTTGGCGAGCCCACGCACGCCCGAGTTGAGAATGCCGGGGATGTCGATCTCGATCGCCCCCATCTTGCGAAGACCCCAGCCGGCGATGTCGCCCGTCGTGATGGTGCCGGGTCCGCCGGCCGGGTGGATCGAGACCGCGACCGCGAGCGTCACTGCGACGGCTCCTGCGAGAAACTGGATTGGATCGTTCATGGTGTTCCTTTCTGTTGGTTGCGAATGCGCCATTCAACGCGCGCCGATCTCTCGGCTGCGCGCATCGCTCCGGTTCGAGTCCTGCGATGTCCAGACGAAAGAAGTGTGTTCCCGTTCATGAAGAGCCAGCGCCAGAGCGTCGAGCCGATGTCCTCGGGTGCCTCGACTTGGCAGTACATGACCTTGAGCTCGCCATCCGAGAAGGTGCCTGTGCGATCGATGCTCCATCGCCAATCCTTCGACCCTGAAGCCGGCATCGGGCACCCGTCCGGCTCCGGCTTCTCGACCTTGCGGTAGAGTCCGCTCCAGGCCGGGTCGGCGTGCCCGATCGTGATCGTTCGCCGGCCAAACTTGCCCCCGACTCGGCCGGTCGCGTGGACGATGTCCGGCTGCTGCGAGGCGCCGATGATGAGGGTCTTGAACTGCGACGTTGCCCCCTGGCGCGTCGCCTCCCCCGCCGCAGCCTGGGAGCCGTCCGGTGGCGCCTTGGCGTCAGGGCGGGGCACGGAAGGGGCAGGACGGGGCCACCCCAGCAGCATTGCGAGAGCCACAACCGCGTCCTCGCGCGTAGGGCGGACGACGTAGGAGGACTTGGTTTCGGCGCGGTAGACCATGTCGTCTCCACGGCCGCCCCATTCGTGGTTGTAATGCTCGTCGAGCCACGCGGTTGCCTCGGCCAGCGTCGGCTGCCGTTGAGGCCGGACGGTCGTAGTCGAGAACGGTCGCGTCGTGCAGCGGACGTGTCCTCCCGGCCCCAAGCCAATCGAACCGCCGAGGGCGGTGACGCCATCGGCGAGAATCTGGCGGTCCTGCTTGAGCAGCTCATTCTCGTCTTGCAGCCCCTTGCGCCGCTCATCCAACCGCACGACCGCGTCCCACAGCGTGAGCTTCGCTCGCTCGGCTTCCGGCATGTCGGCCGGCGTGGCGCGATCCCGCACGGCGCGCATGTCGGCCATGATCTTGTCGTGCTGCGCCTGGATGGCGTCGAGCCCCGTCTGCAGCTCCCCGACCTTGGCGGACTCCTGGGCGAGCTCGGCCTCCAGCTTGCGCTTCTCCTCCGCGAGCTTGGTGCCGGCGTCCTGCGCCTCAGTGAGGGTCTTGCTCATGGCCTCGTGCTCGGTTGCGAGTTTGGCGATCATCGCCATCGTGTCGGGCGGCCCGGTGAACAGCGGCACCCAGCCGATCTCATCGGCCCGGAAGCCCAGTGGCTTGGCGGGGTACAGCTTGAAGCACGCGCCCTCGTCTCCGAGCTTCCTGAGTGCCTCGCCTCCCACCCAGCAGAACGGCCTCTGAGCACGCTCACTTTTCTGCCCATCCCTGATGCGCTGCAGTTCGCTCTTGGTTGCGGAGAGTTCCTCGCGCAGTTTCCTGCACTCGCCCTCGGTCTCCGCCATGTCTGCGAATACGCCGTTGCTTCCCATCTCAGCCTCCCAGCACTTCGCCGGCCACGTAGCCGTCCGGCACGTTGAATTGAACATCCTGCGTGCGAACCACGTCCGCTCCCCGGAAGAAAATCGAGGTTTCGTTGGCGACACGCTGCAGCCCGAACGTCCAGCCCGGCTTGAGCGTGATGTCGAGCCGGCTCGCGTACTCCCGAGCCACCAGGCGGATCGCCATCCGGTGCGTGTTCGACCTGCACACCACGGTTTCTCTTCCGTCGTAGCGGACGCACGTGAGCACGCATCGATCCTCGCGTTCCTCGAGCCGCACTATCTCGTATGGCTTGCCGTCGAAGAAGACCGGCGTGCGGCGCTTCACGTGCTCGATGAGTTCGGACAGGTCACTCGACTCCGGCATGGCTTCCTCCAGGGGGACGATCGGTAGGATGGCATTGCGATTGCGAAGATCCGGGCACTCGCCGAGCCGCACGCCCCACTGCTTGATTTGTTCGTCGATGCGGCGCCGGTCGGTGTCGTGGATGGTGCCGTCGGGGTTCAGGCGCACCGAGGCGCCGGTGTAGGAGTCGAGGACGGATTCGAGCGTCTCGGCGGGGCGCTCCATGACGTGGATGTTGATCTTGGGGATGTCGGCCATCATCCACCGCTCCCCTCAGCCGCTATCGACCGCGCCCAGTTCAGGATCGTGGCGATGTCCTCGGCCCGCTGCTTGGTCAGGCCGTATCCGTTGTAGCCGCAGTCGGTGTTCCAACCGTCGCGCTTCGGATCGTCGCTGATGGTCCAGCGCATTCCGTCGGGGTAGCCGTCGTCAGCCGTGTCGTTCGCCCAGCCCCCGGTGTCCCCGGTGTTGGTTGCGAACACTTCGGGCATTCGGGCAATGGCCTCCGCAACGTCGGGAGGGAGCTTCATGGCGTCACCGTTTCCTGTTCAGCCGCCCCGCGGCGATGTTGATCTCGTCGACGCGCTTCTTCCAGTAGTCGGCCCGGTGTTCGTCGCTTGTGACACCGAACTCCGCGGCGAAGAACATGCCGTTGTTGAGCGCTACCAGCCCCTGGCAGGCCAGGTACATCGTGAGGGCCTGCTCCCACGGCGCTCCCTCGCATTGGACGTGCGTCGTTGCGTCATAGTGATCGTGGATCGCCACATCGAAACGCAGTTCCGAGAGGCGCGCGACCGTGTGCCGACAGACGGGCGTGCTCGCGTCGAGGGGTGGAATCATCTCCTCCGCTTGCTCGCGCGTCTCGCAGCGCACCAGTTCCACGTCTAGGCAGTAGCTGGTGGAAACGGCCTTCCTGTCGGGCAGAGCCATGTGTCCGATGGAGAACCCCAGGTGCCAGACGGCGATCGGCCACGGGGTGAACTCGTCGCCGGGCTTGCCTTCCAACCCTCCGCGCCGGACGTGGCGCAGAATCACGAAGTCTTTGTCCATCACCCTCCGCTCCCTTCGGTCTCGATCTGAACCGTCGGCGCCGGGCCTCCCGCGGCGCGTGCGTCGATGTCGCGTTGCACGGCCGCCTCCATGGCGCGGGCCTGCGCAGCCAGACACCACCGCCGAAGCGCCTCTCGCTCCGCGTGCTGCTGCGCGATCATGTGGGCCAACGCGATCGGGAACAACACCCGCTCGAGCCGTCGTGACAGCCGCGAGTTCCGGTGCCCTCCCGGCCCGCAGCCGCGTCGAACGTGCCGCAGTTGGCGCAGTGGGGCGGCGGTGTCGAACATGCGGGACAGACGCCGACCCGCGCGTTTGCTGACAGGGAACGTGATCACTGTGTGGAACGACATCGGGATGCGAAGCGTCCCCTCGATCGTCTGCGTCTCTGCGATGTCGTTGAATCGATCCGCCTCGAACGACACCGACTCGATCGGGCCGATCGGCACGCCGTCGATGAACTCCTCGCCTTGCGACCACGTGGGGTTCATCGCAACTCGTCTCCCCACTCGTTGCGGATCGGGTCCTGGACGTCTGGCCTCCACCCGGCGCCCATCACGGCCAACAGCGCCACCGCGAGCACCCGTTGCCGTCGCTCGATCCGCTCCAACCTCGCGTCGGGCGGTACGTCCGGGGCGGTGCAGGGCTCGAAGGTCTCGATCGGGGCAGTCATGACAGGCTCGCTTTCCGCAGGGCAGCAACGCGTTCCTTCACTCCAAGCGCGTAGGCCCCAAACTGCTCGTCGGTCATCGTGTAGACGCCGAGAGCATCGCAGCGCGCATCGAGCGCCTCGGTGGTGAACGGCTTCTCGGTGCTGCCGTCTGCTAGGTCGTACGCCACGACGAGCATCCGCTTCGCTTCACGGCTCATCGGCGGGAGAGCGATGTCGTTGCTCTGGGTCACGGCTTCACCTTGATCGCCTCGATCCGATCCACGATCGCCTTCGTGCTCACGATCTCGCCCTCGGCGCATTCGATGTCGACCGCGCGCGCGATCGTGCGAAGGGCCTCCAGAGCAAGCGCCTCGACCGTGGCGCCCCACGGAATGTGCTTCTCGATGACGTCGGGAAGGTACAGGTCATCGGGCCAGTCGTTGTCGCCGTGCCGGGCGCAGAGCCGACGCAGCGCCGACACGGTCTCCAGCCGTTCCTTCTGGGCCCGCAGCATCAGCGAAGCGAGCGATGGGGTGCTCTCGGTCGCGCCCAACTCGGCGATCAGGTGGCCCGCCATCTGGATGAGCGCGTGCCGATTGCCCTCCGCGTAAGGGTCAGGGCCGCGCTCGGCCTGAATCGCGGTGATGTCCCCGCTCACGTCGAACCGCTCGATCGTGGCAACGATGGGCTCGCCGCAGCGCATACGGATGTCGATCGACTTGACCATGGTGAGCGGCTTGCCGTCGTCGTCGGTGACCTCGCAATTCTCAAGCCCAGGGGAGAGCCGGTATGTGGGCCAGCCGGGCTTTGGCTCGGTTCGCGGACCGTTGAGTTCTTCTACGGTTGGGATACGGATTCTCATGGCAGCGCCTCGACTTTCAGAGCCGCCCACGCGGCGATCAGCTTGTCACCCTGCTCGCAAGGCGGATCGATCTTGATCTGGACCTCGGCAATCACCCGTGTCACCCGCTCCACACAACAGCGCAGAACCCGCAGCGTCGCGGGATAGCGCCCGTACTCGTAGAAGTGCGCGCGCAGTTGCCCCACGAGCCACTTGCAGAAGTCCGGCTTCGTCCAGGGCATGAAGTCGATGCGCTCCTCCATGACGGCGGGGTCGGGCGCGTCAAACTCGATGGTCTTCACCCGATCCAGATCGATACCGACGGGGACAAAGACTGATGTGTAGTCGTTGGGGGTCACGGATTCCTCCTGCCGGTGATTCCGGCCGCCGGGTTGTGGATCGGTCCGGTGAGCAGACGGCTTCCCGTCTCGCGCATGTCCCGCTGGTGCTGCAGCCACGCAAGCTCCAGCTCGTGCGCCATCACCTCGCGCTCGCGTTCGATCGCGCGCAGACTCTCCTGCCACCGATCGCGCTGGGTGCGGGTCATGGCTTCCTCCATAGCTTCGGCCACGTCGGGTTCAGTTGTCCGAGTCGAAACGTCAGCGCGCCAAACAGCAACACCAGGAAGAGAAGCGGAATGAGGTTGCCCGGGTTCATGCTGCCCTCGCTCTGCGAACTTCCTGGTCCGCTGCCATTGCCTGACTCGGGGATCGGATTACCCAGTAGAGCCCGCCGGCCGCCTCGTGGATCGCCTGCCACTCGCGCTGCTCCGCGGTCTGCTGCTCGTCGTCGTCGCGCTTGATCTCAAACGCCATCGGCACGCCGCAGCACACGCCGAGGATGTCGGCGGTCCCCTTCGGGGCGCCCCTGAACATGCCCTTGCCCGTCTGGCCAGTGGCCGTCGTGTAGTCGTACAGCTTCCGGCCGCTGTTCGCGCGCCAGTAGTAGGCCTTGCGGTCGCGAGATACGAAAAGGCCGGTGTGAACGAGCTTCTTGCGGTTGGTCTTGCGGTCGACCACCAGGCGCACGAGCTCGACGCCGAGGCACCGGAGCGTGGCCGCCTGGATGTCGGCCTCGAGCGGGCCACGGAGCTTGAACCGAGCGCGCTTCGGGATGCCTGGGAGCGTGGGATGATTCACGACGCTTCCTCCACACACAGAGCCGCGGGCGATCCTTGGACAGGTACCGCGTGCGACTCGAACGCGACAAACCGGCCGCAGGGGAAGCTGCAGACGTGGGTTGCGCGGGGGTTCGCCTTGAGCACATCCTCGAGGCATTTTTCATAGCGGGCACAATCACGATCGTGGGTGCGCGCCTCGACCGCCGGCCCAACGCGCTTGCTCTTGCTGCCGGTGCCGGTCTGTCGGCCCTGGTGGGCGCGCTGCTGGCGAGTAGAGCCGGGCATCAGTCGTCCCTCGGTTCGTTGTAGTCGCGGACGGGAGTGGGGCCTTCCGGCTCTGTTTCTTCGTCCTCTGGCTCGTCGTTGGGCGGCGGTTCAATCCGGCATTGCGATCCGATGAACTCCAGCTCAACCTTTGCCGCCGCTCCGCTGCGGATCTTGGGGATCAGCACTTCGAGCACGTTGTCGCGCTTGTAGGCCGCTTCGCCGTAGTGGTAGTAATCCTCGCGATAGAGCAGCAGGGTTGCATCGGCGAACTCCTCAAACGCGCCGGTCTCTTTCAGATCCGACATCTGCGGGCGCTTGTCCTTCACGGTGCGCGCCTCGAGCGTCCGGCTCATCTGCGCCAACGCGAGCACACACACGTTCTGCTCCTTGGCGATGTTCTTCAAAGTCTCGATGATGCCGTTGAGCTGCTCGCGACGCGGTTGACGTTGATTCGCGCCGTGCACGAGCAGGGTGTGATCGACAACGACGCAGAAGAGATCACCGTCGTGCTCTTGCTTGTGCTCGATGACGCGGCGCTCAATGTCGGCGTCGGTCAGGCCGACCGCCTCATCGAAGTGGAGCGGCAACCTAGCCAGGTCGGCTGCGGCCACCGTGAGCTTGTCCCAGTGCTCTTTGAAGAGCTTGTCCTTCTTCATGCGCCACATGCCAACCTTGGCTCGGTTGAACAGCGCGCGCAGAACCTGCTCCTCGTTGAGCATCTCGATCGTGAAGTACAGAACGCGTTGCCCCGCCTCGGCGAACCGCAGCGCGAG